>Ga0326727_10001170_pt1 | contig 100442 bp, 70 predicted proteins | sample MB2enrmetagenome_FD_207643 | JGI IMG/M metagenome (GOLD analysis project Ga0326727, IMG submission 207643) | Lab enriched peat soil microbial communities from McLean, Ithaca, NY, United States - MB29MY | ecosystem: Environmental > Terrestrial > Soil > Wetlands > Peat | place: USA: New York... | reverse complement strand
CATGGATTACGCTATAAAAGTTATGCGGAAAAATTTATTCCACCAGTCAACTTCGCTAAGCAATATCTTGACAACCTCGCGGCCAACGTATGCATATTTATGAAAAATGACTTTCATATGAAGGCTGGTATGAAGCATCTGATTGAGCGTTTCTATCTCTCTATCATTAATAACATTCCTGTTCCGATACCGTATCGGGAAATCCTCTTAACCGCTACAATTATGGACGACATATTCACGCAGTTGAACGCAATTCGGAATACTCACTCGGATCGTGTTGTTGCATCAAGCCTTATATAAGAACGAACATTTCCGGAAATAATATAGGTAAACGCAAAAGTGGAATTATTAACTGTATGTGTAATCAGTAATAAATGTAAAACCTTTACTGTGTGCGCACGGGACATATTAAATAACAGGATCGAATGAAAACTGGAATGACTACAGGATCTATACCATACAGACCCGACGTCGATGGGTTGCGTGCGGTCGCTGTACTCTCGGTTATTTTTGGGCACCTGAACATAAGTCACTTTACAGGTGGTTTTGTAGGCGTTGACGTTTTTTTTGTAATCTCTGGGTACCTGATCAGTGCGATCGTTGTAGGAGAAATAAAGCATGGATGCTTCAGTGTTACACGTTTTTACGAACGCCGAATACGGCGCATCTTTCCAGCACTATACTTCATGCTGCTTGTCGTAACATCAATATGTATCATCTATCTATTACCGAAAGAGCTTGTTTGTTACTGTGAATCGCTTTTGGCAACTGTTGGATTTGCATCGAACTTCTATTTTCTTAAACATGTCAATTATTTTGATCTCCCTTTGAGCTATCCGTTACTGCACACATGGTCATTAGCTGTTGAGGAGCAGTTCTATCTAATATTTCCGGTAATTCTCCTGCTGGTACGAGGGAGCTTCGGGCGCAGGTTTCGTACAGCTATCGTGGTGCTTGCTGGAATGTCTTTTGCTGCAAGCGTGGTTTTGGTTCATTACAACCAAAACCACGCATTCTATATGCTCTATACGCGGGCATGGGAGCTTCTAATTGGGACGATGCTTTCTCAGGGAATGTTTCCGCGGATTTCAAATATTCTGGTACGACATCTTATTTCAATTGCGGGTCTCGGCATGATAGGTTATTCAGTTGTTACCTATTCTTTGGACACACCATTCCCAGGAGTAAACGCAATTATTCCTTGCTTGGGCGCGGCTTTACTTATAGGCGCAGGAGAGTCTGGACTATCAGTGGGAAACTCGATCCTCTCACTTCCCCCGGTTGTATTTATTGGGCTAATATCATATTCGCTATATCTTTGGCATTGGCCTGTTATTGTCATTCAAGAGATGGGAATCATTACACCGAGTCTCCAGTATTTACCGTTGCAATTTGGTAATATACTTACTCACCACCGGCTGTTACTGTTCTTCGAGGGCTTTCCACCATTTCTGCTAGCTGCGTTTTCATGGCGGTTTGTGGAGCGTCCTTTCCGCAGTGGGCGGCTAAGCATGAAAGGAAAGCGACTATTTATGATGGGAGGGGGATTGATCCTTGCCTGCACTCTGATTGCAGCGGTGAACATAGCGGCAAAGGGCTTCCCGGGACGTTTCCCTGAGGCTAGCATTCGCATGGCTGAGCAGGCCGATGTCGCACAGTTTCGAAAGGTCACGCGCGAAGGAATTTGCTTTATGGGTGTTGGCCAACATTTTGACCAATTCAATGCAGGCACCTGCTTGCACCAGATGCCGGGTAAGCGCAACTATTTACTGCTCGGAGATAGCAAAGCGGCAATGCTCTACCCGGGGTTACTGCAGACGATGCCGGAAGTCAACATAATGCAGGCAAATGTCGCTCATTGTGGTGCCTTTGCAAAAGAGAACGGTGATTCTGACTGCCGGAAACTATCACAGTTCATCTTTGGCGAGTATCTCCCGGCACACCCGGTCGATGCAATTCTGCTTTGCAAGCATTGGGCTGTCAATGATTTTCCCAGTCTTGCAGGAACCGTTGACTGGGCACTGAGCCATAATCAGCGACTCATCGTGATAGGGCCTAATCCCACGTACGACATGCCTCTTCCACGGCTCGAAGCATACGCTATTGCTTGGCGTGACCCAGAGATAGTTAATCGCCATATGGACGGTGAGGTCAAGTCGCTCGATGAAAAAATGACCAGTCTAGCGCAAACGACGTGGCATGTTCCGTATCTCTCTCTCTACCGTGCTATTTGTCCTAACGGCTCTTGCAAAGAGTTCGTAGATCCAAAACATAGCATACCACTACTGATCGATACTGGACATATATCTCCTGACGGTTCGGAGTTTGTTTGCGAAATCATGAAGTCCAGCATACACAGATCTTTGCAATAACCTATTTGCCCACGTAATAGCAATGAAGAATAATTGACAGACGTGAATCTGAGATTATGTATATTGATATTAGATGGCCGTGTAGTGCTTGCAGTTGGTAACCATCTTGATATACAAACTGGTTGTGGTGCGAGAGTAGATGGAGTATGTATCATGACTGTAATACGATTAAGACCTACCAAGAGACAAATATAGCCAACTTGTCATCGCAATAGGATCGTATTAACCCTAATATTATCATTATGTATTAACTGCAGGCGTAGGTGTTGATCTCCCTGGAGGATCTCCCAGAAAATGAATGACTCGATATTAGTAAACAATAATTGTATAAGAATTCAAGGAGAGTTGTTGCGCATTGCTCGCTTGAGAGATGAGAAGTGGGCATTTCTTGAAGATCCGCAACAAGTAATAGATGAGCTGAAAAGACAGCCACAGCGCATTGACTTGTTCACTCTTATTGGAAGACTGCCGAATGGTCTCCCCGAATTACCATACGCAGCCAAAATGGATAACCTTGCTGTACTACCAATCACTACATTCGATCATTGGAGGAATGAAGTAATCGATGGAAAGACGCGAAATGTGCTACGCAAAAGCGAAAAGCGTGGTGTAGTAGTTGTGCGTGTAGATTTCGACGAAAATTTGCTCCACAGTATATCCAATATATATAATGAATGTCCGATACGGCAAGGACGTCAGTTTTTGCATTATCGCAAAGATATAAATACCGTTCGTAAAGAAACAATAACATTTATTGATAAAACCGTTTTTCTTGGTGCGTATTTCGACAAAGAATTGATCGGTTTCGCGAAAATAGTTATCGACAAGTACGGAAATCAGGCTGGTTTAATGCAGATTATCTCGATGATCAAGCATAGAGATAAAGCTCCGAACAATGCCCTTGTGTCTGAGGCCGTTCGCGTTTGCGCCGAACGTGGTATCTCCTATCTATGGTACGGAAATTATGTGTACGGTAATAAGGGAGAGGATTCACTCGCGGACTTCAAGAAGTATAATGGATTTAGGCGTATTGATATACCAAGGTATTATATTCCACTTACAACATTTGGACAGATTGCGATACGTTTAGGTTTGCAGGAACAGTTGATCAACCGTATTCCTGCACCTGCCATTAATGCAATGCGGCGGCTTCGCCAACTATGGTATTGTCGCGGTGTGTCATCTGTCCGTTAACATTGAAGCAGTTAGAATGCTTTACTTTATACCGATAAATGTAGTGCAATAAAACATATAGTTGCGGCGGATTGTGTCCATCTTTGAATGTGGCGTAAGGAGTGTAATAATCAATATTAATTATCAAAAACCTATAGATAATAATTAATATCGTGCGGCTCGTCTTCGATAAGCATATAATAAAATATATGGATCACGTGGCCATATGTCTGATCACAATATGTGCCGACAATGAGTCCATAAGTCTATATTGTGTCTCCCTTACCGATTAGACAAATTATGAAATTATAGACATATGCTCAATACATAAGTGTCTAATATATTAAATTATGAAGATAATCGTAAGGCCCATGAATCAATAGATGCTGAATTAAGTATTTCTATTCACTTTATCGAGCGAGTTTATCCTGAATGTCTCTAATCGCTACCCTGCTCTGTGTTATCCTGATATCTTTCCTCTCTTGGCATGACCGTGAAAGAAAGCAGAAACCATCACCGGCTCTATGGGTGCCGACGATATGGTTTATCCTGGCATCGTCGCGGTCGGTATCACAGTGGCTCACGATCCGAAGTGCCGCGGCGATGAGAAATTTATCAACCGACTTGGTAGAAGGTAACCCTATCGACCGAATCGTGTTCTTCGGACTCGTCGCCATTGGCTTGCTGATCCTAATTTTCCGATGGGACCGAACCATGCGTATCCTTCAGAACCATATTCCTATAGTGATCTTCCTCGTATATTGTCTCGTAAGTCTTACATGGTCCCAATATGCGGACGTGGCATTCAAGAGATGGATAAAGACTTTGGGCGATTTCGTTATGGTGCTGATTGTTGTCAGCGATTCGAACCCGATGCTAGCGCTTCGCAGCCTCTTCAGCCGTTTGGCCTATCTTCTGTTGCCCCTATCAATACTGCTTATTAAGTATTATCCGGTATATGGAAGGGAGTATGGCCGATGGACAGGACAGACCTATTATTCAGGGGTAACAAGTGGAAAAAATGAACTTGGTTGTCTCTGCATGCTTATCGGCCTAGCCGTTGTCTGGCGCCTTCTGCATTCCTATAATGCGCCACATAGTAAATACCGTAGCCAGCAACTTGCATTGCACTGCTTCATACTATCTATGGTTCTATGGCTCTTCTGGCTTGCGCACTCGATGACATCCCTAGGATGTTTCGTGATTGGCTGTGCCTGTTTCCTGTTTATCGAATCACGAAAGGCACGCCGTTCGCCGATGCTTGTACCTTGCGTAGTTATTGGTATCCTCGTTGTATTTACTTCAATATTGATTGTTGGAGTACTTCCCGGCATCCTTGAGGCTATTGGTAAAGACCCTTCATTAACCGATCGCAAGGGCGTTTGGGAAACGCTCATACCGCTAATGTCAAACCCTATTATCGGTACAGGATTCGAGTCCTACTGGCTTGGCCCGCGTTTGGACAAGATCTGGGCGGTATGGTGGTGGCAACCAATTGAGGCACACAATGGCTATCTCGAGATCTATTTGAGCCTGGGATGGGTTGGAGTATTTCTTCTTCTCTCTGTTCTAATCCATGGATACAGAGGTGCTGTCCGCAACTGGAGGTATAGGGCTCCCGCTAGTTCGTTGATGCTTACTTATTATATTGTGGGGTTGGCATATAACTTCACTGAATCGGCTCTCTTCCGCATGATGCACCCGGTCTGGCTTGTGCTGTTGCTTTCGATGACATACAGTCCAATGCGGAGCCTCATCACTCTAAAATCTGATGTTCAGGATGATCTCAATCCGCAGGCAGTAATCAATGCAAGCATGTTCAAAGGCAGGACAGCATGAGGCCGTTCGACACAAGTGGAGTATTTACAGTTGGTCCTCACGCCGATGGTCTTCGCCGCGCCGCTGTACAAGGCGCAGGTATCACATTATTAAATCAAATTGCCATCTTTACTATTCAGCTGGTGGCGACCATTGTAGTAGCACGCATGATTGCTCCCGCTGACTACGGCGTAGTCACCATGGTGACTACTATTAGTTTGCTTCTAGCAAGTTGCGGACAGGTAGGATTTCCCGAGGCAATCATGCAACGTGAAGAGGTGAACCATCAACTGGCCAGTAATTTGTTTTGGATTAACATCGCTGTTAGTGTTGTGCTCAGCCTGGCCTTTGCTGCCACGGGGCCGCTTCTGGCACACTTTTACCAAGACCAGCGAGTAGCATACGCTACATTTGGTATTTCTCTGACTATTTTCCTCACCAATCTCCCCGTCCTTCACATCGCGCTTCTTCGCCGGGCCATGCGTTTCACTGCCGTGACGAGTAACGACGTCATCGCCCGTGCTGTCTCCGTAACAGTAGCTTTGGCCTTGGCCAGTCGTGGTTATGGATATGGTGCTCTCATAGTAAGTGCAGTCGCACTTTCGTTTTCCACTTCTTGTGGTGCTTGGGTGCTTTGCCGGTGGATTCCTGGGCCGCCTCGCCGGGTTCCGGGCACCCGCGATTCGGTACTATTTGCCGCTCATGTCTTCGCGCGCTTTGGAACTTCATATATTACCCGTAACACCGATAATCTGCTTGTAGGCTGGCGTTTCGGCGCTGCTTCAATGGGCCTTTATAAAAAGGCTTACGACTTATTCGCTCTATCCTCGAACCAGATTCTCTCGGCCTTTCCCGTCGGCGTCTCAACGCTCAGTAGGCTGACGAAATCGCCTGTGCAATATCGCCGGTACTTCCTCGGTGGTTTATCAATATTGGCACTCATTGGAATGGCGGCAAGTGGTGAACTGGGTTTGATCGGAAAGGACTTAGTTGTACTACTGCTTGGCCCCCGCTGGGAGGCCACCGGTGCCATTCTCGTCTTCTTTGCTCCTGGCATCGGTGCCATGCTTATCTATAGTGTGCACGGAATGATTCACCTTTCAATCGGAACTCCCGACCGGTGGTTTCGCTGGGGATTCATCGAGCTTTTCCTCACTGTGTTACTATTTCTGATTGCCCTTCCATGGGGACCGACAGGCATAGCCTGCGCATGGACAATCTCCTATTGGACTCTAATCATCCCTGCCTTCTGGTATGCAGGCAAACCCATTGGTTTTAGCTTCCGTCCGGTACTTGCAATCACGGCAAAATACTTCTTGGCCGCCATTTTAGCTCAATTCCTCTGCACTCGCCTCCTGCGTGACTGGCTCCTCCGCACTCTTTCTTCAACTCCATCAGCAACCATACTACGCATCATAATAGAAGCGATTTCTTTCGTAGTCGCCTATATCGCGTTTGCGATGGCTCTTCATCGTAGTTTGGAGCCGGTAGCACAACTCGCAAGACTGGTACCGGAATTTCTACCTCATAGCTGGTCTACTAAATACGAAATCTCTTCTGTGACGCATGCTGATATCGTTTCCCAGCCCATGGTCTCTCATGAAAATTGAAGAAATAGAATCCACGTCCGCTGAAGTTCTTGTGTCGCCAAACAAGGCAGCTAGTCCATCTACCTGCCTCAAAGTTGCTCTGTTAACGGGCGGAATGGACCCACATTACTCGATTGGTCTCGCTTGTGCGCTTGCCGAGTCTGGCATCAAGGTGGATTTCATCGGCAGTGATGAGCACGATCACCCAGCGCTCGGCCGCGCTCTTGGGTTGCGGTTCTATAATCTTCGCGGTAACCACCAGAGCAATAGCGGACAGCTATGGAAGCTACTAAAGCTTTTCATCTATTATCTTCAGCTGTTGCGTTATGCAGCAACCTCTACCTGCCCTATATTCCATATTCTTTGGAATAACCGCGTGGAGATGATCGATCGTACGCTTCTAATGATCTATTACAAAGCGCTGGGCAAAAGGATCGCCATCACTGTCCATAACGTTAACGCCGGACGTAGAGACGGCAAAGATTCATTGTTTAACCGGACTACGCTAAAATATCAATATCTCAGTGCAGATTGTCTGTTTGTCCACACCTCTCGTATGAAGCAAGAGTTGATAGATAAATTCCAGATACGCGATTCGGCTATCACTGTCATACCCCATCCAATCAATTGCGTACTCCCCGACACGGGCTTAACTCAGACCGAAGCTCGTCACCGCCTCAATATTAGCGAAAAAGAAAAGGTACTGCTCTTTTTCGGCGCCATACGTCCATATAAGGGGCTCGATGATCTGGTTACCGCCTTCGCGCCTCTTGTCGCCGCTGATTCAAGCCACCGCCTTATCATTGCAGGAGCGCCTAAAAAAGAGTCCCGGCAATACGCCGAAAAGATTCAAGGCCAAATTCGGCGGAATCTTCCATCAGGCTCCGCGGTCTGGCGAATGGAGTTCATTCCCGACGATGAGGCCGAAATGTATTTCAAAGCTGCCGACGTACTGGTCCTACCATATAAAGAAATATTTCAGAGCGGAGTTCTTTTCATTGCCTATGGCTATGGCCTTCCCGTCATCGCTACAGACGTCGGTTCTTTTCGCGAGAATATCTGCGAAGGGGAAACCGGTTTTATCTGCCCGCCAAACGATCCTCAGGCCCTCACACAGGCCATTCAAACTTACTTTGCCAGCAATCTGTTTCATAAATTGATTCAACATCGCGCAGCGATTCGCAAATTTGCCCTTCGAGAGCACTCTTGGCAACAGGTCGCAGTACTGACACAAAACGCGTACCTGCAAACGCTTCATCTCTCGACCCGGCCTGCTTCCGGCAAGCCATCCCCTTTCCAAAATGAACTTTCCTAAATCTGTCTCCCGAGTCGTTGAAATATCCGTATCCGAAGTGCAACTACGCGAGCAGGTTGTAGGGCTACCAATTTTAAGTTGATGATTATCTCTGACATGCGATCTCTGTGTTCCAGACGAGCCAGAGGTTCCGTTAGCGAGCGCCCATCGAAATAAAAGTAATGTGAAACTAATCAGACGCACCTTTTCGCCGATCATCTTCCTGGACGCGAGTATGCGGTTCCAAGAAGTTCGTTTCCTAATCCGAAATCTTGAGCGGTAACGCGTGGCACCGATACGCCTGCCATATACTTGACTCCGCTCCGTATCGACACCATAGGAGATGAACCTCATCAACCGGATACAACGGAGGGAGAATCATGAAGGGCTCGCAGGTATCCATTTTTCAAATGGTTGCAGTTCTCGGGTTGAATGTAGCATGTTTTGCTCAGCCCTGGACAGGAATTCTGAATCCTTTAACCCCGCAGGAAAAAGCGGTCAAACAATCTGCTATAGATTGGAGTACGGCCGGTATTCCGGGCGGCGTTCCCAGCGGTAGTTGGACACAGTGCGGAGCGACCATCCAGGCATCTGCATTTGGTAATGGAAAGACCGATGCAACCGCGGCGATCAATGCTGCTCTGACTGCTTGCGGTACCAACCATTATGTGCTGCTCTCTGCCGGAACTTTCCTTGTCAACAGCGCCAAGGCTGGATCACCGGTGATTAAAATTGCTAAGAATTACACTGCACTTCGCGGCTCAGGAGCGTATCAAACGATCTTGGTTTCGAATGGTACAAATTCCGGAGGAATTATCCTATTAGGCTCAGGAGTTAACCCTGGACAATTATATGGGACCAAAAACCCCGTAACGAATTCTGTCAATATCCTTTCTGGGGCTACAGCCGGCTCGAAAAAAGTTACGGTAGACAGTGCAACCAATTTTGCAGTCGGCAAAGAAATGATCGTCCAAGAACTTAACGATCCCAGCTATGTCACTAGTCTGCAAAACGATAATGTGACCTACTGTACATTTTGCGACGGGTACTGGAATGGGGAGCGCACGCGTGGCCAGATCGTCGCCATCACCTCCGTTTCGGGCAATACAATCGAATTTACGCCTGCTCTGTACACGGCATACACCCTCGCTCCACAGGCGTTGCCTTTTGCGCCTGTAGTCTACGCGGGTGTCGAAAAACTACAAATCTACTCGACAAACACTCATACCGCCACCAACAATGAACCGATTCTCCTAGAAACCTGCGCCTACTGTTGGGTCAAAGGGGTTGAAGAGAACTACAATGATGGAGACTTTATCAAGATATTCTGGGGTTTCCACGACGAGGTCCGTGACAGTTACTTTTCTAACGGATTTCAACATGGCCCTGGCCAGAATAATGGCTCTATCGCCTTGCAATTCAAGACCACTGCCAGCAAGATCGAAAATAACATACTGGAACGAAGTGAAAATCCCGTGATGGTAATGTACGGTCCGGCTGGTAATGTGATCGCATATAACTACGTAACTGGGGCTTATGGCGAACCTCCAAACATTAGCATCCAAATCGAGTTCCACGCTGCTCACCCACAATTCAATTTAGTAGAAGGCAACGTAGTTGCTGGCTTGTTGCTCGATGCCGGTCACGGAAGCGGCAGCCAGACAACCTCCTTCCGCAATTGGTATGTCGGATCTACCTACGTATGCTCCCCTACAAGTGGTGTCGTGCGCGCTACAGTGGACTGCTCAAGTGGAACTTGGGCACCCAATCAAGCGCGCGGAATCAACATCGACTCATTGGTCGTCTATAACAATCTCATCGCTGATGTTGTGGGATCTTCAATGCAGTTAACCTTACCTGCACCTCACACGGCTGTTCTTGAGTGGCCGCAACATCGCCCTTACGCGGGAGCCTTTGGCCTGACCACTGGCTATCGATCCCCAGGAGACCAAGGGACTGACTTTATGGACAGCTTGATCCCATATCAAACAACCTTCATCCACGGCGTCTATAACTATATAGATGGGAGCACAACTTGGGCAGATGGTATTACGCATACTCTCCCATCTTCCTTCTATTTATCTGCCAGGCCAACCTGGTGGAACAGCTCACTCCTATTCCCTGCGATCGGTCCCGATGTCAAAACAACCACTGGACCAGGTGGCCATGCCGGCTTGATACCTGCCCAATTCTGTTACTTAACGGTCATGCATGGAAAAGAAGGTGGCCCTGCAGGACCACTGGTCTTTGATAGCGATGCCTGTTATTACACAAAGAGTAGTAGCGCTTCTAATTTGAAAGCAACATCCAATTAACCAGTGGAGCGTTAAATAGATCACATTCAGGCCGCGCGCTAGCTAAATCATAGCTATAGTTCCGCGATAAAATACGCAGGAACACGCGCGGCCACCTTGCATCTTGAATGGGCGTAGAGTTTAGTGAATAAATCCATTTCACATGGCGCAATATCTGATAATCTGTTTGACGCCAATCAACACGTAGACAAGCCCGATTCCAACGATTGCCATGGTCGTGATACGGGTTTCCGCAGACTTGCGGAACGCTTTCGCCTGCCTGATCTTCCGATCGAGTTCTTTTCTGACTACGATGGCGTTGGCGAGGCTGGATTCTTCCGCATGGGTTCTGACGCTGTATGCTTTGGGCACTGTAAACAGGAGACGACGCGTTCGTTGTCTGAAATGACACCTGATGTTATCCACCTTATTAGTCAAACAGGCAACGTAGTCCATCTGCCATTCTCTGCCGACGAGGTAGTAGATAATCTTCTTCTGGAGCGCTATGTAAGGAAACAACAGGGCATGACTGCGCAGAGCCAGTTGCGACTTTTGTACTATATGCTTCGTCCTATCCTGCCTGTTCACATTCGTAAATATCTGCAACGTATTTCACTGGTCGGCTGGAAGAGTATCTCATTTCCCCGCTGGCCAGTCGATTTCAGTGTCGATCGTATATTCGAAAAACTTATCATTCTGGCTATGCGATCCATGGGCGTAAACCAACTCCCATTTATATGGTTTTGGCCTGGGACTATGCAATCCTGCGCAATTATGACTCATGACGTTGAAGAACTTGCAGGCCTGAACTTTTGTACAGAGCTTATGGATATGAATGACACCCGGGGAATCAAAAGTTCGTTCCAGCTTATTCCCGAAGCGAGATATTCTGTTTCTCAATCTTTCCTCGATAGTGTCCGGGCCAGGGGATTTGAGATTGCAGTCCACGACCTTCATCATGATGCTAAACTTTTCCGTAGCGAAATCGACTTCTTACAGAGAATAGTGGCAGTTAATCGATATGGAAAGATCTTCAAGACCTCTGGGTTCCGGTCTGGAGCTCTCTACAGAAATCAGCAGTGGTACGAACATCTCGATTTTCAGTATGACATGTCGGTTCCCAATGTGGCGCATCTTGAGCCGCAGCGCGGCGGATGCTGCACGGTATTCCCATATTTCGTCGGAAAGACACTTGAATTGCCGCTGACTATTACGCAGGATTATGCGATTCTATATTTCCTGAACGATAATTCAATAGATCTATGGTTTCATCAGATAGAAATGATTCGTCGCGAATACGGACTGATTTCAATTCTGGTTCATCCAGACTACTTAATCACGACTCATTCCAAGGATAACTACCTGAAGCTATTGTGCTATTTAGATGATCTTCGTACGAACCAACAACTATGGATCGCAACACCGGCCGAGCTTAATTCGTGGTGGCGCCTGAGAAATTCCATGAAGCTAGAAATGCATTATGGCGCATGGAAAATATGTGGCCAAGGTAGCGAGCGCGCCCGTGTTGCATTTGCCAATCTTGAAGATGGCAAGTTAAGTTATCTCGTACAATAGCATGCTTTTAGTGGTACATGACTGCACATATAGTCACACAACCAAACTAGTTATTGCTCAATAGTCGCAGTTATTATAGCTGTGCCGAGACAGATCAATAACGGTGAATGTATAAGATGCCCATCGAGATTATCCAACCATTATCTGACAAAAGATGGCATGAATTCCTGCGCGAACAACCGGATGCGAGTGTTTTTCATTCTCAGGGTTGGCTCAAAGCACTTCAGCAGACCTACGGGTATGAGCCGTTGACGGTCGGCATGGTAAACAGTGATGGTAGGATACTCGATGCCATAGTATTTTGTATGGTGCGTAGCAGAATAACCGGAAATCGGCTCGTATCGATGCCATTCTCTGATCACTGTGAGCCTCTCGTATCATCTTCGACCGTTCTTGCCGCGCTACTAGCATACATACCAACAAGTACTCTGAACGTAAGCTGCAAGTACACTGAGTTGCGGCCGATTAATGCTTTGTGCGAACCGCCCTCAAAGTGGCAACAGGTGCAGAAATATATCTTACACACAATATCAATCGATGCTCCATTAACAATAGTAAAGTCGAAAATGCACAAGGACTGTGTACAACGGAAAATCCGGCGCGCAGAACGTGAGGGACTGGAGTATCGGAGTGGCCGTAGTGATGAAATGATTCAGCAGTTCTATTGTCTTTTGATACAGACTCGGCGTAGACATAGTGTATTTCCGCAACCTATCGAATGGTTTACTAATTTAGCAGCGTCATTTGGCGACGCGTTCACAATACACTTGGCGTATAGTGCAGACAAACCGATTGCAGCAATAAATACTCTTGCCTATAAAGATACCCTGGTTTATAAATATGGTGCATCCGACGAACGATTCCACCAATTAGGCGGGATACCATATCTGTTTTGGCATGCAATTGTGAAGGCAAAAGCAGCAGGTTTTCGTCGACTGGATTTAGGGCGAACCGATTTGGATGCCGCAGGCTTAATTGATTTTAAGAATCATCTTGGCGCAAGCCAAAGTGAGATATCATACTGGCGCAAGTACGACAATATGGATCATAATCGCTCCTACAAATTGCAGTTTCCATTTCGAAAGCAAATATGCCAGATTGCGCCTGACAGCCTCCTTGTAGCTGCGGGTCGAATCCTATATAAACATTGCGGATAATATAATTGTATTAGTGAATAATAGTGTAAACACCCGCATGCGCCAACAAATAGATGGTCGCATGTCACTGAAAGGAGAATCATGTGCAGGAAGCAACTCTATTATGCAAAGTAGAGCAAACAAAGTTAGAAAATCGAATAAGAATAGCAATTCTAATTGCAATAGTGCTAGGCACATTAATTATCGACTGGAGTGAACTAGTTACAACATTTGCACGAGCTATTATTGACCCGCAGTACACCCATATCCTGCTCGTTCTACCAGGTTTTGGGCTGATGATCGGTATGCAGTGGGCGCAACTCAAATCAGCGTTCAGTTATAGCATGGCCCAAGGTATACCGATAATCGCGGCAGCCGCAGTACTAGGTATTCTCGCCGCAGACGCGCCCTTTTCAATTGCCCCAGAATATCGGCACGTGGTGGGCATGTTCGCGCTGGTATTGTCGTGGCTAGGAGCAACTGCTCTGTGTCTTGGAGTGCGGACTGTACGCCGTTGCATCTTTCCTCTGCTATTCCTGTTTATACTTGTTCCAATGCCTGAAAAAATAATGAATGTGCTAGTTATATCGTTGCAGGTTGGTTCGGCCTTTGCTGCAAATATCATGTTTTCTGCCTCTGGAGTTCCAGTTGTCCGCGACGGTGCGCTTCTTGTAATTCCAGGGTTGACGATCAATGTCGCTCCTGAATGTAGTAGCATTAGGTCGAGCTTAATTCTTATAGTGACGACAGCTATCATAGCACAGATATTACTTTGCACGTTATGGAAGAAGATCCTGTTAATATGTATATCTGTACCAATATCGATTGCCAAGAACGGCTTGCGTATTTACACGATATCTATGCTCGGAACAAAAATTGATCCAGGATATTTGAATGGAATACTGCACCATAAAGGTGGTCCAGTATTTCTCGCCATCGCTCTTCTTGTCATGGCAGTAATCCTTTGGACTATAACAAAAGGAGAATATTTGATTATGCAAATACGTAAAAAACAACAATAGAGAAATAAAACAAGTGTATAAATAATGTATCTCATTAATAATATCCTTCGAATACGTGTGTAATTAGTGCGTAAAAAAGCATAATGTTTGTATATCTAATAATGCCATTATCAAGGAGATACATCATGGATGTTGCTGCTGATGTATGTTCGGTCACATTGAAAAGCAAAATTGAGACACGCATGTCCCGAATCGGAATCATTGGTATGGGTTATGTTGGACTGCCCTGTACGCTGCTATATTCAATTGGGTCGTTCCTATATCCAGCCCTGCGACAGCCGAGATGGTCAAGCTCCTCGAAAATATCTATCGCTGCGTGAATATAGCACTTGTCAATGAGTTGAAGCAGCTCTCAATGAGAATGGGTATAGACATCTTTGAAGTTATAGATGCAGCCAAAACTAAGCCCTCCGGCTTCCAGGCATTCTATCCTATACATGGACTTGGAGGCCATTGCATACCCATAGATCCTTATTATCTGTCATAGTAGGCTAAAGAGTTCGATTTTCGTGCACGACTTATCGAATTAGCCGGTGAGGTGAATCTGGCAATGCCCTATTTCGTGGTGGAAAATGTTGTGGAAGCATTGAGTCAGAGAGGCAAAGCCCTTTCTGGATCGCACATTATGATATTGGGTACTGCCTACAAACGCGATATTGACGATCTTAGATAATCTCCATCGTTATCGATTATCGATTTTCTACAAAAACGAGGCGCAAAAGTTGAATACAATGATCCATTATGCGCGTTTGTAGGTAAAGGGAGAAAATACGATGTGAATATGGCGTGGACACCACCAGGCCGAATTCCAGAGTACGACTGTGTGGTCATCGTAACAGATCATTCGCAATACGACTACAGGTTAATAGTTGAAAAAAGTTAGTTGTGGATACGCGCAATGCAACTAAAGGCATTGCTGCTTCCAATATATTAAGGTGCTAGATGAATACAATATACATTATCATACGTATTACCGAGTCACGTGTATCACATAACGCCCGCAAAGAGCAGTATTTAGAAAGCTCTTTGCGGGCGTTATGTGCGTGGATACGAGTTGTTACGAATGCGGCATTAATGCAGATATTATGACTTAAGATGCTCAAGTTCTTTATGAACCGCGGCGGCTTCCCGGTACTTGGGGTTGATTTGTAACGCTTTAAGGAAATGCTTCCGCGCTAGATCAAAATTGTCAGATCTTTCATATGCTAATCCTAAGTGATAGTGAACCTCTGGATTATCTGGATATTTATTTTTATCTTGCAGTGTTAGTGCCTCATTCAAATTGGAGATGGCAAGTGCGTAAACACCTTTCTGGTAATAGGCCCAACCCAAAGTGTCATAAATCCTGGGCGCTTCTGGCAGTCCCTTTGCTGCATTCTTTGCCAGTTCTAGTGCCTTATCTGGGTCTCCACCGGTTTGTAGTTGTATACGCGCAAGTTCGTCGGAGGCGACAGGATTGAGTGTGTCGATTAAAAGCACTCTTTGGTAGGAATCAGAGGCTCCCTTCCATTCTGATTTTGCCTGATAAAAATTACCCATGAGAAGAAGCAATGAGACTTCATTGGGATGTGTCTTGAGATACTGGCTGCCTGTGGAGATAGCTACGTCTAGATTTCCTTTTGATGCGCGTACAGTGCATAAGCTAACAATTGTTTCAGGGTTTGAATTATCTAATGATTCGGATCTTTCGAGAGCGGTCTCAGCTGCAGACGCATCACCTTTTAAGCTAAATAGTGCATCGCCTAGCATTTTATAGTAAGTGCTATTGTTGGGCGATATCGCAATCTGCGCTTTGGCTGCTGCGATTGCTTTATCTGCCTGTTTCTGTAATATATATGAGTTCATCAGTCCACGTAGTGCGTCAATCGAATTAGGATTTCGAGCCAAGGCATCCTGAAATGCCTTGGTGGCATCCGGATAGCGGTTTTGCGCTGTGCGCAGATTTCCCATCTCAATATAGCCAATCGAATCCTTTGGATTAATGGCAATTGCACGTCGCACATCAGCATCTGCCTCGGAGTAATGCTTCTCATTAATGTTACAGATAGCGCGCAGGGCATAACCATCGGCGGAGCTAGGCTCGAGACGAATAATCTGTGACGCGTATCCCAAAAGGTCAGTCATGTCTCCTTGACGCATTGCTGTACGGGCGAGCTCGCGCTCTGCGTAAACCTGATTCGGATTCAGGCGAAGAGACTCCTTCCATTCAGCTTGGTCATGTACCAGATCGCCGCGAGCATGATTTGCCTCCCCTAGCATGAAGTGCGCCTCGGCGTCGTCAGGAGAGTTTTTAATCGCTGCTTCAAAGGAACTAGTGGCGCCGGCATTATCTCCGGAAATGAGTTGCATCCGGCCGCGCGCAATTAGTGCGGCACTGTCGCCGGGATTTACTTTGAGGATAGCCTCGTTAAGCCGATGTGCTTCATTGTAGTGATTAGTGGCAATGAGAAGGGCAATATACCTGCCTGTAATCTGACGATCGTCAGGGTGAGATTTGTATAGAACTGCCGTTTCGGCAACTGCTTTATCTGCATTACCATTGGCCAAATATAAATCACTCAGAGCGATATACACATCAGGGACTGTAGGTAAATCGTGAATTGCCTGCAGTAGAACCTGTTCTGCTTCATTCGTTTTTCCTTCCGTTGCGTATAGGTGCGCTAGTGCGTCACGAGGAAGGAATGCTGTAGGCGCTAATCCAATTGTGAGTTTATATTGCTGTTCCGCATCTTCAATCCGTTGTTGTGACCAATAGAAATTCCCTAACAAAACCCGTGCCTGCGGATTATTTGGGTTCAATTCAATCACCTTTTTGAAATTTGCTTCCGCGGCATCGAACTGATGTGAATTGGACTGCAATATAGCCAAAGCCAAGTAGCTTTGCCAGCGTTGCGGAGCCAAATCGATGGTTTTTTGTACCTCGGAGATTGCATCGCTCAACTTCCCTTGCATCTCTTGTAAGCTCGAAAATGCCATATGGACGGCCGGGTCATTGGGCCGCTGCTTGGATAGAATATCGATCTGCAGCTGAGCATCTTTGTAATCGCGTGCCATGATCAGCAAATTTACAAGGGCTAGGCGCGTCTGATAATCGTAGGGCCGAATTTCAAGAGTGCGTGTGAATTCCTTATAAGCGCTAGCGGGTTGCTTTAGCGACAAAAATACCTGCGCCAATAGAGCATGCGCATCTGCATAGCCAGGATCGATCTTGATTGCATGTAACAAATTCACGCCTGCGTCACGATACAGTTGCTTCTGATATGCCGACAATCCCCGCTGATAATACTTCGTCTTCCGCGCATCGGAAGAAAATGAACAAGCAGAGATAAACATCAGCCCTAGAGCCAGAAACGCAAAAGGAAACCAGATTGCGCGATGACGCTGCTTGGAATGTTGTGCTCCAACTGGATATTCCATTGGCCTAGTGATTTGGCCATACTCATCGTCCGGATTGACAGCATCGCTATAGGACAAAAGCAAGGATTCTCTCAAACACATATTGCGCACACTCCTTATACCCGGCTGTTGTGCAGATTTACCCTAATCTGCACTTCAATCCGTCTCTGCGTATCACAATAAGTTTCCTCAGCAGGAGTGAAAAGACTTTCAATAACATACTACTGAAAGCATAGAATTACCTCCTAGCCGCACCGAACAGAACTCATTAAATGCAGCATCCAAAGTACCTTTATGAGGTAACCAGAGTAAGTGTTGCAATGTTCTGCAACCATGATGAATAAATATGTCGTTTACAGTATAAATATCCTTGCGGTAAATATCTATTCCGCATTGTCTGCAATCCACCAATGTTAATAATGCGGCGCACCGCGGCGTGGAGTCTCCAAAAAATCTTAAGCTCCGTGAATCGCAGTGCGGAAGGTATGTGCCAGGGCTCAAAGGTATGTGCTAGGGCACATTTGGTGTTGGTCAAAAGTGGTTTATGGATCGCCGTCGTTTTCAAAGAAAAATGCTCAAAGTTGCAAAAATTATCACCCTTGACAGCTCATAAACAAAAGATAAAACATCATAGTGTAGTGACAAGATCGACCAGGGCATACGTGTCACGATGCAGGGAAACAGTCTGACGCAATGCTAGCCAGCGCCAGTTTCGAGCTGCAAAGCTGTTCTGTAAGTTGCAGAATTTATCATCCTTGACAGCTTTTAAGTTCGCTATACGATGGTGCTATCTGGGGGAGTACTCCCTATCTGAGTAGGTTTACCAATATCAGAGGCGGGGCTGCCCAGATAAGCATTTCGAACGCAACCAGAAGGAGAGAACCACATGAAGCTCAGATTTGTGATCTGCGCAGCCGTCGGGGCATTGAGCCTTTATCTGACCCCATTGGTGAATGCTCAGTGCACGCTCTCGTCGGAGACAATGGTGGCTAACGGCGCGAACGTCTGCATCGGATATGACCAGCCCGAGTACAGAAACCCCGACATTAAGCTAGGCACAAGTGTGCTTGCCCCATACCAAGGCTACCTCGGTGCCTCCCAGATACCTGGCGACACTGATGCAACCTTTGTCAACGATGATTACCTTGACGCTACCCCGGCAGGCCGGTCTACGTCAAATCCAGCCGGTACGCTTTGGAACACCATCTCCTACAATGTCACTTACTTGGCAAGTGCTTCTGGCTGGACAGTGGCTTCTGCGAACCTCAAGTACGCCTCGACCATTGGACAGGTTGGCTATGCACAGATTGCCAATCTTGCCTTCAATGAACTAGAGAATAGCGGATTCGGCGAAGGAACTCACTTCCAAGCAGGCACGTTCATTGATGGAGTAAACATCAGCGGTGATACAGGACGTGATGTGCTCACTTCCATTGATGAAGCGATTTACTACATTGCGTTACAGGGCACCTCGCACGATTCGCATGTCGGCTCGATCTACAAGATTGACGGCATGGCACTCTCCGCGTTGGCTGATTCGCTGATCGGAGCAGTCAAGACGAATATCACGGCCGCGAACGCGAGTGCCAGTCTGGATTCCGATATTGATAACGTCAGTGGTGCGCTCTGGGTCTTCACGCCAACAAACTCGGCCAACTTGGAAGAATGGACCTTCGTTACCACGCCTGAGGGCGGTTCAGCTCTTGCCTACTTGATCCTGGCCTTGGGCGGATGCCTTGCTGCTGCGTTTTTCGCGCGGCGTCAAGCCAGCATGGGTAACCTCGTCTAATCTTCTCCGCAGTGCAGTGCAGTGCAGTGCAATTGGGTTAGGTTTCTCTTCTTCCTTAAACCCGATCTGGTTCCCGAGCAAGACTGGAGCCAGGTCGGGTTTTAAGCCGTTTATAAGAGAAAACCCCACCTCACGCTTCCTTTCTTAAAATATTCTCATCGAATCTCTCCAGGGAAGTTCTCACCAGCCCCGATTCCCCTCATTCTTGGGCAAAGCTCATCGCCATGTGCGATTCTGAGCCAAGACTAATGAATATTGCCAAATGCCGATGTATGGGCTAGTAACCCACACATTAGAGGTTGGCAATATGGGCCCTTCACCATCTGCAAACATCCTTGGTTCTGGCAGCAATTCCGCCCCCTCGCATTCACCTTCCAACCCGCACATTACGAAAAATGAACCCGTCAGTTCTAACCCAGGGTTCGCATCACTCGTCCTTCTGGCAATCTTCCTTACCGTTACGATTGGCATCACGGGTTGTGCTGGACGCGTTTCTGCGATCGCACAACCCGCCGCCGCTTCTGAAGTGAATGATGCGGTTTTGGCTATCGACGCTACCGGCGTATCGTTTGGCAGTGTCGACGTGAATGCCGAGGCGACTCAAGCCATCACGCTTTCCTCAACAGGTTCCTCGCCTGTAACTGTCTCCGCGGTTTCCTTGAACGGCTCTGCTTTTACCGTGAGCATGCCTTCTCTTCCTGTCAGCCTCAGTCCTGGCCAGTCGATAGTCATCTACCTGAACTACCTTCCTACGATTGCCGGATCCGCGAACGGCAAGCTCATAGTCAAAAGTACATCCAGCACCGGATCAGACACGATCGTCAAGCTGTCTGGATACGGCAACCCACAAGTTGTTCAGCTGAGCTGGGACGAATCGCCCGACTCAGCCGCTCCGCCCGACACCTACAATGTGTATCGCGCGCAAGATGGCAACTCTCAATTTGAACTGGTAGGTAAAACTGAGGGATCGGAGACCAGCTTCGCCGACAAAACCGTTGTGTGCGGCAAACAATACGACTATTACGTCACCCGCTTAGACGATGCAGGCAATGAAGGGTTTCCTTCGGGGATCATCTCTGTCAGTGTGCTCTAAGGCGTCCCTGTTCTGCACATGGTTTTGCCATCTACGCAGATGCCCCGCATGATCTGCGGTTAGTCATAAACTCGTCTGCTGGAATCGTACGGAAAAAGCCGATCCAGCATGCTGGGTCACACTGCCCGGGCGGTTGATTCTGACAGGTTTGCCCATTCAACCTGGCTTTTTCTGGCCACCTGCACAGGAATGCCGGCGATTTCACGAGGATTGTCGCCTAGAGATTCAATGTTGTTGGCATCAATCTCGACGCTAACAGACTGGGCAAGCAGTTCAACGGAAAGCACAAGGCGGAAATGATTCTTCTTCCGCACTAGGATTCCCTCAACACCTTCCAGGCTACCGCGTTTCACGCGGACCCGTTGCCCGCATCTTAAAAATGGAAATGGCTCGACTCGATCAGGCCCCTCCACCATTTTTCTGACGGACTGAATGTCGAGATCTGAAATCATGGCTACATGATCGCCATTGCAGAGGATCATGTGTACACCTGGCGTGGAGACGATCGGTAAACGCCGGTCCCGCCACCCCCGCAGAAACACATAGCAGGGAAACAAAGGTAAAGATATGATTTTTTTGCGATCCTTCCACAGACGAGCCGAGTCGTAGACCGGCAAAAAAACTTCGAATCCTTTATTTGATAGCGCATCTGCTACCACTTTTTCATGCTGATGGCGTGTATAGAGAGCGCACCAGGAGCTTTCGTGATCGCTTCTGGGGAGTGAGACCTGCAGTTCAGTCATTGGGTAACCTTTCTTATGTTGGCGAAACAACATCTGAGGGGAACTTCATCTGATTCAGCAATAACATTTCATGCTGACCAGAAAGGAAGAAGGCTGCGATTCGCAATGAACAAGGTAGTGGCCCAGTAACAATTCACCGCTAGTTCGAATGAGATCACTTGACTGTCGTTCGTTCTTGATTGTTGCCGTGCGCTTGTAGTCCCGCAATTCGTCACCCAGGATTCAGCGTATGTGCAAAGTCTTTACACTACAAGGATTCGAATATACAAAAACATTAGGATACGTTAATGCGTACAGTAGATACTTTTATACCTACATATTATGTACTTTTAGATGGTTATAATATCTGCGTTGAATTTCCGTCGAATGACGTCTGTCCAGACATATTGATGACATAAGATATGAACGTGAAGGTATTATCGTGTAAGCTCTAACGAAGATGAATATCATTGGTTAGCATTAGTTTGCAGTTGGAATTTACGCAAAGCGTTTAACGTCAATGCGAACTCCGCGTCACCATAACATTGCCAAAGAGCCTGCGGGGCTGGTTTAGGTTAGTGTGCAAACAAATCCAATCAAATCTAGTGTATTCAGGAGCTTGGTAAAACTTACGCAAAAGTGGATACCCTGTATATTCATTTAGTAAATTATGTGTTCCTCGAACTGCCCGGATCTCACCAGTCACCAAAATGTTCATTGGTAATCACATATTGATTACTCATTGTTTGACCAGTGGAAGGTGTTCGTTCCTGTGTCGAGCCCAGATCGCTTAAGATTCACTTACTCTCTGTGGGCCCCATTGCAAAATCCTAATCGGGTCATTGATCGAAGTATACGGGTGGCTATGCCAGCACTTGTACCTCGCACCACGTCTTCTGCGATTCCCTAGGCAATGCCGTATTCGACAAGATTGACCCTGATAAGAGTTTCCAATGAACGCACCCGGTAGGAAGAGCGGATCGATCTCCGATCCGATCAGCGAGACGAACGTCGTCGTCGTCGGTCGGGACACATTGAACGGCTGCTTGTTGGCCGATGCGCTTTCGCGTGTCGCCCAAATTCATGCAGTTGCTGTTGTCGCCTCTGATTTCGAGCGCGCCATCGAAGCTCGAAAACCCGAGATCGTGATCGTAAGTGCTGATCTCAATTCCACCAGTTTGTCGGGTTTCCACCTGGTTCAGGCTGCGCTTGAAGCCCACCCGAGTCTACTTGCCATTATCCTTCTCGATCAGCCCACGCACGCTCTGGTCGTGCAGGCATTTCGCAGTGGGGCCCGCGGCGTTTTTTTGACTCATAAGCCCATGCAGGAACTGATTCATTGTTTAGCGCATATCAAGCAAGGAGCAATTTGGGCGGACCGCGAGGTTACGGACCTGCTCATCTTGACGTTCAGAAATCTTCCCATCCCGAATGTGGCAGTCACCGATCACGGGCCTGCTTTAACGGCACGGGAGATGGACGTTGTCAGTTGTATTGCCAAAGGCTTGACCAATAAGGGTGCGGCGCAGGAACTGCGCCTGAGCGTGAACACCGTGCGCAATTATCTCTTTCGCGCCTGCGAAAAGCTTGGGGTATCGAATCGCGTTGAACTACTTTACTACTACATGTCGGCGCGCGACCCATCTCATGCGAATTCTCGTGTGCCTGCCGCGCCCATGCACCATGAAGTTGATCGCGACCAGGGGCGAAGCGCAAGGGATACTTCCTTGCTTTTGGCCGGCCATACCTGGCACGTTTCCGACCGGGTAAGCGCCAGTGCCAAGAAGCCAGGTGCTGGCATCTTCGTTTAAATGCGATTGTCCGGGCATGACAAAAAGACCCTCCACCATTCGGCCGGAAGGCCGAACAGCAGAGGGGTTCGGGTGCAATTGTCTCGGTTGCGTCCGCCGCGGGCAGGTTTCCTATTCCGGAGGCAGGAAGTAGGCCTTCACGGCATGCATGACAGAGTCGTAATCCAGTACCGGATCTTTCTCTTCATAGCTGGCCTTCCAGCAAACCTGATTCACAATGTCCCGGGCAAAGCATGGACGCAGTGGCTCTTTCATCGATTCGCGGATGACAGCCATCAACTGCTTCAGCACTTCATGGTCAACTGTGAGGTTGCGGCTGCTAGCTACGCGGCTAAAGATTTCGGTGAACTGCTCGTCGGTGACGGGACCGAACCTGATTTTGGTTTGAATGCGGCGTACAAAGGCGGAGTCCAGCACTGCCCGTGGATTTTTGTTCGACGCAAACACCACCAGCATTTCAAACGGAATCTCCATCTTTCTTCCGCCCACCAGGGTCAAAAACTCGATTCCGCGATCGAGAGGCACCACCCAGCGGTTCAACAAATCTTCGGTAGAAAGTCTCTGGCGGCCGAAGTCGTCGATTACCAGCACGCCATTGTTGGCCTTCATCTGTGGAGGGCCATCGTAGTAATTCATAATCGGGTTGAATTGCAGATCCAGCATGTCGATCGTCAATTCGCCGCCCAATGTGACATTGGGCCGCCGGCAACGCACCCAACGCTGATCCCCAGACTCAATCCCGTCACTGGCGCATGCTTCGTGAATGGCCGGATCGAAAACCGTGATGATTTGGCCTCCCGCCTCAATCGCGTAGGGAATCCAAACCTCATCGTTCGGGAATGCGCGGACCATGGCCTCTGCGATTGAGGTTTTGCCCACGCCTGGGGGGCCATAGAGGAACACTGCGGTTCCGGAGTTAAGCGCCGCCCCCAGTTGCGCTTTGAGCTCGGGATCGAGCACCAGATGCGAAAATGCGCGCTCGACATTTTCCCGCTGCGCCTTCACCTTCCGCATGCTTTGTTTGCGAACCTGCGTTACATAGCTCTCCAAAGTGACGGGCATGGCGCCAGAATACTGATTTTGCGAGAGCAACGCCTGCGCGCGCGTTCTGCCTTGGATCGTAATGGCGATATGGGGAATCGTCCCCACCATTCCGGTTACTTCGCAGAGCTGTTTTGCCCGCAGACGGTTAAAAAGTTGTTCAGCCACCTCGTAGCTGAGCTTGGTATGTTCCGAAAGATCGAGAACCGAAAACGACCCAACTGAATAGAGAGCCTTCAGCGCGATGTCTTCGAGAATCGTCTCGCGCACTCCGACATCCGCAATCGTTCTGGGTTTATGCTCGGGTCCACCAACTGGCGTGTTTTTGAAAATGTCGAGTTTATTGATATTTGTTGTACTCATAGGGATTTCCGGTTTATCTACTTCCCCCCCTCTTGACACTAGTCCAACACATGCGTGGGGTCAATTTCAAACCTGAAGGCGATCAAATCGTCACCATCTAGAACGCAGCTAGCTCGCTATGGGAATGTTCCACCTGATTCCGCCATCCCAAATGCCTGAATCAGCATATAAATTTATTCAGCGTGGTTAGCAGGCTGTGCCAATCACAACCCTGGAGTTCATAGGCCTTTTGTTGCTTACCCCCTGCAAACGAAGGGATGTAAATGCGTGTACAGCCTCAGTGCTCCTATAGAAAGTTTGGAGCCGGTGCATGGTCAACTGTAAACTGTTGATTTGATAGGGGTACTTGGTCGGGATCAAACCGAAGACCTCGTCTATGCGATATTTAGGGAAAATCCTATATTATTGAAATAATGTGACTTATTAGACATGGGTGCCGGCCAGATCGGTGGTAATTGCTACCAAATTTCTAACCAGTGGGAGGCGGGGCAACCGGTGGGAAGCGTAATCCGCAAAGCGCTTCCAATCTGCCTGGACATGCCACAACAATACGGGCAAGGACATTAACGAACAGCTAATCTTCTCCGCAGGTGTCCGCAACGTTTGAAGATGCCGGCCATTCGAGGCCGATGGCTATATTGATCCCGCACATTTTGGTCTTTCATCCTTTCCACAAGTTTCTTTTGCAACTGAAATATAGCTACACATCAGGATTTCACATCCACGCTGCAAGGGCTTGAATCGAGCATGGTGATTGAGCTTGCCTTGGGATTCCGGCGACCACAGATAGTTACCTGCGTGATGTCTTAGCTGTCCCTCTCGACTCCTAAATCCAGCACTGTATCTTCTTGCCTGCTCGATCGGCCTGTATGCACTGGAAGCCCTCCGATAAGCCCTTGATAAGCAGTGAGTCGTGTGTCGAGGAGCACTACCCCCTGGGATGTAATCTCATACTCGCGAATATCCTTCGCATGGTTGCCGCCACGCATCTTGATCACAGTCATGACCTTGCGTAACTGGCCATCAATGGATACGTAGCGAAGCCGGATGATGTCATCGGTCAAGAAGGATATTGAGTAAGTGCTGAAGGGGAATTCAATGAAAGACTCATCGACTTCTACTGTGCTCAATATCGTCACTCCGATTCCAGTCAATGCAAAGATCATCCTGTAGAGTGACTCCCGAAAATCCGCGCGGAAACCAGGTGAAAGAGCCATTTCAAAGCCCACAAGAGAATCAATCACTAGGCGCTTAGCGCCGATCTTCTGTACAGCAGAGAGAATCGAGTGCATGGTTTCGTCCACAGAAAGATCAAGGGGGCGGAGATAGAGAATTTCGAGTTTTCCCTTGCTCTGCGGTTTTTCTAAATCCAAACCTAATGTAGCAGCCCGCTCCGCATAGGCTTGCGGGCGTTCTTCAAAGACGGCCACAATGCCGGACTCTCCTTGGCGGATGCCCTCGGCGATGAATTGGGTTGCCAAAACGGATTTTCCTGTACCGGAAGACCCCGCCACCAGAACGCTGTCGCCTTCGCGCACGCCCCCATCCAGCATCTTGTCCATTTCTGGAATGCCGAAAGAAAGACGTTTCAGACCGAGTGCATTCCTTCTGTCCGCGGTCAGTCCAAAGGTGCGCGAGAAGGCTTGCAATCCAGCGTTAGTGATGCGGAATGTATGTAACCCGGGTACCGATGCTTGACCGCGCAGTTTAATGATCTGCAACTTGCGCACTATTGAATTACGTTCTGTCGTCTGACGCAGCCAGAATAACCCATCGGCAACGGTAAAAATAGGGTTATCACGAAGTTCCTCTTCGGCATATTCACCGATCAGAAAGGTTGTCGCCTGCCAGCTAGCCAGAAACAGTGCTAATCGCTGAATGAAAGCCTGCAGGTCCATGCCATCCAGTGGCTTCCGGACCATGGTGCGAAAGGAGTCTACAACCACGACTGCAGGGTTGGACTTTGTAACTTCCTTGGTAATCTCCTCCAGAACAGCGCCTAAATCTTTTTCCAGAACAACTTGGCTTAGATTGATGAAGCGTATGGAGACAGGAAGTAAGGACGGATCAAAGAATGTGTACTGTTGCTGGTAACGCAGCATTTTGATTGCGGACTCGCCGAGAACGGTGAAGTAGAGAGCAGGCCGCTCCGGAGTCGCGTTGGCAAAGACGAACTGATGTGCAAGCGTTGTTTTGCCGCTGCCAGGGGCGCCGGCAATGATGTTGAACGAGAATTCGGGAAGCCCGCCGCCGACAATTTCGTCGAGGCCCGGAACACCGGTCGGCAGTTTGTTGATTATTACCTTATCTTCTGCGGTCATGCTTTTCTCCCGTTTCCCGAATTGCGATCATCGAAGGTTGCGGCCGGCCACGCATTGCGCAACAGGCTTAATGTCAAAGCTTCTCCAAGGAATGTAAGAAGCAGACCAAGAATACAGGCAATGAGGATAGCTCCTGCTTCACCAGGCGGATCTTCGCCCGTCTGCTGGCTACCAACCAGATTCTTGTCCATGCTGGTCTGGCCCTCAACATTGCCCAAACCCTGTAACGCCCCCTCCACGGTAACCTGTGCCGCACATAGATTGGGAACCTCCGCCTGAGCGAGTACCAAAGCTCGCACCGCGATCGATTGAAAGCTAGCAACTCCGGCAAAGGAGACAAGGCACCGGCGCAATTTATCATAGACGCGAAGAGTAGCGGATTCCATTGGCCTGGAGCTCTTGTCGGCACCGGCTTCATAGGTAAGAAGTCGTTGGGCCAAATCTCGCGTCGCTGGGGAAATCGTCATTTTCAATTCAGCATCATTCCAGGGTTGAGATTCAGAGATCCGTACTCGCTTCGCGGAGGATCTAAGAATCGGTTCTATCATATCGCAAGATACCGCATGATTGGACGACCTGCCACCAGATCCTCAATAAAGGCATAAAAGACAGTAATGGATTTCAATTCATGTAGCGACTCGTTTGCTGGCCAGGAATCTCATCTTCTGGGCCGCCAGCCTTGCTTCGTATTAGTGTGAATATATCCAGGACAGTAGCAATACTGCGGATATTACCCACAGCACTTGCAAGTCCCTGTTCCATGCCGGAATGTTTGTATGCCAGGGCTTCGATATGATCGCTCACACTCCTCAAGCGGTCAATTTCCACAAGAAGATCCTCAAATGCCGCAGCCATTGCCGGTTCATCGACCGCTGAAACTGTTGTGTCTTCTGCCGCGGCTGCTATCAACTCTGTCTTGACGTCAACTTGCAGGCGCAAATCTTCGATCAAACGGAGAGTTGTTGCTTCGCCAAGGAAGGTAAGAAACAGTCCAAGTAGCTGCGCAATCAAAATGACCCCAGCCTCGTTATCCTCACCTACACTCGTACCGTCTTGGGATTTAACTTCGCCCAGACCACGCAACTCACCACTCGCCACGACATGTACTGCGCTGAGCCTGGGAGACTGTGACTTGGCAAGGGCCAAGGCGCGAAATGCGAGCACTTGAAATCCATCTACGCCCACAGGTGCGCTCAGTTGTCGGCGCAGCTTCTCATAAACGCGCGCAGTTGCAGGCTTAGTATGCAGGCCGGCTGAACTCACATCGGCCTCAGAGGTAACGAGGCTGCGTGCTAAATCACGCGTTTTTTGAGGAGGGATCATCGATTCCTCTCTTTCTCTGAACACCGGGCCTCGCTGAGACAGAGAGGCACATCTAGCGATGATACTCTCTAGCCAAGCGCCATACCGTTCAAAATATTGAAATACATCTTCAAGAGTTGAGCAATATTGAACAGAGGCCGCCGATTCTTATGGATACTGCGCTACTGTTCGGCATAGAATGTATTGCTAAACAAAATGAAGTGGATACTGGCTAAATGAAAATCCTCCTACATGATAGAGTTCCGCTTGCAGTTGGCGATTGTTTGCCTATTGCTCACCAGACCTTCCATGCAAGTGAGTAGATGTAGGGCCAGAGGCGATAGTGAATCTTGTCGTAATGAATTAGTGTGGAATCGGCCTTGAGGTAGCTTCAGAGTTCGTTATGAGGTCTATGGCCATGTGTACGGAAGATGGGATAAAAGGTTCCAAACTCGAACCACCGTACATAGCGTACCTGGCCGGCTGGCTGCTCGATGGCGCCGGGAAGGTGGTTCAGTAACCTCCAGTATTGGTGGTCCAATACGGATAGCCGCTATGCGCGAAGTTTAGTCCGGCGGATATCTGATGCGTGAGCGCCCAGTAGCTGGTTATACATCGCCCGGCCTCACGGTTGCACCAATGTGCTGCCGGCCGAAAAATGCGGAGCGCGTAAGCAAAAAGACACGTTAACGGTCGGAGGCTTGCTTCTAAGGATCTTGTACGTCAAACCAAGTCTTTCCTGTCCCGGCATCTGGCTATAGCATATGTGCCGCACAGAACAAAGACAATATCGGCATGCACCGATCGACGGTAGAGGGATTAAAGTACATCGCGCCCGCTTCAGAAGAACGAAATATCATCGCATTGCACCTTTCTCTGCGCACAACCTCGCCCTGTTTCAGAGTTGAGAATAGACAATCGTGTCCTTGCGTGAATAATCCGTGCCCGAAGTTGTTCTATGACTTTTCTTTAGGGTTGTCAGTTTGCCAGTAGACCGAATAACGCTGATCGCGAATCTGGTACATCGGCATGACCTCATATTTGCTGCCTTCAGCAGCGGCCTTGAAGCGTAACTCGGATTTGGATTCAGTCTCGACCCACCGGGCCGGCTTGACGCCTGGAGTTGCAATTGCCTTGGGAAATGGATACGGTGATGGAATTTTATCCGGGGCTGTGGAGCCGCTGTGGATTATCGTGCTTGCACTGTCCGCCGGACCGGGGCCCATATTTGCGGCAAGGACGAGTGGGCCATACAAAACAGCAGCGACAGAGTCATCGCCGGGCAACGCCTCCTGTCGCAATTCCATTGGCAAACTGATACTTAAGGTATCGCCGTCCTGCCAGATTCTTCGAATGGCGAGATACGATCCCGGATCGGCAACTGCTTCCAATACCTGGTTATTGATCTTCACAGAGGCTCCCGTGGTCCATCCCGGAATTCGTATGTGAATTGTGCGAGCGATGGGACGCTGGATTTTGAATTTGAGAGTCGTGCCTTGCTCGCGTGGAAACTGAGTGTCTTGCTCGATGAGCCAGCCTTCCTCTTTCCAGTCGAGGGTTGATGCGATGAACTGATTTACATAGACATCGCTGCCGCGGCGGAAAAAGATTGTGTCAGTGAATTTAGCAAATTCCTCTGCGCCGGTTCCGGTGCAGCACCAGAAAGACTCTTCAGGCGAGTTATAGACGCGCCAATAGCCGGCGGCAAGTGGGAAGAAGTACTGCTTTAAACCATTTGTATTCTGTGTTCCCAGCCTACAGTTAAAAAGCGAACGCTCATACGCGTCCATACAGTCTGCGTTTCCGGTCCAGCCAAAGACGAGCCGCTCAAGCTTCATCAAGTTGTAAGCCACACAGCATTCCGCGTTTTTCCAGGCGAGGCTTCCTTTGAGCTGTCCCGGCAATGTGCCCCAATGCTCATCGAGGCTGGTGTTTCCGATGGCATAATTGCGTGCGGACAGCACTTCTTCGAGGAAATACTCGGCGATTTGCCTGTAGCGGCGGTCGCCGGTGACTTCATACATGCGTGCAGCGCCTATGATTTTGGGAACGTGGGTGTTTGCGTGGAGTCCCTGAAGTTCGTCCCGGCGCTCGGCCAGAGGATTAAGAAAGCTTGGCTGCTCGAAGATGCGGGCGGTCTCAATATATCTGTTTCTCTTTGTCAGTTCTGCCAGATTCACGAGGGTCTCGCTCATGCCGCCGAATTCCGTTCGCAACATGCGCTGACGCTGTTCGACGCTGATTCCCGCGAAGTAATCTTCCACCCACCGGGCCATGCCTTCCGCAACCGGAAGCGCATCGGCGTTGCCTGTCAAAACGTACGCGTCTAGCAGACCGGCCATAATCTTGTGGTAGGTGTAGAAGGGGGCCCAGACCGGCTTTCCCTGTACGAGGTGCTCGAACAAATCGGACGGAAAGGCGCTCAGATACCCGGATGAGTTTTTCTTCTGGCATTGAGCCAGACCTGACACCATCTCATCGCACTTCTTCTTGAAGACGTCGTTTCCGGAGGTGGCTGAAGCCAGAGCGAGGGCTGAAAGGTAGTGTCCCCCGGCGAAATGGCCGCGCAATTCACATGTGGGTTCTTCCCATCCTTTGTACGGCGTCGCAGTTGATGAAAGTCCTGCTGTTACTCGAAATGAATGCAGGAGCCGATCGACAGAAAGCGAATCGATGTAGAGCGCATTGATCTCCGCCTGCTCCTTGAAAATGCCGGGAGCAAGACGCACCGAACCGAGCGGAAAGGGAACGATCCTTGCGCTTGCATCCGTTGGCACAACTGTACCGAAGACTTCCTTTGGCGCCAGTGAACAAATGAAAGTGAAGCTAGCGGCGGCAGTACTCGTCTTCAGAAAATTGCGGCGTGAATTGTCAATCATTTGAAACTCTCCAATGAATGATCTGTCGTGAAACGCCTGATGAAGGGCTTTCCAGGTCTGTGTCGGATGGCAAGGGGAAGCGCCACAAGCGAAGAATGCAGACCATCTTCGGCCGTGGAAATAGAACAATCAGCTTGCCTGGAGCAGCGTGAACCTCGATATCGGCCAAAGATAGAACCTCGGCTTTAGCGGCAGCAACGGGAATTTCGACAGTGTCAGTCCCTTCCAACCGCAACACAGCCAACGCAGTCCAACCATAAGCACGCATTCCCAGTGCCACCGGGATGTTCCGGTTAGGCGACTCTCTCCAAGCTCGAGCCCATGGAACGATTAGGGCTTTGAGTAGGCCTCCTGAAAGAGCCTGGGCGCAAAATCCTTCAGGTCGCGGCGCCACGTCTGCCACTCGTGTGAGGTTCCCGGCGACTCATAAAAGACATGCTTGACGTTCGCTTCGTCCAGCGATGTGTGCAGCTTTAGAATGCCGGCATGCATCATCGCTGGCTCTTCGGTACCGACGCCGATCCATAGCAGATGTACGCGCTTGGCAAAGGCCTCCGGATCGGCAAGCGCGCCATTGAAGGCTGTCTTGATATCGAACTTCTGATCGCCACTCATCATCGACATCCCACCCGCTCCGCTGAATCCTCCGATGTACGAGAACAGGTCCAGATGATCGAAGGTTATCTGGAAGGTTTGCATGCCACCCATGGAGAGGCCAGCCATGGCGCGGTGTTCGCGATCCGAAATCGTCCGAAAATGCGCATCGACGAAAGGAATCAGCGCCTCAGTTACATCGTCTTCGAAGGCCTGTGACATCTCCTGCATAGCCTTCATGGCTTCTGGCGAACCAAAGGGCTTTCCGGCCAGATCCGGATCGACATGGCCGGCGCGCCGTGCATAGCCGTAGGCCATCACGACAATCATCGGCTTTGCGCTTCCCCGCGCGATCAGGTTGTCGAGGATGAAGTTTGCATGGCCTTGTTTAATCCAGCCCGTCTCGTCTTCGCCGCCGCCGTGCTGCAGATACAGCACTGGATAGCGCATCTTTGTCTGCTCGTCATAGTCCGGTGGTGTGTAGACAAGGGCGTGCCGCCAGCTCCCAGTGACTTTTGATGAATACCAGATCTCGCGGACCTGGCCGTGCGGAACATCTTGCGGCAGATAGTACGTCGATCCTTGTTCGGGTATCTCGATTCCGCTTGCATCTTTGCCGCCACCGAAGAATGTGTGGCTTCCAGGGTCATTGAGTTCAGCACCGTCTACTACCACGGAGTAGTAATGAAAACCCGGTACGAGTGGAGCGGAGGTTACAGTCCAAAATCCATCGAGTTGCTTCACCATGTCCAGCTTTGTCGCTCCCCAGAAGTTCACCTGGACCTTGGCGGCGTCCGGAGCTTTCACGCGGAATTCAGCTCGGCCGCTGGCGTCGACGCGAGGATATGAAGCGCCCCACACATTGGTGGACGCCGGCTGAGACTCCACAGAGGTCTGAGCACAGCTGATGCTCGACAGCAAAAGCATTGTGATTCCAAGTCTCTTCATTTAACCCTCTCCATCTCCAGTTCTATTTCAAACGGGCCTCCGTCCTGAGAAATGGCCCGAAACCATGTGCAATCAGGATTGAGTGCATGTACAGGTATACGTTTACCTGGCCGGGCAAACTGTTCTCCGGCAGCCGCAGTGTTCAGGACAGCGGAATGATACCCGACTCGGATTGCCGAATGATAGTCAATTATTTTGATTTAGTATATCGATTAATTCGATATATTCTTTTCAAATGGATACGACTCTCGATGCCTGGGAGATTCTTCAAGCCGTGGTGCAGTTGGGAGGATTTGCGGCTGCTGCCGAAAAGCTCAATCGGTCTCAATCGACGATCAGCCATGCCATTGGGCGCCTGCAGGAGCAACTTGGAGTCCGTCTACTTGAGATTCACAGAAGGAAAGCGCAACTGACAGAGATGGGAAGGGCGCTGCTGGCGGACGCGGAACCGCACCTGGCGGGGTTTCACCAACTTGAAAAGCGCGCCCAGTTGATGGCGTCGGGCGGGCTCTTAGAGGTTACACTTTCCATTGACAGCATTTTTCCCGACGAGCGGCTCTTTAGAGCGCTGACGAGCTTTGCGCGGGCTTTTCCGCATGTAAGGGTGAAGCTACGTCAGGGATCGTTTCTCTCGGCGGACGCGGAGTTTACGCTCCACAGCGCACAACTCTGCGTGACTGGCCTGATGTCGCGAGAGCTCTTGGTTACGCCCATTCTGGTGATCGAGATGGTTGCAGTGGCGCGGCGCGATCATCCACTTCACTCGATGCGGCGGTGTCCGCTGTGCTCAGAGCTGATGCAGCACATGCTGGTGTCCATCGAAGGCACTGCCTCTGGTAGCATGAAGCACCAGCCGCGGTTGCCCGAGCAACGAGTACTTCCCGTTAGCACGATTGAGTCGGCGATTGCGGCAGTACGAAGCGGGTTTTGCTTTGGCTGGCTACCGAAGTACCGCATCCAGTTCGAGCTAGCCAGCGGAGAGTTGGCAGCGCTGCCGTTGCTGGCGGGCAAGACTCGCGATGTGCGACTGAATCTTGTGTGTGGGGACCTGGGCGCAAGCAACACCGAGGTGAATGCACTGGCAGACCTGTTGGGTCTGAGCCGTGCCCCGGAAGTGATTTGAGCTGGCATGCGATCAGCTTCGATTCCCGTCCAGCTTGCGCTCGGACAGGATCTATCGATAATACAGATATAAATAAATCGATTTATTCTTTGCTCGTTCAGCTTGCCCTTCATTCGTATGGTTCTGTATATTGCGGATCGGGACAACGTTTTCGCAATGAGTCCTGTCCAACAACAGTATCCAGGTGAAGGCAGCGATGAAGACTATAAATCTGTTTTGGGTAATGGCGCTAGGGATTGCCATTGCTCCCGATTCCGCGATGTTGGCGCAGGTTCAAACAATAGTGCCTCCAGTTGTCGAGGGTGCCAGGCCGGTTACAACCGAGCACATCAAAATTCACGGTACAGCGTTGGAAGGCAATCTGGAAGGCGACGCGGTCGATCGCGAGGTAATCGTATTCTTGCCGCCTAGCTATGAGAAAGAGAAGTCGCGGCGCTATCCGGTTGTCTACGCCTTGCACGGTTTCTTCATTGGAGCAGAGCAATGGACGGGTGAAATCCATGTGCCGCAGACCATCGAAGGCGCATTTGCTCAAGGCGCGAAGGAGATGATCATCGTTCTGCCAGACTCGAAGACCATCTACAACGGCTCGATGTATTCGAGTTCCGTAACGACAGGCGACTTCGAGATGTTCATTTCGCACGATGTGGTCGCTTACATTGACGCGCATTACCGCACCATCCCCGAGCGCACCAGCCGCGGCCTGGTGGGCCACTCGATGGGAGGCTATGGAGCCTCGCGCATAGGTATGAAGCACTCCGATGTTTTCGGAGCGCTCTATGTCATGAGTCCCTGTTGTATGTCGCCGATGGGCGGCGGCGGGCCTGGCCCCGCAGACCGAATGAAAGAGATGGCGATCGCCAATGAAAAGAAGATTGCTGAGCTGAAATCGCCCTCAGAGGCGGCCGCCGCTTTGCCGGGTTTTGGCGTCGCACAGCTTGCAACGGCCGCTGCGTGGGCACCCGACCCGAAGAACCCGCCGCTATATCTCGATCTGCCGACCAAGGATGGGGTTCCGGTGCCAGAGGTGCAGGCAAAAATGGCAGCCAATGCGCCGCTGGCCTTTGTCGATCAGTATGTAGGCAATCTCAAGCAGTATCGTGCCATTTCCATGGACGTTGGCGACCAGGACAGCTTGCGCTTCGATGCCACCAAGCTGCACGACATTCTGGATAGTTATGGAATCGCAAACAGCTTTGAGATATATCCAGGCACGCACACCAGTGCTGTAGCCGACCGCTTTCAGAATCACGTGATGCCGTTTTTCAGTAAAAATCTTTGCTTCCAAGCGGGCTGCAAGTAAGCAGTTTGAATCGGAGTAACGTCACGACAGGCCGTTCGCGTCAAACATTCCTTAAAGCATTCGTTGGCGCTGCCGGCCCGTTTGACCTCAAGATCCACTGCAATAGCTGTGGATGTATGCCGAAATACCATCGGAATCTTGTAACGAACTAATTGGATTCATCCAGAACCTCTATGGCAGAGACGGTAGCGTAGTTCTTGATGGGCTCGAACATCAGGTTGAGCTTGCCTTGCGCAGTGGGTTTGATATGGTAGAAAGTCTTGATAAGTGGTTTACCTGCGCCAGCCTCACGAAAGATGTCGAAGTTATCAAGCAGTATATTCCCATTGCACATGACGCGGAAAACGCGGCTGCCGACGCCACCTTTTCCTAAGTCTTCGCTGCCGAAAAAGAGTTCTGCCATGTGTAGCACTACCGTATAGCGGTCGCGCGGATCCACAGGGATTGCATAGGAGAAGTGGCCATAGCGCTCGGCGCCATAGAGGTCAGCGTCGGTTCCGAAGCTTTCCGGCAGGCTATGCGAGAGTCGCCGCCCACCCCGAAAATAGGTGTCGGGACGCCATAGTTGGCCGCTATGATCGGTCCACGGATTTGACTGTGCAGTGAAGCGAATAGGGAGTTGCCTGCCCGGCGTGCCAGATACGATCTGAATCGCGCTCAGAAACGGATTGCCAATTACGACGCCGAGATGAAGATGAAGTATCCCGTCCGTATCCGGTGACACGTCGCGGATGACTCGTTCATCCGCGATATTCAGTCCGGTTGCATCCGATACAGGATCCAAATCCAGAAGAGCGGCTTTCCCGTTGATGATTACGGTGAACACACACTTGTTCACGGCATCTTCAGGTTCAAGGGTTGCAGTGACCTGCGCGAAATAAAGGTGTAATTCGTAGGAGCCGGGACTGAGGGGGATGTCATAGTAAAGATTCCCTGTCCTTCCATATCGATATAGCAGGGGATCGGAAGTTCCCTCGATGAAGGTGTTCGCACGGTGAAGCGGCGACCCGTTACGGTAGTACTGGTCTGCTTGCCAGACATCGCCGGCACTATCCCTTTGCGGGGGGCCAGAGTAGCCCGCGATCATGCGCAAGGGGAGATTGGCGAAGACTATGTTGGATTGCGAAGCTGAACTCTTCGGTACTGAACCGAGCGCACCGGTGCTGGAACCTCCTGTGGCCACAGAAGGGTGGTGCCAGCGCACCAATCGAATCATTCCGATCCCTAACACTAGAAGCACGAGAAATAATCCCGAGTAAATCCACATTCGGATTCTTGGCGACGTCTGTGCTGCGGGCTTGGCTAAATCGGCCTGCTGATTGGAGGATAGCTGTGGGCTCTCTGTCTGTTGAGCCGGGGGGACGGCGACGAGATCCGGTTCCACAATCAGCCGTGCATCTTGGGGCTCACCGTGTAGAGCGCTGGGGGATTCAGCTTCTGTGCCTTTTCTGGTAAAGGCTGGGGTGTACATGCCGAGAGGTATCGTGATTTGGATCTGGTGATCTTTTCCCGCAGTCTCGTAGTAGGCTTTCAGCTTTTTCCTTAAACGATATGTTTCCACTCGTGCAACGGAGTCTTCACTGGCAATAAATGAGGTCCCTTTGCGGCCGAATACACTTATTGCGATCCCGTGCTCGGTGAGTTGCCCGGCGTTTCCAGCGAAGCATTCTTCCGCGAGATAGCGTAGCAACTTGGCCAATTTGGGCGCACGCCTTAGTGCAGCCAGAACGGTCTCGAGTTCCAAACGTTCCGCTTCCGTAGTGTCTAGATCCAGCACGTTTGTCATCGTTAGAAGACCTTAATGTCTAGTGAGGCGTGAAAGCACAAAGCAGTGTAACAAAAGCAGTGTAACACGCAAATCTAGCACGGCTATGCTGCATTATCCTTATTGTTATGTGCAGATTACGCGGCTATACAATGTTGCATTATTGTCAACGTAGCAAACGAATAAATGTCGGCTCGCAACAGGTTCAGTTTGCTCTGCAAGCCAAATTGCTTCTGGCTTTACTAGGCAATACTCCGTTCAGATGCATACGCAGTCCCCAAATACTACTATTTTCAACTCCGCAATCGTATTCATGTTATCGCTTCAAGGCTTGCTCTAGCCAGACTGAGGCATCTCGTGCATTGAATACAGGCTGTGGCAGTTGAGGAGAGGGGGGCCTGCGCTGCTTGTATGCGCTGCAGAGTGAACCAGTCCTCCACCAATCAATATTCCTATTGATATACGTTTCCCTATTGATTCTTGCCGGGTTAATGCCAGTCTTGCCCTATGCAGATGAACAGAGGAACCAATTTCGAGCAGCACCATTCGCACCACGTCCCGCCTATAGCATTTCTGGAAGATCGTGTATGGGAGCGAAACAGGCCGATAACCAGCACGATTCGATTAAACATAAACAAAAACGATGTTAACACTAGACACCGCTGAGGTTCACAAGCCTCTCCGATTTCATATGGTTCAAGTAAATCGAATTTCTTAGAGACGTTTCGCAGAAACGCAGAAACATCTTTCACATTTTTAACGTTGACAATCCTCAGCCAGCAACCAGAGTATTCATTCGCTTAACTGAAGCCACGCATTTGCGATCTGGACAAAAGATGCGAGCAAGGTCGGGAAGCGATTCATTTTCCAAACCTTCTCGAAAAGCCAATTTCAATATTCGCTGGTGATTGGGATATCGAGATAATGTTTACTCGTCCAAAGAGCCGTCGAAGTTGGTTTGGGCCCATTGAATCGCCGAGACGATGTACGCCAGCTAGGCCAGATTCGTTATGAATTTTAGAAGGAGAAAGAAAGATGCGAATTGATGTGACGCTAAAAATAAAAAAGCTGAGAGCCAGATTGTATTTGAGAGGCAAATTCTGCGCTGCTTGGCTAGGAACCATGGCTATGTGCTGGATGGCCATGATGCTCGTACTGCCAGGAACTTTCTGCTTTGCGCAGGGTACTACATCGGTACTCAGCGGAATCGTCTTCGATCCACAGGGGCGTGTTGTTCCGAATGCGACGGTAACCGTTGTCTCGGACGACAAGGGCATAAAGTGGACGGCGAAGACGAACGAGGCGGGAATCTGGCGCGTCAATGCTCTGGTAGCTGGCAGTTACCATTTCAATGTTTCAGCTCCAGGTTTTGAGAGTGATGCGTATCCATCGTTTACCTTGGAGATGGGAACGCAGAAGAATCTTGATACGACGCTGAAATTGGGCGAAAGTACAGAAAGAATTACGGTAACGGCAGAAGAGCCGCTTATCGACACAACTGGCGCAGTCTCGGGCCTGGTGCTCGAAGCCAAACACTTGGATGAACTTCCGACCCACACGAATTCTCCAATTGAATTTTTGACTACGACGCCGGGTTTCAGCTTCGGCAGTTATTACCAGGCAAGCGCCGCACTCAGTACGATGCTGTGGTCCAACCAGTCCATGTCCGCGGGCTCTATGAACGGAGCTGGCAACAGTACTTTCGCCGTCAACTATACGATCGATGGCGCCACGGACACCAATACGAGCGGGCAGGTAGCCTGGGTGCCCCCCATGGATTCGATCCAAGAAGTCCGTGTCACTGTGAACGCCTATGACGCCTCAATCTCCAGGACTGCCTCCGCTACCGTGAACATGATGATGAAATCCGGCGGATTGGATTTCCACGGTAATCTCTATGAGTTCAGCAAGAACAATTTCTGGAACGCCAATACGGTCGCTAACGATGCCAACATCTTCAAACTCAAATCCACCGTCGACATGGCCACCTTATGGAAGACTTATCATGTCCCGATCGTACGCCATAACGAATATGGCGGTATGGTGGGTGGCCCGGTCTGGATTCCCAAGGTTTGGGATGGAAAGAAGAGAGGGACGTTCTTCTTCGTCGCATGGGAAGGCCTGAGGAATAATTCGCCGTATCAACAGCCGAATACCGTGAGCCTGCCAACGGCAGCCGAGCGCACCGGCAACTTCAGCCAGTCGTTTGTGCAAAAGAAAGTTGGTACCAGCACCACTCTGACGACCTACGCGAACGCGATTTACGACCCGACTAACTATGTGCAATCGGGTACAACGGTCACACGCGCGCAGTTTGCCGGAAATGTGATTCCCACCACTCGAATTTCCGGTATAGCAAAGGCGATTCTGGCCCTGATACCGACAAACATAGACCCGACTTGCCAAAACACATCGGCAAATTGCTCAAGCAACATCGCTAACAACTACGCAAATACCGAAGATACTCAAATCAACAAGTTCAACTCAGCATCGATCCGTATCGATCAGGCATGGAATAATAACCATCATTCCTATGCGGAATTCAGGCGCAACAATATCAACCAGCTTTCAAACACATTGCTCGGAGTGGGCAATCCCCTGGTGAGTTCTATTTTGGTCAGAACAAATTACGGTCTGACCATCAACCATGCATGGGTTCTTTCGCCCAATTTGCTCGTGAATATTACCGCGAACGCAACAATTTACAAAAGTACTGGCGATAGCTTGGCCGATGGGCTCGATCCGACAAAATACGGCTACTCGTCGAAGCTCGCCGCTGTAGCAGTCGCGAAGGGGCTTCCGACACTTCAGTCCTGCGTAAATAACTCAGACAACGGGGGAATGTTTGCGTGGACCTTGGGTGGTTCTGGTTCAACATGTGGACATGGCGTAGCACTGGGCGGCAGTGGCAATAGCTATTCCAGGTCTTATGAGTACGAAGGCAGAGGTTACCTGCAGCAGATCTGGAAGAACCACGTCGTTCACTATGGTGCTGAATGGATTTTGCAGCAGCTAGCCGGAGGCGACAACAACAACGGTGCGGGTACCTTCTATTTTGGCGGAACCAATGGAGCACTTTGGACCAACCAAAGCAACACGGTGACTCCTGGCACAAGCGAGGGCAATGTACTGGCCGACTTCCTGCTTGGTCTTCCGGGGTCCGGTTATCTGAGTAACGATGCGAGAACCAACTTTTCGCAGCCCTACTTTGGCGTTTATGTCCAGGACGACTGGAGAGTTACTCCTAAGCTGACCCTTAACTTCGGCTTGCGGTACGATTACCAGCTCGCACTCAAAGAGCGGCACAATCAATATTGGAGCCGCTTCGATCCGAACTACAACCTGACGAATATTACCAGCTCGGTACAATCCAACTATGCGACAAATATTGCCGGTGGCAGTTCGAGCAATACCGGTATCGCGTTACTGCAGAATTTGCAGCCTGCGAGCAACGTCTATGCTAAGGGCGCGATTCAGTATGCCGGTCTAAATGGCACACCAGATGAGGCCTTCGAGACACAGCCGAACTATGTACAGCCGCGTATTGGTTTCGCCTATCAGATTCGTCCAACTACAGTGCTGCGCGGTGGATTCGGGCGTTTTGTTCAGGCGTCGTTTAATACAGGCAATACGTCCACGCTGGGGTATTCCTCGACCACAAATTTCGATGCCAGCGACAACAATTACATCACTCCGAGCGCAACGCTAGACAACCCGTACCCAAACGGCCTTCAGGCCAAGACGGGCAATTCGAGTGGTGTGTACACCAATCCTGGTTCCATCAGCTCGTTCTACGATCCCAACTACAAGCGCGTATACACCGACGACTTCAGTCTGCGTGTCGAACATGAATACAAGGACTATCTTGTCGAGGTTGGCGGGCTCATCAATCATACGGTCGGGCTGCCGGAGGCCATCAACATTAACTTGCCGAGCACGGCCGCGTGGCATGCAGCCTACGATCCGTATTTCGACAGTACCCAAAATGGCGGAAGGCCTGCGTATACGCTTCCCGGGTACACTCAGGTGCCAAATCCATTCAATGGAAACACCTACCTCCAGAGCAGCAGCAGTTTAAGAACAAATAGCACGATATCCGCTTACAGCTTGCTGCGTCCCAGTGCCTTGGCTAACAATGGAGGCGATCTCACGGAGTACGAATACGTCGGCAAGTCAACCCACTATGGGCTCCAGGCAAAGGCCACAAGACGTTACAAGAATGGACTAGGCATAACGTACGGATTTAACTGGACCAAGCAGATGGACGCGACGGGTTTTAATACACCCGCTGCCTACTCGCAAAAGATGAACCGTCAATTGAGCTCCGGCGATATGCGCTTCACTCACGTGTTGACTATGACCTACGATCTTCCAGTCGGGAAAGGGAAACTGTTACTTCCTAAGAGCAATCGACTTGTTGATGGCTTTGCCGGAGGATGGTCGATCTCGCCGGTACTTACCCTCTACTCGGGAACTCCACTTGGTCTCCCGAAAAACAGTGCCTTCTTCGAAGGCGGCAATGTAAGCCTGGGAAGCAAGAGGACCAATACTAAATGGTTCGACACTTCGAAATTCGTTCCGTTCCCAAACAGCAAGAGCATCACGACCGCGCAGCTCTGGAATACTTCCAATTATCCATCATGGACAGGAGTGTCGGCGTTGCCCGGGTATGGCTATGTTCCGGACGCTACTGATGCTGCCGCCGGCGTTAAGAACGGAGTTTTCAACGACTTTAACACTTGGATAAGAAACAATCCTCCTTACGACAACAATGTTCGCGGCCCCCGCCTAGATTCGTGGGATGCGTCGGCTCACAAGACGGTTCATGTAAACGAACAGATGCGGCTCGAGTTCAGCTTTATTGCGATGAATGTGCTGAACCACCCTATGTACGGCATCCTCTCAACAAGTGCAAGCAGCTCGTGCTTCGGTCAACTGTCAAACTGGCAAAACACTTGCGGCGCAACACCGAGCGTTTCCAATTACCCGAGACAGATAGAAATGTCCGGTAAGTTCTATTTTTAGGCAGAACAATTTCTGTTTGGCTAACCGGAGAGGGACATCTGCGCTTATCACGCAAGATGGCCCTCTTTGTATTCAGAAACAAAGTAGTCCATCCACCAAAATGCACTAAGCCAGAGCAGGGGAGATAGAGAAACGGTGCGGGCGCATTATCGAGCGTTGGTTGTGACGGCAGTCTTGGAAATGTCGTTGCTGCATGCGCAAAATCTTATAGTGAGCAGAGATGCAAAGAAGGTTGAACAGTTTCATAGATAGCAGGTGTGGTGGTTGCCGGGAAGGGGGAGAATTGTATTTCGGCTTATTAAACGATGAAGGCATGTGCCGGTTGTCTTCTTTGAGCCTGTGGACCATCATGCAGTCCGCGACTGTAGAGAATCGGTTCGTTCGAATCGCCATTGTTCTGTTTGTCCTGTGCTTGCCAATTCGAGCATTCGGGCTTGGTGAGCAGCGCATGGTTTCTTTCAGGGAGAAGCCCGGGGTACTCGCTCTCGTCAACAAGGGAAAGGCTGCTCCGGTCATAATCGACAGCAAAGACTGGACGGGCGTATTGCGCGCAGCGGACGATTTTCGAAAGGACATCGAAAGCGTAACCGGTACAGAGCCTCGGAGAATAATTTCCACCGCACGTCGTATTCCTTATGCAGTCATAGTAGGTACACTTGGCCACAGCTCGTTGATCGATCAGTTCATAAGTGAAAACAAAATCGATGTAAGTGCGATTCGCGGCAAGTGGGAGGCCGGTCTTATCGCCGTCGTCGAGCACCCCACTCCTGACATTGATCGCGCTCTGGTTATTGCAGGCAGCGATAAGCGCGGGACAATATTCTCTCTTTATACGCTCTCTGAACAGATCGGAGTTTCGCCGTGGGCATGGTGGGCGGATGTTCGTGTTCCGCATCACGGAAATCTCTATGTGCTTCCAGGCGCGTATTTGCTTCCTCCGCCCGCGGTTCGCTATCGTGGCATCTTTCTCAACGATGAGGAACCAGCGCTTGGTGGCTGGGTGAGGGAGAAGTTTGGTGGTTTCAATCACAATTTTTATGTGCATGTTTTCGAACTGTTGCTGCGGCTTCGCGCCAATTATCTATGGCCGGCGATGTGGAACAGTGCATTCAACGAAGACGATCCACTGAATCCGAAGCTTGCCGATGAGTATGGCATTGTGATGGGGACCAGCCATCACGAGCCCATGCTGCGCGCACAGCAGGAGTGGAAGAGGCACGGAACGGGTGCATGGGACTACCAGAAGAATGCCGGTGAGCTTGACCATTTTTGGGCCGATGGCATTCGGCGGAATAAGGAATACGAGAGCACAATTACCGTCGGCATGCGAGGCGATGGCGACATGGCTATGAGCGCCTCGACCGATACAGCTTTGCTCGAGCGCATTGTGGCCGATCAGCGCAAGATCATCGCTGCCAATGAAGACCCGGATAAACGCGATCCGCAGATATGGGCACTCTATAAAGAAGTGCAGGAGTATTACGAGAAAGGCATGCGTGTGCCTGACGACGTTACACTTCTATGGAGCGATGACAATTGGGGAAATCTGCGCCGCTTACCCACGCCCGAGGAACGCAAGCGATCGGGTGGATCAGGAGTCTACTATCACTTCGACTACGTGGGGGGCCCCCGCTCGTATAAATGGCTCAATGACATCTCTATCACTAAGGTGTGGGAGCAGATGAATCTTGCTCTTCAGTACGGAGCAGACCGCGTGTGGATCGTCAACGTCGGTGATCTGAAGCCGATGGAATTCCCGATTGAGTTTTTTCTGACCATGGCGCGCAATCCGGGGCAATGGGGCAAAGATGACCTTGATGCGTACACTGTTGCGTGGGTTACGCGCGAGTTCGGCGCAGAACATGCGGAAGAAATTGCCCAACTGATTTCTCTCTATACAAAGTACAATTCCCGGAGGAAACCAGAGCAACTCACTCCTGAGACCTACTCATTTTCTGCGGATCACGAGGCGGATCGCATCGAGAGCGAATGGAAGGCGCTTGCCGCAAAGGCAGATCGTGTTGCCGGCGAACTGCCGGCAGGCGAGCGCGCGTCCTATTTCGAACTGGTGCAGTACCCGGTCGATGCCTGCGCAAACCTGGGTGAAATGTATATCGCAGCGGGAAGAAACCACTTGTACGCAAGTCAGGGAAGGGTTAGCACAAATCAATGGGCCGATGAGACGCAGCGCCTGTATGCGCGCGATGCCGAGCTATCCCACGCATACAATACGCTACTGGACGGTAAGTGGAATCACATGATGGACCAGACTCATATCGGATACACCTTCTGGAATGAACCGAGGACCAATACCATGCCCGCGGTCGAGCGAATTCAGATTCCTGCTATATCCAGCCTGGGAATCTTTCCCGAGGGTACGAATGCGGGCTTGGGCACCGGGCAAAGCTCCGTGCTCTCCTTTGATCCGGTCAACCGGCAGACACGCACGATCAATCTTGCGCCTCTCGGTTCAAGTCCGGTCGATGTGAGCCTGAGTGCCAGTGCACCGTGGGTTTCGCTTAGCATGAGAAGAGGAACGGTAAAGCAAGATATTACCGTCCAGGTCAGCATCGATTGGCGTTATGCTCTTCGGGAACCGGCACAAGCGACCGTCACGATAACGCCGGAAGGGCAGCGCGCTGTTCCCATAGAAATCAGCCTGATGCCGATTCCGAATGAAGCACGCGGTTTCATAGAAAATGCGGATGTAGTGACTATCGACGCCGAACACACCAGCCGCAGCGAAGCCGCGAATGGCGTCCGCTGGCAGACACTGCCGGGGTTTGGACTGACCTTATCGGGAATTGAAGCGTTTCCGGTAACAGCCCCGAATACGCCGCCGGACGAACCTCAAGCATGTGTCAACTACGATTTCACGATTCTGACCGCGGGATCGCGCACGCTGCAGGCAATTCTTGCGCCGACATTGCCGTTCATGCCGAATCAAGGACTTCGTTATAGCGTTCAGCTTGACGAGCAGCCTGTGCAAACGATCGATGCGTGGGCGCGAAACACGGGAGGCGAGTGGGCCAGAGCCGTAAGCGATGGAGTTCATCGAGTATCTTCACCGCTTGGCGCGCTTTCAACCGGGCCGCACACTTTACGTTTTTGCCGCGTGGATCCGGGCGTTGTCCTGGAGCGTGTTCTCGTTTTCAAATCGCAGCCACCGGAGTACCTTGGGCCATTGGAGTCCGCGCAATTGCGCAAGAGCGTGGAGTGACGCTGCCGCAAAGAATCCGCTGCTCGGCCGGTTGAGGCCCATTCAGAAGCTGCTTTTTGGGAGAGAATATGCGCCGTCAGATTGATTGCTTCCTTGATTTGAGTCTGTTTGTTCTTTCCGCCGGAGTTATAGCGCAGAATAAACATTCTAGTCATCGTGAATCGAGTTTTACGCCTGATGTGCAGGCAGAAGATTCGCTAGCGCAAATGGCGTCCGGTAAAAGGGGACAGATCAGCGGACAAATGCCTCTCTTATTCTGCTCGACCAATCGTCGCGCCTTCTGCGTATCCTATTCAGCCGGAAACAAAGCCTATGGCGCATCGGTAATTTAAGATTGGGTTCAAATCAGGTTTAGTGAGGGAATATGTTTCGAAAAAATTTCTGCTTACTCGCCGTCATGTTTACGGTCCTGATGGTGCAGGCACAGGTGCAAAAGGCCGGCTCAGGGCGCAATGTTCCGCCGCCCAGGCCGAAAGGCTCCTGTGATATCTACGCTGTCGCCGGTAACCCCTGCGTGGCAGCTCACAGTACCACGCGCGCGCTGTATGCCTCCTATAGTGGCCCGCTCTATCAGGTTCTGCGCCAGTCCGATGGCAAGGTTCTGGACATCGGCATCGTCCAGCCCACAGCAGCGCCGTTCCCAGATGCTGGTGGATACGCCGACGCAGCGGCGCAGGACAAATTCTGCGCGAATACCTATTGCTGGATCACGAAGATCTACGACCAATCCCCCAAGCACAACGATCTCACTCAGGCGCCCCGTGGTGGATTCAGTGGCCCGGCTATGGGCGGTTTCAACAACCTTCCGCTCGCCGACATGGCGCCGATTACGATCATGGGCCACAAGGTTTACGGGGTCTTCATCGAGCCAGGCATGGGCCTGCGCAACAACGACGCAAAGGGCACCGCCGTCGACGATCAGGCGGAAGGACAGTATTGGGTCATCAACGGCCATCACTTCAACGGTGGCTGCTGCTTCGACTACGGCAATGCGGAGATTGACAGCCGCGATGACGATAACGGCACCATGGAAACCGCCTACTACGGTGACGCCACTCCTTGGTATCACGGGAACCCTCCTGGCCCGTGGGTGATGACCGATCAAGAGAACAATCTAGTGGGTTGCGTCAACCCGGATGGATCGAAACTCTGCAAAGAACTGCCCAATATCAAATGGCGATTCGTGACTGCGATCGCTAAAGGTGAACCTCATCACTGGACCTCGATGGGTGGCGATGCGCAGCAAGGTACTCTGTCGACCATGTACGACGGAAAGCGCGTCGATGCCACCTACGATCCGATGCGTAAGCAGGGGGCTATCCTCCTAGGTAATGGCGGCGACAACAGCAACGGTTCGCAGGGAACTTTTTATGAAGGCGCAATGACGGCTGCCGGCACCTTCCCGAGCGACGCCACCGACCAACTGGTGCAGGCTAATATTGTGGCTGCTGGATACAACGTGGCACCGCTCAGCCTGGCGCCGGCGTCGGCAACTGCCACTCCGCCAGGACTCCAGACATTTTCGCCGGAGTCTTCGCAAGACGCCACTGTAACGTTCACGAATACCACTCAGGTGCCTGCAGTGGGCGTCAAGTTGAGCATTTCCCTGCCCAGTAAGCAGTGGACCTCCTTTGTGCAAGGTTCCACCGAGACGTCGAAAACATTCGCCGAACCAGTCGCACCGGGCGCGAGTGTGAGCGCAACCTTCAAGGTCACGTCGGGACCGGCGGTCTTCAACGGCGATCTGGCCGGCAACGCCAGTTGGACAAACCCGGCGAGCGGCCGGACACTGTTCGAGACAATAGCCGAGAAAGTGCGCAACGTCAGCCCGATCAAGATCAACGAATTCCGCATTGGCTCCGGTCCTTCCAGCAACTCGACCGACTCATTCATCGAGATCTACAATGCCGGCGCCCGTAGTATCGACATCTCCAACTGGACCCTGACCGTGCACCCGGCCCAGCAGGCCATCTTTTCGGCGGTGAAGATTCCAGCCGGGACGAAGCTCGCGGTTGGCGGCTTCTATCTGCTCGGTCTCTCCAACTCCGGGCTGGCAGTTGCCGCGCGCGCGGGCGATACCGCCATCCACGTCAGGAACATGACCGGCATGTCGGTCGGAGATACGATCGGCATCGATACCGGCGCTAACGCGGAGAGCCGCAAGATTGTCAGTGTTGGGACGGCGGCCAGTAACCATACAACCTTGTGGCAGCCACTTCCCGATGGTCCAGTCATCACGATCCCTGCCGGCTCAGCCAATGTGCCTGTCGCAAGCACGTCTGGCTTTGCCGTCGGCGAAAAGATTGGCCTTGGCTATGGCGCCACTTACCCGGATGTCGCGAGAGGTATCGAGCAGTATGAAGTGGCTACGGTTACCGCGGTTGGCAAGCCGGGCACGCAAGCCTACCTGGCGGCGGATGCGCCCGACGGTTCGACCAACATCAAGGTGACGTCGGTCGAAAACATTTCGGTTGGCGACAAGATCCGGTTGGATATCGATAGCGTCGGTCACGGAATCGAGACCGTCACGGTCACGAAAGTCGGTACAAAGGCAAGCCAGACAAATCTCTCTGCTGATGCGAGTGCGGGCGCGACCGGTATCAACGTTCGCCGAGTGGACGGCTTCGCTATAGGCGGCAAGATCACGGTTGGTACCCCGGCGAACGAGGAAGTCGTTACCGTCACTGTTGTTGGTGCTGCGGGTCCGCACGGCGCAGAAATCGACTTTACACCGGCCCTTGCCAAAGCGCACATACGAGACGAGTGGGTGGTCTCACCGGGCACAGGCCTTGATCTGGCCGCTCCGCTCAAGTTCAAGCATGCGGCCAACCTTCCCTTCAGTGATCGGGGAACGGGAATCAGCTTCGAGCCAGCCACGGTTTTTGCACACTCCAGCAACGAGCCTATCCAGGCGTTCGGCACAGGGATTACGCTCGATACCCCCTTGGCCAAAAGCCATGCGATCAACGCCGTTGTCCATGACGCCGCGGTGACGACTGCGGGCTACCAGGGGACGCCGTTGCCCAACCAATGGTTCGGGGGTCCAGAACTCGCAACCAATTCTCCCTTGTTTGGCCGCATCATCACGGTCAGAGAGGGTAGTCTGGTGTTGCGCGACGCTACCGGACTGGTTGTCGATAGCCTCAACTACGGCGGTCTTGTCGACCCATGGGCCGCCGAGGGTTACCAGGCCGCCTCCGGATCAGGGCAGAGTGTGTGTTATGTGACCGCGCCCGGCTCGGTCAGCGGCTTCGGACCGGCTGCCGCCGCCAGCGTCTCCAATAGAAGCGCCGGCCGTTTCCCGGATGGCGCCGACACCGGTAGCAACTGCACCGACTTTCTGACGCAGGCCGCTACCTCCCTGTCGGCAACTTCGTCCGCCGGAGCGACCAATATCAAGGTCGCCAGCGTGGCGGGCTTTTATCCCGGCCAGACGCTCATGATTGATACGGAAGCGAACCTAGAGACTGCCGTCATTGCCACAGTCGGCACGGCAGGCGCAACCACGATTGGTGCTGCCACTAGCGCGGGCGCGACCGTTATCCCAGTTGTCCGTGCATTCGGTTTTCGTGACGGCCAGACCATCACCATCGACGATGGCGCGGACTCTGAGACGGCAGTTGTTGCCTCTGTCGCCTTCAGAGGCACTTCCACAATCACCGTCATCGCACCGCTGACCCATGCGCATGCAGCAGGCGTGCAGGTTTCCGGCACAGGCATCACACTTACCTCCGCGCTGACTAAGATGCATGCCAGTGGGGCGCAGGTTTCCGACAATGTTCCCACGCCCGGTGGGCCTAACCACTATGATCAGAGGTCTCATTGATATGCCAGTGGGACTGAATTGAAAGATGCAGAGCTCATAGGCTTGGCGTAAATTGCAAGCACGACGAAATCGACACCTATGGACGCAAAGGCTGGTGCACATTCCGTCTTTGACATTCAGGGATCTTTGCGGATTCCAGAATGAATGCGCCGGGCCAGGGTTCTCTCTCTTCGATGACTGGAAACTGAATCGATCAAGCAAAGACCGTGATCGACATTGATGCCGGCCGGTAGGAAAGCATGGAGGATATGTGGGTAACATAGGAAAATTTGTTTGCTCGGGCTTGACCGGAGCGGTGTGTGCTCCTGTATTGCTGATGGCGGTCCTGGTAAGTAACCTGAATGCCCAGTCCGCTACAAGCGCTCAGCCGCAGTTCACAAATCCTATCTTGTGGGAGGATTTGGCGGATATCGATATTCTGCGCGTTGGTGATACCTATTACTATTCGGCATCCAACATGCACTATTCGCCCGGCGCTCCAATTCTGCGTTCCTACGATTTGGTGCACTGGCGCTATGTTGGGCATTCGGTCCCGGTTCTTGACTTCGGCCCCAACTACGACATGGTTGGAGGAACGGCCTACGTGAAAGGAACTTGGGCCAGCTTCCTGGGCTATAGAAAAAGCAACAAAAATTTCTACTGGGGCGGATGCATCGACTTCCAGAAGACCTACCTCTACACGGCGCCTGCCGTCGAGGGCCCCTGGAATCGCCATACGGTCATCGACAAGTGCTATTACGATGCGGGGCTTTTGGTTGACGACGACGACACGATGTATGTGGCCTACGGCAATACGAAGTTCCACGTTGCTCAACTGTCGGCCGATGCCACGCACGCGGTCAAGGATGAGGAGGTTTTCAGCTCTCCCAGCGAGATCGGCACTCTGGAAGGCTCCCGCTTCTACAAAATTGGCGGCAACTACTACATTTTTGCGCCTCACCCGCCCAACGGGGAATATGTGCTGCGCTCGACGACGGGTCCATTTGGTCCTTACACCGCGCATAAGCTCGTTCTGGATGTGCCCAGTCCGGTTGCAGGGTCAGGCGCGCCGCACCAGGGCGGCATCGTGCAGACCGCAGCCGGCGATTGGTATTACATGGCTTTCGTTGATGACTTTCCGGGCGGACGCATTCCGGTTTTGGCGCCGATGAAGTGGAACAAGGAAGGTTGGCCTGAGATGCAGCTCGTCGATGGCAAGTGGGGAGTTAATTATCCACTTCCCGCCGGAATCAAGGCCGCGCAGTCTGCTTCAGCCGATTTCAGCGACTCATTTACGAGCGTGTCACTTAGCCCGGAGTGGGAGTGGAATCATAATCCGGATAATTCAAAGTGGTCCGCGGGCCACGGCCTGACGCTGCAAGCGGCGACGGTGACCGACGATTTGTATTCTGCGCGAAATACGCTGACGCACCGCATTCCAGGACCAGCATCCAGCGCTACCATTGTCATGGACAATTCGAAGATGAACGAGGGTGACATAGCAGGTCTGGCGATGCTGCGAGATTCCTCGGCCTGGATCGGAGTTATGAAGGAAAAGGGCTCGTATAAGGTTGCTGTGAAAAGCGGCCTGACCATGGACCGGAATTGGAAGACCCTCGATCGAGGCGAAATCGAGCAATCCTCCGAGATCAAGCAGGGAAAGATATGGCTGCGCGTTGCTGCCGATATCCGCCCGGGTGCCGCGCGAACGGCATCGTTCTCTTACAGCACGGATGGAACGACCTTCCGTATGCTCGGGCGGCCATTTGTCCTCAATGACAGTTGGCAGTTTTTTATGGGCTATCGCTTTGGCATTTTCGATTACGCGACACAGTCGCTGGGAGGCAGGGTTGCGATTGAGTCGTTCCGGATTGCGCGCGAGGCGCCCTCTGGAATGTAGATACGGCGAGAGACGATACGGAAGCAACAATGAGATCCATAAGCAATACCGCTGTAGCCAAAAATGCCGGCGACAACACAAACGATAACGATCTGAATTGCAACGGGGGAACGAGTGGAAGCGAAACGAAGAACGTTTTCTTGCCCTGGCTGGATGATGACGATGGCTGTCTTTTTCCTTTCGGGGGGACAGACTTCAATATGCGCGCAGGAGGCGCAGCCATGGATAGGGAGCTGGAGTTCGGCGCAACAGGCTGTTTGCGATCGCAGCCAACTCCCAGTGCATAGTTTCCAGAATGCTACTCTTCGCGAAACAGTACACCTTTCCCTGGGGGGAAAACGGATTCGGTTGCGACTATCGAATCTTTTCGGAAAGCAGCCGCTAGCGATCGGCTCGGCCACTGTCGCATACGTGCAGGCAGGTAAACCAGGAGAGATCGAGAACAAGAGCAGCGTTCCAGTGCATTTTAAGGACGCAACTGCGGTGACTGTGCCACCCGGAACCGAACTGGTGAGTGACGAAATTGCGTTTCCCGTGGAGCCGCTTTCGAGTATTGCCGTGTCGCTCACGATTGATATCGCCCCGAACTGCGCAACCTCGCATCCAGGGGCACGCTCCACCTCATTTTTGCTGGCCGGCAACCATGCAGCCGACGAGTATCTGACTGGTGCGGAGAGCTTCGCTCACTGGTATTTTCTTTCCGCCGTGGAAGTGGCTGGCGGAGCATCGAATGGAGCCGTGGCAGCGCTTGGCGATTCAATCACCGATGGACACGGCGCCACCACGGATGGCAATGACCGCTGGACCGATGTGCTGGCAGCGCGTCTAGTTTCGCAAAAGATCGCTGTGCTCAATCTGGGCATCGGCGGCAATCGCATTCTTGCCGATGGGATCGGACCAAGCGGGGTGTCGCGTTTCGAGCGCGACGCGCTCGGAGGAGCGGGAGTGCATACGGTCATCTTCCTGGAAGGGGTCAACGATCTGGGAGGCCTCGATCGTGTAATGGAACATCCGCAACAAGACCACGACACTCTGGTCAACCGGCTGGAAACAGCGATGAAGGAAATGGTGGAAGAGGCCCATCAAAAGGGAGTATGTGTGCTGGGTGGCACGCTGACACCCTATGTTGGGTCCGAGTACTATCATCCGGGTCCGCGCAGCGAGGCCGACCGGGTAAAACTCAATGCGTGGATTCGCACCAGTGGCGTTTTCGATGGCGTGGTCGATTTCGACAAGGCTCTGAGCGATCCCGCGCATCCCGACCAGTTGGCCGGGGATGCGGATTCGGGCGATCATCTCCATCCCGGCCCGAAAGGATACAGCCGGATGGGACAGGTCGTGCCGCTGGATTTACTAACTGAGAAGGTGTGTTCTCGAACGCAGTAGGCCGAGGATGCTAATGCCTCAATAATAGACGACAACAAGTTGGCTACATTACTCCAAGAAAACCTATTCGCGCGAAGTGCGCAAATGAATATTCGCTTAGGCTAGTTCGTTGCCGTCTTTCTGGTTGCTGGAATTACGCTGCAAGGCGTGGCTCCTGCTCAAGATTCGTCACGAGAATGCATCTCGCTGGTTGATCAATGCTTCGTGACGTTTGACACTGCACATCCGCGCGGATATACAATCGTGCCATCTGGTGTCGGGAAGGCGGTGCAAGTCCGCCACTACCCCGTAACTGTAATCGCTGAGAACTGGACATGGAGCTTGCTCCGGCCACTGAGGGTTTCCTCGGGAAGGTTGTCTGGATTCGTTGAAGCGTGAGTCAGGAGACCGGCCAGATGCCAATCTAGGCTTGATCCGGCTTCGATGGGAGAGCTGGAGAGCGTTCCCCTGTCGGTCAAGATAAGCACCGGCGACGTGAAAGCTGCCTACACAATGAATCCCGCTGTCCACGGTGGAGTTGTATTCCGCGGTCAGAGGTACAGCATGCGGAAGAAAGACCGCAAGACGGTCACGCTTGTTCTCGGCGGCGTTCGCAGCGGCAAGAGCCGTTGGGCGCAGGAGCTTGCCGGACACTTCGAGCGTGTGGCCTATATTGCGACGGCACAAGCACGCGATGCGGAGATGCAAGAGAAGATCCGATGCCATCAAGCAGATCGTCCCGCGCACTGGCAGACGCTGGAAGAGTCGCTGGAACTGGCGCGTGTCCTGATAGATCACGGGGAGAAGTTCGACGTGTTGCTGGTCGACTGCCTTACTGTCTTCGTCTCCAATCTGATGGAGGTCGCCGAGACCGACTCTGCCAGCATGGAGCGGCGTCTCGATGCGTTTTTGGAGGCGTTGCGCTTGGTTCCTGCCGCAGTGGTCCTGGTTTCCAACGAGGTTGGCAGCGGAGTGGTGCCGCCCTATCCAGCGGGCCGCGTTTATCGCGATGCGCTGGGAGAACTGAATCAGCGTGTAGCAGCGGTTGCCGATAATGTGGTGCTGATGGTGGCCGGGTTGCCCCTGGCGCTCAAAGGCAGTATTGGAGCGCGGCCATGATTGCCTTCATGGTGGCTGGGACTGCAAGCGGTGTAGGCAAAACCACGGTTGCCCTGACACTGATGGCGATGTTGCGCGAGCGCGGCCTGAGCGTGCAGCCGTTCAAGTGCGGGCCGGATTTTTTGGATACGGGACATCACACCGCAATCTGCGGACGGGTATCGCGCAACCTGGATACCTGGATGTTGGATAACGCGGCGAACCGTGCCATCTTTATGAGCGGCACCCGCAATGCCGATGTCGTGATCGTCGAAGGCATGATGGGGCTGTACGACGGCGTTACCGGCGGCGGCGAAGATGGAAGTGCAGCGCATATTGCAAAGCTCCTGGCGCTGCCTGTCGTACTGGTAATAGATGCCAGCAAGAGCGCGCGCAGCATTGCCGCAGTGGTGAGAGGATTCGAGAGCTTCGATCCCGCGGTGCGCTTCGCAGGCATCGTGCTGAACAATGTGGGAAGCGACCGGCACTATCGCATGCTAGAAACCGCGATTCGCTCGGTGACCACAACGCCACTACTAGGCCGTCTTCCAAAAGAAGCGGCAATCGCAATTCCCGAAAGGCATTTGGGACTGCATACGGCGGAAGAGGCGATGTCAGTGGAGAATCGGCTGGCAGCCTTTGCGCAAGCAGGAAAGCAGCATCTCAACATTGCGCCGCTGCTCGAGATCTTTTGGCGGGATCCGGAGGTAAAAAGCGAAGCCATTCCGGTTCCGCATCCTGAACAGATGTGCGTACGCATTGGCGTTGCGCGGGACAAGGCGTTCTCGTTTTATTACGAGGACAACCTCGATCTGTTGCACGAGAATGGCGCGGAGATTGTGTACTTTAGCCCTCTGTCGGATGCCGAGATGCCGCAGTATATCGATGCGCTTTATCTCGGCGGCGGGTACCCGGAGTTATATGCGGATGTATTGAGCCGCAATATTACGGTGAGCAGTGCAATTCGTGCTTTCGTGGAGTCAGGCAAGCCAGTGTATGCCGAGTGCGGTGGCATGATCTATCTGAGCCGGTCACTGACAACGCTCGATGGCTGCCGCTACACCATGACTGGTGTGCTTCCGATGGAGTTCGAAATGACGCCGCGGCTGGTGCACTTTGGCTATGTCCAGGTCGAATTCGCTGAGGGGTGTTTGCTCGGCGACAAGGGAACGCAGGTACGTGGTCACAGCTTTCACTGCTCGCGCGTAACGGCGAGCAGCCCAATAGAAACTGCGTATCGGCTGAACTACACTCTCTCCGGACGCGAAGAGATCGAAGGCTATCGATGGAAGAATGTGCTGGCCAGCTATGTGCATCTTCATTTTCGAGGAAATCCCGCTCTCGCCGCATCCCTGATCCAATCTGCAATGCAAGCGCGTGGCAGGGCCGTCGAGGTGCAGGCATGAAGTGGTTTTGTGCATGGTTCTTCTTCTCCGTTGCACTTCCCTTATGCAATGCACGGACCGTTCAGGATCAACTGGGGCGCATGGTCCAGGTTCCCGAGCATCCGCACCGGCTGGTGTGTTTGATGCCAAGTGTCGTGGACGATGTATATGCGCTCGGGGCCGGCGCGGATGTGATCGCCGTGACCGACTACACCAAGTATCCGGAGGAAGCAAAAGCCAAGCCCAGTGTGGGATCGATTTTGTCGCCTTCGATGGAAACCATCCTCGCGTTGCATCCGGACTTGGTCTTGGGTAGCGCGGACATGAGCCACACTGAGACTTTGCAACAACTGGAGCGGCTGGGCATTGCCGTATTCATGGTCTCCACGCACGGGGTGGATGGGATATACCAATCCATTGCAAGCCTTGGAGTGGCCCTCAACCGGGAGGATTCCGCGAGGGAGTTGATCGCCAGGCTGCGCGGACGCGAAGCAGCAGTGCGACGGCAAGTGAGCGGCAAGCCGGTGGTGAGCATCCTGATGCCGGTGGGCTATGACCCGATTGTCACCATCGGCAAGCACGCGTTCATCACAGAACTTATCGAGATTGCCGGCGGGCACTCGGTGACCAGCGACATCGACCAGGAGTGGCCCCAAGTGAGTTTGGAAGCGCTGCTGGCGCGTGCGCCCGCGGCGCTTCTTCTCATACAGGGATCGAGGATGTCGATGGAGAGGATTCGAGCGAAGCCAGGCTGGGACAGCATGCCGGCTGTAAAGAACAACCGGGTTTATTACGTGGACGACCGGATGACTTTTCCAAGTCCGGTTGCTTTCGATGCTTTGGAGGAGCTAGCCAAACAGTTTCATCCGTAAGAGGTAATAACCACCTCAAACCATAACCGCATGACAGCAGGATGATCGGGAAGCGCGGTGCAATTCCGCCACTACCCCGTAACTGTAAGCGAAGAGGCGCGGCTCGTTGGCCACTGGAGAAATCTCTGGGAAGGCAGCCGTTGCTGTTGAGGCGCGAGTCAGGAGACCGGTCCTGCTGAAAACTTCCGAGGGGAAAACCATGTTCCGATTTTCGCGCCTATGCATTTTTAAATGGACTGCCAGTCTCATCCTTGCCATCACCGTTATTGCACATGCTGCGCCAATCTCCGCTATTCGCGGTACCGTATCCGATCCATCGGGCGCCGCAATTCCAAATGCCCAAGTAGAACTGCTCGAAAACGGTGCGCTGGTTGCCTCCACAACCACCGATGGCAAAGGGCAGTACTATGTTGCGCAAAGCGCGAGCTCAGGTTCTCACCTGCGCATCTCTGCCGCTGGATTCAGCACGGCGAACCCATCGCTCGCGTCAGTGAGCGACGGCCGTGAACTGACCGTGGATATTGTTCTTCAGATTGCATCTCTTTCCGCGCAGATTACGGTCACATCCACCGGCTCTCCCACGCCTCATGCACAGTTGGGGGCGGCTGTGACCATCCTGGATGCATCCGATTACCTGGGGACGCGAGACATCCAAGAAGGGCTACGGCTCATCCCTGGACTTGAGGTTACGCAGACGGGGCAGGCGGGCGGAACGGCTTCTGTCTTCATTCGCGGCTGCTGTTCCGGTTTGAATGGCGTAGGCGATGGGGCGAAAGTTCTTGTCGATGGAATTCCGGTAACCGGCATTGGAGGGTCGGTCGAGTTTGCCAACATTGCGAGCGCCGCGGTGGCGCAGGTGGAAGTGCTTCGCGCCCCCAACAGCGTCCTTTACGGATCGGATGCGTTGGCTGGTGTGATCAGTCTGACGACCGCACGAGGCAGCACACCGTTTCCCCTTCTTACTTATCTGGTCGATGGAGGAAACTTTGGCACGTATCGTCAGGAAGGCTCGTTCGGCGGCCAAGATAAAAAATTCGACTACTTCTCGGACTACTCGCGCTTTGACAGCAACAATGCAATTGCAGGCGATGAATATCACAACGGAACCTATGCGGGAAGTTTCGGCTGGAATATTTCACCTGCCTCCAGCCTGCGCGCTACGCTTCATCATGATCGCGCCGCGTCTGGCCAGCCGGGAGCAACACTGCTGTATGGCCTTTCAAACCACGCCAAACAAGCCGATGAAGACGCCTACTTTGGGGCTACTTGGGAAGATAAGATAACAACGAGCTGGCATAATCTATTGCGCTATGGTGGCCTGCGGTTGCGCTCGCGGTATACAGTGTTCGCGCCCTCCGGAACTTCCGAGTCCGGCTATACCCTTGGTGCGCCCGCCACAATTCATGGGGCAAATGGGTACACCGTTAGCGGCCAAGCGATGGAGTCTAACGATGGACCGCCGTATCCGTACACTTACCCAGGTTCAACAGACAAGGACTTCGTTTACGCACAGTCGGACTACCGCTTCAATCCCCACCTTCTCGGGCTGGTTGCGTTTCGCTATGAAGACGAACGCGGGTATTCGGGCGGCACGGCGAGTTCGATCGAGCGAGGCAACTATAGTTACACCTTCCAACTTCAGGGAGACATATACGACCGGCTGTTTTATACCCTTGGCGGTGGTCTGGAAGACAATGGTCTCTTTGGGATAGCAGGCACGCCGCGTGCTTCGCTCGCATGGAGGGTGGCGCAAGGTAGCGCGGGAAGACTCTTGAGCGGCACTAAGCTGCGCGCCAGTTTTGGTAAGGGCATCAAGGAACCGGCAGTCTTTGATCAGCTTGACTCTCTGTATAGTCAGCTTGTACTTCTTCCCAGCGGCGGCCAGCTCATCGCGCAGCATCACGTTGCTCCCATCGGTCCCGAGAATTCAAGAACGTACGACGGCGGGGTCGATCAACTGCTGTTCAATGGACGCAGCCGCGTTAGCCTGACGTTCTTTCACAACGAGTTTACGAACGGCATTGAATACATCCCCCAGCAGGGCCTTGAAGAACTTGGCGTATCCAGCGTGATCTACAACAATCTACCGTATGGCGCCACGGATAACTCTGAAGCATATCGTGCCCAGGGAGTTGAAACAGAGATCGAATTTCAGGCGACGCGGGATCTGTTTGTCCGAGCCGGATACACCTATATCGATGCCCAGATTCAGCGTTCGTTTTCGAGCTCGGCTCTTTGCTCACCTCCACCCTACAACCCGCTCATCCCCGATGATTCCTGCTACAACCCACTCTTTCCTTTGATTCAGATCGGAGTCTACTCCCCTCTAGTTGGTGCACGACCGTTCCGCATCGCACCGCACACTGGATATTTTCAAATCGGCTATCGGCATTCAAAACTGTATGCCGCGTTGAGTGGAACCTTGGTGTCGCGCCGTGATGATAGTGATTTTCTGGCTGACTCCAATGGCGGTAACACGCTGCTATTGCCCAATCGCAATCTGGATGGCGCATACCAGCGCCTCGATCTGACCTCCGACTATCGCGCGAACCGCTATGTCTCCATCGAAGCAAATGCCCAGAACCTATTGAACGAGCACTACAGCGAGGCATTCGGCTATCCTTCGCTGCCATTCATGTTTCGGCTCGGCATGAAGTTCACGCTTGGAGGCGAATCATGGCCAAGGAAGTGACCGCGGAACGGGCGATCTATATGAGTACGCAGCATCGCCGGCCATATTGGCTGTTGGCGATGCTTTCTGTCTCGATTGCTCTGGCGGTGCTGGTTGCAGTGGGGATGGGTGCGGTCCATGTGCCCGTCTGGTTGCTGGTGCGTCAGGTGACCGGCGGTGAGTCGCTCTCCGCTGATCAGCGCATCATCTTTCTTTCAATCCGTCTGCCCCGTATTGTTGCGTCTCTTCTGGTGGGCGCTGCACTTTCTGTTTCTGGCCTGCTGTTCCAGGGACTCTTCAGAAATCCCCTCGCGGATCCTTATGTAATAGGGTCTTCGGGGGGAGCCGTTCTCGGTGCTTCGATCGGGGTTTTTCTTCTGCCTCCGATTTCTGCGGCCGGATTCAGCACAACCGCTCTGCTGGCTTTTGTGGGTGCTCTAGGCTCTATTACGCTCGTCTATTGGTTGGCGCGCGTGGACGGTCGTACCCCGGTGGTAGCTCTCCTGCTGGCGGGATTCGCGGTGAGCACCATGCTCAGCTACTCATCGTATTTCCTTGAAGTGCTGGATCGCGACTTTGGGACAGGCATGCGCGTACTGGCCTCGTGGCTGCATGGCACGATTGCTCAGCCGACATGGCCGCAGTTGGCGATTGTGACTTTCATGCTGGCCATTGGGCTTGCGGGCTCGGTGCCGCTGGCTCGAAACCTGAATACACTCGCGCTGGGCGAAGAATATGCAACTCACCTGGGCCTTTCCGTGCAACAGACGCGCATTGCCGTCATCGTGATTGGATCGATTTTGACAGCTGCGGCGGTGGCTCTGGGTGGGCTGATCAGTTTTGTAGGATTGATCGTTCCCCACATGCTGCGTATGGTGCTGGGGCCGGACCATGTGCGTTTGCTGCCAGCAACAGCATTGTCTGGCGCTCTCTTCCTACTGGTGGCGGATACTGTTGCGCGCACTGCAATTGCTCCGGCAGAGTTGCCCGTGGGGGTTCTGACGGCTTTAATTGGCGGACCATTTTTTCTCTATCTCTTGCGCAAGACGAAGCAGGGAGTTATGCCATGATGCCTCTCATCGAGTTCGCGCATGTTGACTTTGCCTATGGGACTAGAAACGTCATCAGGGATCTTGATGCCCGTGTCTTTGAGAACCAATGCATCGCCGTGGTTGGTCCCAACGGTGCAGGCAAGACCACTTTGTTGCGCCTGGCTGCCGGGACACTTGCTCCAGCGTATGGAGAAGTTTCTTTGAAGGGCAGAGATTTGCAGCTCTTGAAGCAAAGGGAGATTGCGCGATCCGTGGCGTTCGTACCGCAGAACGTCGAGGTTCCGTTTTCGTTCACCGTTGAACAGTTTGTGGAGCAGGGCCGAACTCCGTTTCTGAAATTATTTAGCGGATTATGCGGCGCCGACTACGAGGCAATGCGGCGGGCGATGGAATTGACGGACACATGGTCATTGCGGTCGCGCGTCTTCAATGAGCTGAGCGGCGGCGAACGCCAACGTGTGAAGATCGCCCTTGGTCTTGCGCAGCAGCCGCGCTTGTTACTTCTGGACGAACCGATGCAACACCTGGATATCGGCCGTCAGTTCGAGATGATCGACCTGATCGTGTTGTTGCGTCGAGAGGGGATTGCCATTGTTGCTTCGATGCATGATCTTGCTCTCATTCAGGGAACGTTCTCTTCGGTGTGGCTGATGAGCCGGGATGAGCCAATGCGGCAGGGGGCCCCTGAAGAGATATTGCAGCCCGAGGTTCTTGAAGTTGCTTTTAACTACCAACCGCATCATCGGCACAGGCTGATGGAGCGAATGCGAAATCCAATGGAGTATGCCTTATGAGTCAAATTCTTTTCCCCTCCCTTGCGAGCGTAGTTGCGGGCATCGAACCGATCGATCCTCGCCACTTGGCCGAAGCACAACTCCGGCTCGACAACTTAACCAAGCCGATCGGAAGCCTGGGCCGATTGGAAGCGATTGCGACGCAGATGTTCTCGATCTTCGCGGGACGAATTCCCTTCCCGCTGCAGCGGGCCGTCTATGTGTTTGCCGCTGACCACGGCGTGACAGCGGAGGGAGTAAGCGCCTACCCGCGTGAGGTCACCGCGCAGATGGTGCATAACTTTGTGGCGGGAGGCGCGGCAATCAATGTGCTTGCACGGCTGCACAATGTGCAACTGACCGTAGTGGACGTGGGTGTCGATGCGGAATTCAAACCCGCGGCAGGGCTTTGCCTTATGAAGGTGCGGCGCGGCTCCGGAAATATGCTTCGCGAACCCGCATTGACACAGGAAGATGTTACAGCCGCTATCGAGGCCGGCATACGCGTGGCGCAATCCGCAAGAGACCAGGGGCAAACGCTGGTGGCCGTCGGGGAGATGGGTATCGGCAACACAACATCTGCAAGCGCGATTGCCGCAGTGCTGACCAAGCAACAAATTGTAGATGTCACAGGCTGTGGCACTGGGCTTGATCCCGATGGAAAAAATCGAAAGCTGAATGTGCTGAGACGAACGTTGAGAAGGCACTTCGGCGCTTCGGCTGAGACGCCTGAGCCGCTGGAGATTCTTCGCTGCGTAGGCGGATTGGAGATAGCAGCCATGACGGGTTTCATTCTCTGTGCAGCAGCGAATCGGATGGCTGTTGTCTGCGATGGCTTTATCTCAACGGCCGCGGCAGCTATTGCGTACGGCCTTGCTCCTGAAGTCAGTGGTTACCTGCTCGCAGGTCATTGCTCCGAAGAGCCTGGGCACCGGCACTTGCTTCGTTCCATCGGCCTGACACCGATCCTCAAGCTGGAGATGAGACTGGGTGAAGGGACGGGTGCGGTTCTGGCCATGCCGCTGATCGAATCCTCTGTTCGGCTATTTACAGAAATGGCCACATTTTCATCTGCCGGAGTGAGCACAGCAAACGAATGATCAGAACACTTCAGGACATCGCAGCGGCATTTCAGTTCTTGACCCGTCTGCCTCTCTACTGGATCACGTACGAGCCAGACGCACTTCCACGTGCAGCGAAGTACTTTCCCTTGGTCGGTCTCGTGGCGGGGGGGCTTACTGCCGGACTCTACTGCTTGCTATCGACGCACCTTCCTATCGCGGTTATCGCGCTGCTCATGGTGCTTCTGTCAACGTTGGTGACAGGAGGGTTGCATGAAGACGGTCTCGCCGATGTGGCCGATGCATTTGGAGGAGGATGGAACCGGAAACAGGTTCTCGAAATCATGAAAGACAGCCGCATTGGCAGTTTTGGAGCACTCGCGCTGATCTTCTCCGTTGGAGGGCGCGTGCTGCTGTTGACGTACCTTCCCGGCGGGAGCCTTGTGTACTATGTGATCTCCGCGGAGATCCTCTGCCGCTGGGTTATGCTTCCGCTCGCGGCCGTGCTGCCTGGTGCTGGCGAGCGAGGCGGTCAAGGAGCCCGCATTGCCCGCCGAGTGTCTGGCATTTCCCTCGCAGTGGGCGCCACTATCTCTTTTGCTGCCGTGGGCTTCATGTTGCGCCAGTCGGCAGTCTGGCCGATTGCCGCGGCATCGGCAGTTATGCTACTCAGCGGTTTTTACTACAAGCATCGAATTGGCGGTACCACCGGCGATTGCTTTGGCGCGACTAGCCAGATTACGTTGCTCGCAGTCTACCTTTGCGGGGTCTGGCGCGGATGAACACCATTGTATTGATTCGCCACGGCGAGATCGGCATGGCTGGCAGGTTCTGCGGCCACAGCGACCCGGAGTTGAACCCCGCAGGCGAGAGCCAAGTGATCCGCGTAGCGGAGCAAGTTGCAATGCTTGGAATCGAGCGAATCTATTCGAGCGATCTGCGCCGCGCGTCGCGAACGGCGGCGTGCCTTGCTCAACGCATAGGTGTCGGCGTCGACTATTTGCCGGCCCTTCGGGAGATCGATTTTGGCCTTTGGGATGGCTTACATTGGCAAGAAATTGAAGAGCGGTTTCCCGAAGAAGCTGATCGCTGGATACGGGAGTTCCCTCTTCAAAGTGCTCCGGGCGGAGAAGCATATCTGGATTTCACGGCAAGGGTTGATGCCGTCCTCACTTCATTGCTGGAAGCAGCGGTGGGGAAGACGGTAGCCATTGTCACTCATCGTGGCGTCATGCGCTATGGACTCTCAAGATTCTTCGGATTCTCTGAGCAGGAGGCCTGGACCAGGACCGCACCCTATTGTGCCGTGGTCACTGCTTCCGCTCGAATGCGCGAATGCGAGGTGCTACCGTGAGCGCTCAGCATCTGGAAGTTTGGGAACTGGCGGCATGGGGCTTTGATCACCCGGTGGATCGCGGGTTTCTGGGAGAAACATCCTTACTGAGTGCCGCCGCCCAGGCGCATCGCTTGGTCATGACGCGGTCGCCCTATATTGCTCATTTACCCATCTGCGCCGAGGAGACTCGGGAACTCGCCAACGCGCTTGCAACCCGGAAAGACACAGTTGCGTTGAGCGGGGAGTTCGATGGTCTTGCGTGGGAGCTTGCCATTGTCGACCTGCGGAAGCTGATCGCCTTCCAGCGGCGCATCGGATTCACATATCCCGATCATCGTCCAATCCATCGTGGGGCCAGCGCACAGCAGCTCTTCGATCTGGCGCTTCCGTTTCATGCTCCTTCCCAAAGTCCATTTATGGAGGTAGCGTCCTATCGAGGCCGATGGTTTCTTCGCGACGGATATCATCGTTCATACCGATTGTTAAAGCAGGGCGTGAGTCTGGTTCCGTGCGTAGTTGTCTACGCGGAAAACCTTGCCCAGATGGGTGCTGTTGGCAACCGATTCTTCTCGCAGAATGTTCTGTTTTCCGAGCATCCCCCAATGGTGACAGATTTCCTGAATAAAGAGACGACAGTGCGCTATTGCCGTACGCTGTCCGGACAAAACCTTCCTGCCGGCGTTCAGCAGTTGCAACAACCGGCCGCGGCCGGCTGCCATTTACAGGAGGTACTATGAGTATCGCTACGAAGACAGGAGACGGTGGCCAGACAGGTCTTGCCGGAGGCATCCGCGTTTCCAAGGCGGATTTGCGCGTCGAGGCCTATGGCACGGTCGACGAACTGAACTCCAGCCTGGGTTTTGCCAGAAGCATTTGCAAAAACCCGGAGATTTGTGCCGCGGTCCACGGCATCCAGAAAACGCTGTTTCGCGTTGGATCTTCCCTGGCCACTCCGCCCGAGAGCAAGAAGGCGCGGCCGCCGCTGTCGGTAGCGGATGTGGAAGAACTGACGGATATGATTCATGCCATCGAGGCCAAGGAGGGGCTTCTTTCCGACTGGTCTCTGCCGGGAGCCCATGCTGAGTCCGCTGCCTTCGAAGTGGCCAGGACCGTATGCCGCCGCGCGGAGCGGTGCGTCGTTCGTTTGATAGAAAGCGGTGCCGAAGTCGATCCGCAGGCGCTTCCCTATATCAATCGCCTCTCCGATTTGATCTGGCTCTTCGCGCGCCAAATCGAACTTGAATACGGAATCGCTTCCAGTTTGCGTGACGATACGAAAGCAGGTCCGCGATGGTCGCGAGCGTGGTGATGAAACTGCATCGTTCTATCTGTGAGAAGATTCTATGATGGCGCGGGCCATCATGGTGCTCGGCACCTCTTCGCATGTGGGCAAGTCGCTCACCACGGCCGCGCTGTGTCGCATCTTTGCACGAGCGGGTTATCGCGTGGCGCCCTTCAAGTCGCAGAACATGTCCTTGAATTCGGCGGCTACTCCAGACGGCTTCGAGATCGGGCGTGCGCAAGCGCTGCAGGCCGAGGCAGCCGGAGTTGCATCGTCCGTGCATATGAATCCGATCCTCATCAAACCCAGTAGCGATACCGCAGCGCAGATTGTGGTGCGAGGCAAGGTGTGGCGTACGCTCGACGCGCGCAACTATCAGGAAGTTCGCATTGCCCAGCTCCTGCCTATTGTGGAAGAGAGTTATCGCATCCTTGCCGAACAAAACGATGTCATCGTTCTGGAGGGCGCAGGTTCACCGGCTGAAATCAATCTCAAAGAGAATGATATTGTGAACATGCGTATGGCCAAGATGGCGGATGCGAAATGTTTGCTGGTGGGAGACATTGATCGCGGTGGCGTCTTCGCTTCCTTGCTGGGGACCTGCGAGCTGCTGGATCAGGATGAGCGGGATCTCATCTCTGGCTTCATCATCAACAAGTTTCGCGGGGACATCTCGCTGCTTTGGCCCGGTGTGCGCATGATCGAGCAGCGTCTGGGCAAACCCTGCATCGGTGTGGTTCCTTATCTTGAGCACTTGTCTCTCGATGAAGAAGACAGTGTGGGCTTTGGCCAGCGACCTGAAGTCCAGTGGCCGCAGGATGCTGATCCCGCGCGGAGATTACGCATAGGCGTCATCGCCTTTCCCTCGATTTCCAACTTCACCGACTTCGACGCACTCCATGCGGAACCATCCGTGGCCCTCAAACACCTTCGCGACCCCGGCAGCGTGGCGCTCGCGGACGTGATCATTCTGCCTGGCAGCAAGCAAACCGTCGACGACCTCTGCTGGTTACGCGCATGCGGGTTTGAGCCTGCACTCAAAGAGTTTGCGCACAATGGTGGACTAATCGTGGGTATTTGCGGTGGTTTTCAGATGCTGGGCAAAGAGATTATCGACACCCACGGGATGGAACGCGAGGGAACTGAGAAGACGCTCGGCCTGCTGCCGATCAGAACCATTCTGGCGCGCGACAAAATTACCGTTCCAGCACGCGGCATGCTCAGTAGTGATGCGCTGTTTGGTCGATTGATCGAACCGTGTGAGATCGCTGGCTACGAGATTCACCTGGGCACTACGGAGTATCTCGAAGGGGCGGTGCAGTTTGCATACTTGGCGCGGCAGAACGACGGAGCGCAGACACTGCCCGATGGATGCGTCTCCGCGGACGGGCGTGTCTGTGGAACCTATTTGCATGGTCTTTTCGACGGAGATGCTTTTCGTCATACATTCCTGCGGGCCGCCCGGGCGGCGCGTACGTTGGATGCTCCAGATGGGCTGATTGCGTGGAGTGAGTTGCGCCGGCAGCAATTGGACATGCTTACCGATGCGTTTGCCAGCGCCCTGGATTTGGATGCCGTCTTTGACCTGCTCGATTTGCCGCGTTGCGTGGAGCAGGCTGTAGAACATTCCGCGGATCAAGCCGGGAGGAGGTTCTCTTGATGGAGCCAGGAAAGTTCGCGGCTGCCTACGCGCTGGACTGTTGCATTGGCGATCCGGAAGGTCTGCCGCACCCGGTGCGGCTCATGGGCTGGAGCATCGACGCCGCGGAGCGGGCACTGCGTCGCCACGGTACTGGAAAGCGCTTTGAGTTGGCAGCGGGCGGAATTGTTTCTGTGGGCGTGCCGGTGCTGTCTGCGCTCTGCGTTTACGCATTGTTGAAGCATCTGCGCAGTAACCAGGCTGCTGTTGCAACCGCCGCCGAGGTGTGGCTGGCCAGCACCTGTCTCAGCATACGCAACCTGCTCGACGAATGCGCAATAAGGTCGAGGCGAAGCTGACATTGGACGAAGGCGGTTAACCGCGCGTTCTCCGCGATTACGAATCTTCCCCGGATATTGACTGACTGGAACCAAATCCACTGTACGCCAAGATCAGAGCGACTAATCTTCTCAGCGTCTTGGCATGGCGCGAGCACATGCTCTTCCGTGCTGTCAACACCATTTCTGCCCATGTGTGATCCCCGGTCAGGGAAGAGAGCAGATGGGCTGATAGCTGCTGTTGGAGCCGAACTGTGTTGCGCTGAAGCCTACCCCTGCAAGCCGACTTCGGGAGGCCCTTTTCCCATCTTTGATACAGCGCCACGAGTTTGCGCTCACGTTCGTGACTCGCCTCGCCCGACGGGCAGAGCACGCCCGAAACAAGAGCACCCGCCAATGCCCAAGAGCAATGACTTTGTCGTACTTCGATTGTGTCCGGTCTATCCATTGATGCGGGACCGTATGTGAAATGTTTGTTACACCGTTCAAGATTGGGAAAAAGCCTGCGTATATATAGATGAAACCCTATGCGTCTGATTCGGACCAAAAATGCAGCGACCGATCAACCGGCCTTCACGCCGGCCTGTCTCTTTGAGGCCAAGTATGACTGGCTGATGCGCTGGGCCATGCACTTCGCGCAGAACGACCGTGCTGCCGCGGAGGATCTGGTGCAAGACGCGTTTGTGCGGTTGATGAACTCCTGGCCGCGCATCAAGGACGGTATCGACTACGCGGAACCGATTCTTTACTCCTATCTTCGCTATTCCTACCTGACCGAGATGCGGCGCGGACGCCACTTCCGGTTCGAGGATTTAGCCCTCATCGAGTTCGATGATTTGCGTCTCAGTCTCAAAGAAGAGAAGTCCGTTGATCCGATTGAGATACAGGACGACCTTCGCCGCGTCGTAGCGTATCTGTGCTGGCGCAAGAGATCGGCAAAGTCGGCAAGCGTGCTCCTGCTCCGCTTCTTCCTGGGCTATTTCCCCGAAGAAATCGCGCGCATCACCCTCATGCGGCGCAGCGATGTAGACAAGTTGCTAAAGCTGGCGCGCGAAGAGGTCAAAACCTATCTTGCCGATTCCTCTCGCGTACAGATCATGCATCACGGCAAGCCCCCTGAATTGATGCCACGGCAGATGGCGGTCTCTTCGGAACATTTTGCAGTGGAGTTGCGGAACACCATCTTTGAAGCCCGATTTGGTGCATGTCTCAGTCCAGAGGCTCTCTTGCGCCAATATCGCGCCGAGAAGCCGAAACCCATCTCCTGCGAGTTATTGGCACACATTGTAAGCTGCAAAGATTGCCTCGAAGCTGTGCATTCGAGCAACGGATTTCCACCTATCCCGCTACGCTCTGAGGACGGAGTTTCAAGCCTGAGACGGCGCTCGCGCCGTGGAACTGACCAGGTAACTCCTGCCTCCAAAGAGGAGATTCGCCGGGTGCTTGCCGGAGGCATGGAGCGGTTCCGCCAACTCTACGAGCATCATCCTCGCTCGCTGTCGATTGTGGTCGATGGAGACATTCTTGCGAAGCGGGATATCAGCTCCGCCAGCAGCGAACTGATGGTGCAAACCGGCAAGGAAAGAGATCCAAACATTGTCGAAGTCGTGAGCGAGCAGAACATACCTATGCTCACGTTTTATGTTGGCGCTTTGCCGCCCCAGGCACCGCCGGAGCAGAGTCAGGAAGTCGAGCTCAGCGACGGACGCAAACTGGAGCTGCGGCTGCAATTTACTGGCGAAGGCACAGTGGTCGAAGTCTTCTATCGCGATCCAACTTTGCTGACAGCGGCTCATGACTCGGCGGAATCATTCTCCGAAGCCGAAGACGGCTTAGGTGAAATTGCAGCGATGACTCCCAAGGAGATACCTGCGGCCATCGAGAACAAGCCGCGCAGCCGTCCTTGGTGGAGATGGTTTCTGAATCGCATAAAGATGAATTTTCCTGAGATGAACCCGATGCTGGCCACGGCCATGGTATGCGCCGCAGCCGCGATTGTCTTCCTTGTCTTGTCGCTGTGCTCGGTCTCGGTGATAAAACCGGGCGAGATGTTGCAGCGCGCAGCCGCGGCGGAGAGCAGAGCCGGGCAGCCTGGTCCCGGAGTTGTGGTCGAGACCGTCCGTATTCAGACGCCGCGCCGCAAACTGGAACGAACGATCTACCGCGACATACAGGGAAAGCGGAGGGCCAAGAACCAGGGACTGAGTCAAGCCGAGGCCACAGTGCGCAAGGAAATCGAAGATTTCGACATTCCGTGGAATGATCCCCTATCGGTGGCCTCTTTCCGCGACTGGCACGACCGCGTGACCGTCGAACGCGAGGTGGTGAAACGCCCGAAACAAGGCTTGCTAACACTGACTACCACGGTTGCGGAGGGCGCAATCGCCAGCGAATCGCTGACCGTGCGTGAATCCGACTTCCATGCAGTCGAAAGAACGGTGCAACTGCGCGGTGCGGAAACTGTCGAGATTGCGGAGTTAAACTACAGCGTTCTGCCCTGGAACTCGGTCAATCCCGATCTCTTTGAGCCGGTCTCCGATGCAGGTCCAGTGATGGGAAGCAATGTTCAGGCGGTTTTGCATCCCCTGATTCCGCACACGCTGAGTCCTGTCGAGATCGACGAGGCTGAGTTGAGCGCGCGGCTCGTCCTCAACCGTTTGCGTCTCGACACCAATGACCGCGTGGAGTTGGTCCGTCAACCCGATGGCGTCGAGGTAAAGGGCGTGGTTGCGGACAAGGCCACGCAACGCCAGATCCAGGCGCAGCTTTACACCGTGCCGCACGTATCGGCTTCAATACTGACACTTCAACAAATGGATGCGCGGCCGGAAGCGGGCTCGGATGTCACCAGCATTCGGCAAAGCTCGATCGCCACCGAACCCACACCATCCGCGATTGAGCGATACTTTGCGGGCCGGGGCTTGGATCGCACGGCTGCCAGCGCACCGGTGCAGGAACTTGTCGATAGCTCCTTTACCGTCAAGCACGAGAGCGAGCAGATCGATGACCTACTGAGCCGCTTCTCCGCGAACGAAACACTTTCCGGCAGCGGTCGAACGAACCTGAGCGAACTGCTGATTCAACACAAGGCAGCCTTGTTGGCTGCGCTTGCGCGGGAAGACCGGCAATTGTCGGCATTGCAACTGGTTCCGCATTCCACGGTGGCTGGGAGTGACCCTGCACGGAATGCGGATACTCTGCGTGGGGCGACCGAGCGCAACTTTGCGTTGTGCGCGGAACTGACCTCCGAGAGGAATGCTTCCGCCCGTCCCGCGCAAGCCATCTCCGCTCAGCTTGTAGATTCCATCGCGAAGTTGCGCTCGGTTGTCCTTCATATATCGTCAACGGCACAGTTGTCCGCGCCTTCTCTCGACGGCTCCACAAATGCAAACCAGAACAGATAGGAAGCCCCTTTCATGTTGCGATTCATCGTTCAAGTATCGATCTGTGTCCTTATCCTCTCTGCGGCGCTTCTCGCTCATGGCCAGACGGCTCGGTTTTCCGGTCAGGTGACAGACCCACAGAATGCCGCCATTCCCAATGCCGAGGTGCACGTCTACAACCTCGATACTTCCAATCGGACGGATGCGAAGGCGGACTCCAACGGAAACTATGTGGTGCCGTACCTTACCGCCGGGCGCTATCGTGTCGAAGTCACTGCGCCGGGCTTCAACACCGTCATCAGCGACAACCTCCTTTTGGCTATTGGCCAGGTGCATATCCTCGATGTGCAGCTCGGTGTTCAATCCACACAGACAAACGTCACCGTCGAAGGCGGCGCACCGGCCGTCTCGCAGATCAACACCGAGAATGCTGAGGTCAGCGGCACGATCACGGGCAAAGAAGTTGCAGAGTTGCAGTTGAACGGCCGCAACTTTTCTCAACTCATCGCGCTCGCTCCCGGCGTCAGCAACCAAACTTCGCAGGACGAAGCGAGAGTGGGCATGGCAGGCAGCGTGTCCTATTCGGTCAATGGCGGGCGCGTCGAGTACAACAGTTTTCAGGTGGACGGCTCCGAGATCTTGAACGTTGGTATTAACAAGGACCATACCTCGCTGATTGTGACGCCGAGCATCGACGCCATTCAGGAAATCAAAATCCTGACTTCGAACTATGGCGCAATGTATCCCAGTTCCGGCAATGGAACGACGCTCATCACCACCAAGTCGGGAACGGACAAGTACCATGGCAGCGTCTATGAGTTCCTGCGCAATGAGAGGTTCAACGCCAAGGGGTACTTCGACGTGACGAACGGCGCGCCGCTCTACCGCAGAAACGATTTCGGCGGAACCATTGGCGGGCCTCTGTCGATCCCGCATCTTTACGACGGCAAGGAGAAAACGCACTTCTTCTTCTCCGAGGAAGTGCGCATGGAAACTGATCCCTACCCCTACCGCCAGGCTGTCCCGTCGCTGGCCGAGCGCATCGGCGACTTCAGCGATCTTTGTCCCTCAGTCGCCCCAGGAGGATACAAGTCGTTTAATCCATACAAGAACGATCATCCGGATTGCCCCGCTGCTGAGAAGTTTGGCCCCGCATCGAGTCCCCCGGCGAACACGTACACCGACAATTTCGTTCCGGTCAGCCCTGTCGCCACGGCCTTATTGAGTAATGGCTTGATCCCTGTGCCAGACTCGACGACCGGCTGTACGCCGATTGGCTCCTGCTATCTGGCAGAGGCCTCGCTGCCCACCTTCTATCGCGAGGAATTGGTGCGCGTCGATCATACGTTGACGAGCAAAGAGTATCTAACCTTCCGCTACATACACGACAAGTGGAACGAAACCACGCCCGTGCCGCAGTATGCAACTACACAAAATACTTTTCCGACCATCCGCAACAACTTCGAGGGACCGGGTACGAGCGTCGTAGCTCGTCTGGACTCGCAACTCTCTGCAAAGTTGTCCAATGAACTGGCCTTTAGCTACACGTCCTCGAATGTTTCGCTGAACAATGTTGCCGCTCCTGGCGTACACCTCGACCGTCCAGATGCACTAAGCGGCCTCGGCTATATCTTCAACAATGCCAAATACGGGAAAATGCCGGGCATCGTCATAGGCGGCACCAATGCCGCTTACGGTGGCAACGGATTCAGCGCGGACCCCGGATACACGTCCATGCCGTGGACGCACTCCAATCCCGACTACGGCATTACGGACAATGTCGAGAAGATGCTTGGGGCGCATTCATTGAAGGCTGGAGTTCAATTCATCTTCTTCAATCGTTCCCAGACCAATGGTCCGATAGGAGCGGCAACAGGCGATGTAGAAGGCCTGATGACATTCAACGGCAGTGTTACGGGAAACTCTTTTGCCGACTTTCTGATGATGGGGAGCGGAGGAAACCTGGGCGGCATGACCAGCTTCCAGCAGGACAGCGGGCAGGGCACGTACCACCAGTCCTATCAGATTATCGAACCGTACTTCCAGGACGATTGGAAGGTGACGCGGCGGCTGACGGTGAATGCGGGCGTGCGCGTGAGCATGTTTGGCGTCTACAAGGAAACCAATCACAACGCATACAACTGGGATCCGAAGGCTTTCAGTCCGTCACTCTCTCAATCTGTCTACGTGGCGGCGGGAACTGGACAATTAATGGATAACGCTACGAACACGGCGACTTCCATCTACGTGAAGGACAAGAACGGCAATCAGACGCCCAACCCTGTGGTCGTGAATGGCATGGTGCAGTGCGGCGTCAGTGGCGTCCCGGATGGCTGCATGACCGGGCACTTGTGGAATCCCGCTCCTCGTGTCGGCTTTGCCTGGGATGTCTTTGGGAACGGAAAAACGGCTGTACGCGCGGGCTACGGCGTCTTCTTCGAGCACGGCACGGCGGACGAGGCCAACACCGGCTCGCTCGAAGGCGGTGCGCCGCTTGTGCTCAGCATGACCCAGTACAACGTGAATAGCGCCGGTTGCATAGGCTTTCAGGCGTCCGGCTGTCAATTCAGCAACAATAAGCTCTCGCCCGGCGCTTTCCCGGCCAGTGTTACAGCCATTCCCACCAGGGCGGTGTGGCCCTATGTGCAGCAGTGGAGCTTCAGTGTCGAGCAGGAGTTGCCGCGCCAGATGCTGGGCACCTTCGGATATGTTGGCAGCAAGGGAACGCATCTTACCTTGCAGCGCGAGATCAATCAGCTCATTCCCACGCCCGCGGCCAACAATCCCTACGGCCTGCACGATCCGCTCATGTGCAGTCCAGTAGCAGCCTATTATGACCAGAATCCTATCCCTGGAGACTATGGTAATCATTTTGTGCTCACCAACGGAGCCACTATCGATCCGACAAGCCCTGCCTGGAACAATCTGAAGACGGCTTGCTATAGCGTGAGCGGAGAGGGCGCAAATCCCAACGCATACCGCACCTTCGCTCCAGGGTTGGACAACATCTATTCTCTCGAAAACACAGCCAACTCCAGCTACAACGCATTCCAATTTACACTGCGGCGTGTGGCTGCTCCGCTGACACTGGGCGTCGCTTACACCTATAGCCATTCGTTTGACAACTCGTCGGATCGTTCCGACTCAAACTTCGTGAACTCCTTCGACACTCGTGGCAACCGGGCCAGTTCTAATTACGATCAGCGCCATCTCCTCCATATCAACTACATCTACGACATGAAGCTGCGCCAGTTCCTGCAAGCATTTCTGAGCAACATCAACACCGATCCCGACCCGGAGAAAAATACACCGGTTCCTGCCCCGAGTTCGTTCTTGAAGTCCAAACTCTCCGGGTTGTTGCTGGATCACTGGCAGCTTTCGGGGCTCACGCTCTTTGAAACCGGCACACCATTCAGTATCGTCAACGGCGGCAGCTCAAACGGCGTTAGCGTACTCGACAATGCAGGAGTCTTCAACGGCGTCGGCGCGGGTTCGTATCCCGATATCTGTGCAACCTACTCCTCGCGTATTCCGGCTGTAAGCAGCAACGCGGCGGGTTCCGGGCCTTTGTTGCGCAACCCCGGCCAATTCTGCGCCCCGCGCGGCCTCACCTTCGGCAACGCCGGACGAAATGTGGAGCGCAATCCCAGCCGCCTGAACTTCGATATGGCCATGGAAAAGCACTTCAACTTGAAAGACAAGGCGAACCTGGAGTTTCGCGCCGAGGCCTTCAACGTCTTCAACCACACCCAGTTCCGCATCTACGATCCGATACTTGGCAATCAGGCCAACAATACCGCGAGTTGCTACGCCGATACATACCAGCCGAACGCCAATTTCGGATCGTACACTCCCGGCCCCTTCTCGGCGGCGGGAAGTGACTGCCTGAGCAACAGCAAGTTTCTGCATCCTGTAGACGCGCACCGTCCGCGCACCGTCCAGTTCGGCATGAAGCTGGAATTTTGATCCCCGATTTGATCTCTGGGAGGAAGAGGTATTGGTCATGAAGAAATGTGGAAATGGAATGCGGGGATTTCTCTCGCTGTGTGCTGTGGCCGTGTTGGCAGTTACTTTGCCCGGTTGTGTTTCCAACAAATCGGCCAGCGCTGTCTCTGTCGGCTTGGCGAACCAATACTTTGGCACCGCGGGCCAGGTGGGAGTCGAGCCCGACTGGTCCGGGGGAATCTGGAGTATCACGCTCGACTCGGAAACAAGCTATTTTGGCTATAACGATGTGAGCAGCGATTTGGGATCTGTAGCGGGAAACGCCCCGTTCAACGGCGCTTTCACCACCACATCGAGCGGCTTTCTCAATTTGACTCTCACTCAAGGCGCAATGGCCGTGGCTATCTCCAAAGGCGGAACGGGCGCCGGCGGCTACGCCGTGGCTCTCCCCGGAGAGGGGGTGCTGATGCGAACCGGCAGCAGCGCGACCGACGTATTTGGCCATAGCCCCTCGGCGCTGATCGCTGCGACGCATTCTGCGGCCTGTCCTGCCTTCACCTCTGCGGAGACGTTTAATTTTATTGTTCAAGGAACAACGAACTATGCAGACAAGGTTATCCATGCCGCCTACGGATCGGTGCAGATTACTCCGGGTAGTGCGAATTCGTGGAGTTTCTCCAACTTTACGATGTTTGATCTGAGCGGCAATGCACTCAATCCATCGGCTATTGCCGATGCAACCTGCCCAGTTACCTCCGAGGGATTCGTTCTGGTTAGTCCCGTCTCGAACACAACGAATTGGCCCAAGCAGATTACCACAGGCATCAGCTCATCGGGACTTCTGGTTATCAATCAGGGGCAGACCGAGGACAGATTTGGTCATGGGGTATTCGACGCCGCACCTACCGGGCCGACGGGTCTGATGGGGGTCGTCAAGCCCTCGGCTGCGCTCAATGTCAGCGACATGGTGGGTAAAAAATATGCTGGCTTTGAATCAGATCCCTTAGGTTCGCTGGGCACCGTGGCTGTTGTCTTTGGGACTACTCCAGGCTCGGGCACGGCGATCACCGGCGGCGGCTTTCCCAACGACGACGTGACGCAACAGCCGCGCGCGGATACCAAGCTCGATCTGGGCGCGCAGAGCACGCAAACACCGGGACTCTTCACCTCCGTGACACTGACGCAGCCAGACACGTATTCGGTCTGCGCGGGCACTGCTTCGGGCGGAACTGATTCACAGGGAAATCCTACTTGCATCTTTCACGGAGCGGCAGTGGCCGGGCAAGTCGGCGGCAAGTATGTGATCTACACCAACATCAACGACCCCACGGCGCTGACTTCCAAGGGAGCCACGCCCCTGGCGGTGATTAACCTCGCGTTGTATCAGCAATAAGAGATTACATGGCCACCTGTGGTGAAAGTCGGGTGCGGAACGAAAGGCGTCAGAAGATGGAACGGAAGGCCAAGAAGATGGAGAGTGACATGTTGTACATCGACAAAAAGTTCTTACAGAAAATGCGGCAGGCGAGCCGCTGGTTCGTCCTCTTGCTGCTCGCTTGCCTGGCCAGTGGCTTCGCCCAGGCGCAGACACTATCCCTCTCGCCGGGGATGGTGACCGCCCTTACCTCGACGGACAGCACGAAGGGCAGCGCCGATCCTGCCTATTCCGGTCCACCGAGCGGTCTCATTTTGACCAAGCCACAGGCCCTTACCTTCGATTCCAAGGGCAATCTCTTTATTGTGGACGCCGGGTCAAACGTGGTGCGCGTGGTGGCATCGGGCAAAGGTCCCATCCCATCGCTGCCCTCCGTGACCAACCCGGTTGCGGGAACGGTCTATACGGTGGCGGGCAATGGCAGCCACACGCCATCATCCATTAAGCTCTGCCCGGCGGATCAGCGGAGCAGCGTCGACACCAACTTCTACGGCAACGGATGTCCGGCTACCAATGCAATCCTGGACTTCCTTACGCCCAGTGGCCTCAACAATGGCTACCAGATGTCAGGTCCCCTTGGCCAGGTAGCGCTCGACGGCAGCGGCAACCTCTATATTGCGGATGCGGGCGACAATCAGGTGCGCGTCGTCTACGCCGGCGGCACGGTCCCCGGTCTCACCGGCACTCTCATCCCCGGCAACATCTACGACTTCGCCGGCAGCCAAATCAATCAAAATTCGAGTAGCTCTAGCGACCTGGCGCCGATCGGCGTTGCCGTCGACGCTTCCGGCGACGTTTACATCCTGTCCTACGGTACTTACAACAGCATACCGTCGAATCTAGCCGTGGTCTCTAACGGCGGGACTCTACCGTCGATCCTGGCCGGTAAAACGCTAACTGCGGGCCAGTACGCTAGCATATCTCCTCTGAATTATCGTTCTGGCTCTCAACCTTGGTATAATCCCGAAGCGATTGCGCTGGATTCTTCCGGGAACATCTACATTAGTGATGCGTCTTATACCATTCATTACGCGGGTTCGGTCTGGGTCATCTACGCGGGAGGAACGGTTCCCGGCTTATCGGAGACACTGAACGGTGCTGCCCCTGTTGTGGGTAACGCCTATCGGTTTGCCGGGAATGGCAAGCAGGCTCCCGCGTATGCGCCAAGTCTATCTGCCACTCAAGCGACAACCTGGAACCCCACCCAGCTTGCCTTCGATTCCGCCGGCGATGTCTATATGGGACTCAACAGAGGCTTCGCGGGCGGTAAAACCTATGAATACCTGGCCAAAGTCGATCCCTCCGGCAACCTTGCGCTTTTCGCGGGCAACACGTATTTCAATCCGAGCAGCGGTCTTGAAGCAGTCTGCGCCGCGGCAGTCGACGTTTTCGGCGACGGATGTCTTGTCAACCAGGTGTCGATAGGCAGTGTTTATAGTGTAGCGGCGGCTAAGGATGGATCTGGATCGATCGACTATGCCGACTCTTATGCCCTGACTGGAAGTAAATTTAGCTATGTGCTGCACAAGATCGATGGAAGCACATCAGCACTGCAGTTCACGGCATATGCAGGTGCGGCTTCTCCCGTCCAGGTGATCACGGTTTCGAATGTGGGCGACAAGACTTTGGATATCTCCGCTATCCAGGCGCCCAGCCCCTTTGAACTGGTTTCAACTGGGGGAAGCACGGACTGCTCCGCGACGACTTCACTTGAACCTGGGCACAGTTGCCAACTGGGCGTTGAACTCTCAGGGGTACAAGCCGGCGCCTACTCGGGAAACCTCATGATCTCCAGTAATTCCTCCAATGCGACGAGTGGAAACAACATTATTACCCTCGCCGGAACTTCTAATCCTCTTGCGAATACCACGACGCTCTCCGCCTCGACCGATCTCGCCAATGTGGGTCAGCCGGTCACACTGACGGCGACCATCAAGGCCCCGTTCGCGGGCAACATCGCTGCTACCGGGACGGTCAATTTTCTCAATGGCACGACCTCTCTGGGATCGGCCACGGCTTCAAACAACGTGGCTCAGCTGGTTACCAGCACACTGCCAGCGGGAACGTATTCACTCACCGCCTCCTACAGCGGCGACAGCAATTACTCGGCAAGCACCTCCTCTCCGTTGACATTGGTGGTCTCTTCCAAGCCGGTCCCGGTTATCACGCTGACCACTTCGGCCTCGCGTATCAATCAGGGCCAACCGGTCACTTTCACAGCCACAGTCAGAGCTTTCTCCGGCACCACGCAGCCCACCGGCAGCGTGACCTTCACCGATTTCACGAATACGCTTGGCGCCGCAGTTTCCCTCAGCGGTTCGGGCGTGGCCACTTTCTCCACATCGGCCCTCCCTGTGGGAGCGAATACCATCTACGCGGTTTACAGCGGAGACACGAACTTCCCCGCCAACACTTCCGCAGGCTCCTCGATCACGGTTCAGGGCAATGCGTTGCTGGCTTTCCAGCCTGCTTCTTACGTTGACATTGTCGGCAATGGCAAGACAGGTCCTTCAGGAGATGGAGGCCTGGCCACCAGCGCAAAACTGGATCAACCCTCCACCCAATCGATTGATTCTTTTGGAAACATCTATATCGCCGATGGGATTTCTGTACGTGTAGTGGCCTCAGGCAAGGGCGTCATCCCCGGCATTGGCAACCCGACTCCTAATTTCATCTACAACTTTGCCGGAGGTCAATCCTGCACCAATACGAGCGGCATCCTGAACTGCGGAGACGGCGGACCGGCCAAGAGCGCAGGCTTGAAGACACCCTACGGTGTGTGGGCCGACAGCTTCGGCAACGTGTACATCTCGGACACGGGCGATAATCTGGTGCGCAAGGTGAACTCCAGCGGCATCATCTCCACGGTCGCGGGAAGCCTGAATACGAGCAACGCTCCGGCAAACAACGGGGATGGCGGCCCGGCCACCAGTGCTACTTTATCGAGTCCCGGCGGCATTCGCACCGACATCAGCGGCAACCTGTATATCGCGGACACCAACCATAATGTGGTCCGCAGGGTCGATGCCAATACCGGGGTGATTACGACCATAGCAGGCACTGGCGCTAGCGGATACAGCGGGGATGGCGGCCTGGCCACCAGCGCTAAAATAAGTGCTCCGTATGACGTGGCCCTGGACCCGTCCGGCAACCTGTTCATTGCCGATTACTCCAACAACGTCGTGCGCCGGGTCGATGCCAATACCGGACTGATGACAACCGTGGCCGGTAAGGGCTCCTGCGGTAACAGCGGTGGTGGTGTTCCGGCCACAAGCGCAGTCATGTGTCAACCGAGCGCAGTAGTCGTGGATCTCGCCGGCAACCTCTACATCTCGGATGACAACTCCGACTTGGTGTGGCGCGTAGACGCTCTGACAGGGTACATCTCGACTGTTGTGCAGAATTTGGGATATTACAACAATAATAATGAATTGCAAGGGGTAGCCGTCGATTCGCTGGGCAATTTCTATGTCACCGATCCAACTGGGTTTATCGGGGAACTGGCCTACGCCGGCCCCGCCGCAGCAAACTTCGGCTCGCAGCAGTTGGGTTCAACATCCACGCAGATCATCACGGTGAGTAATGCCGGCGCTCAGCCGCTCAGCATCAGCGCCATCAACTTCCCCAACGGCTTCATTCAGGCAGCCAGCGGCGGCGTGGACTGTAACGCCACGATGACGCTGACCTCCGGCCAGAACTGCGAACTGGCCATCGAGTTCTTCCCGACATCCGGAAGCGCCACGGGCACGCCGTACAGCGGCGATGTAACCATCAACAGCAACTCCGCCAATGCTGCCAACGGAGTGAACTCGATTGCCGTCAGCGGCACCGCCGTCTCCAACACAGGCACCACTCCGCAGAGCATCACCTTCAATCCCGCTCCGCCCTTGACCGCAAGTTACGGCGACAAGATCAAACTGAACGCCACAGCCAGTTCCGGGTTGCCGGTCACCCTCCTGGTCTCCGGCCCCGCCACGCTGATCGGCGACACCCTGACCGTTACCGGCGTGGGCACAATCACCGTGACCGCCTACCAGTTCGGCGATAGCGGCGATGCCAACAATGCAAACGGATGGGCGGCGGCGAAACCGCTGATAGCGACCATCGCGGCCAGCGCGGTGCGGCTTACCGTAACGGCCGACAGCTACTCGCGCGCACCGGGCCTGCCCAATCCAACGCTGACCTACACCATTTCAGGGATGGTCAACGGCGACACGGCGGCCAATGTCACCAAAGGAATCCCGGCGTTGAGCACAACGGCGGCGCAATCTTCGCCGACCGGCAGCTATAGCATTACCATCACGCAGAACACGTTGGTTACAACGACGCCTAACTACACGCTGACGGCGGCCTCGTTCGTGGATGGTACGCTCACCATCACCGCGGGGCTATCGCAGACCATCACTTTCCCGGCGATTCCCAATGCCAACAGCTTGGTCTACGGCGCTTCGCCCATCAACCTGCAAGCCACGACCAACGCGCCCGGGCTACAGGTGGTCTACACCGTGCAGGGCAACGCAAAGATCACCGGCTCGATTCTCTCGATCACCGGAGCAGGCCCGGTGGCTGTCACCGCAACTCAGCCCGGCGACGCGACCTATCAGGCAGCGCAACAGGTGACGCAATCCTTTGTCGTTGTACCGGCGCCGCTGACCTTCACCGCCAACAACCAGACCATGGCGCAGGGTTCGGCTGTGCCGGCATTGACTTACACGGTCGGCGGATATGTTCCCGGTGACACCCCCGCAACGGTGTGGAGCGGCACTCCGGCGCTTGCTACGACGGCGACTTTCACATCGCCCGTGGGCACATATTCAATCACCATCGCACCGACATCGATCACTCTTCTTTCTGCAAACTACACCGCATCTTTCGTAAGCGGAACGATAAATGTGGTGGCTGGAAAAGCGCAAACCATCACCTTCGGCGCGTTGCCGAATGTCACTTATGGCGTGGCTCCGTTTGCACTGAACGCGACCTCCGACTCCGGCCTGCCCATCACATATACTGTTTCATCAGGTCAGGCTACGATTGCTAACAATGTGCTGACGGTGACTGGCGCCTATCCGGGTTTTGGTGGAGGCGTTTCTCAAGTGACCGTTACGGCGACCCAGGGCGGGAATGCAACCTATAGCGCGGCCAAGCCGGTGTCGCAGAGTTTTTTTGTTGCAAAAGCCCCTCTGACAGTCACCGTAAACAATGCCACAATTGTGAATAACATACCGTTTCCTACTTTCACTTCTTACAGCATCACGGGATTTGTCAACGGCGATACCGCGGCAACATCGGTCACAGGAGTTCCGTTTATCACCAGCACCGCCACGCCAGGCTCGTCTCCGGGAACCTATCCACTCTACGTGGACCCGAATAGTATCTTCACTACCCTTTCCTCAAACAACTATACCTTTGGCAACTTCGTCTCCGGTACATTGACCATCACCACGGGCGGACCGGCTCAGAACTTTACCATGAGCGTGTCCCCCCAGAGCCTGACTGTCCCGACTGGCCAGGTCGGGCAAACCATACTTTCTATAGCTCCGGTGAACTATTACCAGGGCGTGCTCAACCTGTCGTGCACGGGACTGCCGGCCAATGCCTCATGCGTCTTTTCGCCGGCTGCCCTGCCCGTGACGCTAAGCTACCCTAACCCCAATAGTCCTACCCCAGCTCCGATCGTGGGAACCCTTACCATTTCAACTAGCAATGGGCCTATAGTCAGTTCGCAGTCGCACTCCGGCAACGGCATCTTCAGCGCCTCCATCGTCGGCTGGGCATCGCTGCTCTTCGGGATCGTCTTCGCATGGCAGCGCAAGCGGCTTGCCCGATACACGGCTATTTGGGTGATTGCAATGGCAGTGTCCCTGTTTGGCATGGCAGCGAGCTTGACGGCCTGCGGAAGCACTTCCACCTCCTTTAGTCTGACCAAGCCTGGGACGAGCACAATTCAGGTTGTCGCCACCGACTCCAACGGCGGCCTGTCGAATACCATCCCCCTCGTAATTACGATTCAGTGAGTGGGGCTCCAACAACTCTCGCCGCAGACAAAGAGTCGGCGGCGAGACCCTTCGAAGACGATGCCAGGAGGAGCTATGTTTCTCAAGGGTCTGTTGTTTGGTTTGGGCTGGGTGGATTGGCAACGGGCTTGCAGTTTCCGCTCTCATCGGCTCGATTGCTCTTCTCGAATGGGCAGGCCAGTACAAGGATCGATCACACACGCAAGCTAGAGCTGCATAACAGTGTCCATCGCGACCTTATCGTTCATACGCGGAGCGCGATCCTGTGGCTGGAACGGATGCTCGACCTGCTGCAAGGCAATTACTGGGAGAAGGTTCCACGGGAATCTGTCCACCGGCGAACATCCACGCTCCAATAGGCTTCCTCTGACGGGGAAGGATGAGCACGAAAGAACTACATCATCATTTACCTCCGGGCGCCGCGCTTGAGAAGGCTTTCCGCGCGGCGCTTTCTTTTTTGAAGGATTTTCGATGAGTTTCTTGACGAATACCTGCCCAGCTAGAACCGACCCGCGCAGGACGGCAAAAATGACAGGCACATCGCCGCCGAGAATGACGCGCACAACCGCGCCTACCGCGCCGCCGCAAACAGCTACTCCGGCCTGCAGAAAGACAAAGGTGGGTCGGCAACTCACGCCCCAGAAGATCGGTGTTGCCTGGGAGAAGGTGCGCCGCGTGGTGCGGGATCTTTGCCGACAGCGCGGTCCGGACTGCCTCTACTGCCAGTCCTACGGCGGGCGGATCGAGTTTCAGCTCACGGCCGGCCATCGCCCAATTATGCTCGACCTCGATAGGAAGTACATCGTTGCGAGGATAGAAAGCAGGCGATGGACCATCCGCATCGTGCGCATCAAGACTGGCGGCTCAGGCTACGAACTGCGCAGGAAGATTCACACGGCGACAGCGATGTTGATTGAACTGCTGCTTGAGGCTCGCCAATTGCAGGGGATAGCAAAGAAGACAGTTGCGAGGGAATAGGAGCGATGTCCAAGGGCGCACCGAAACAAGATGTTCTTTGTCCCCTGTGTCCCGGCAATGACTGGGTGCGGTTTTCCCGCCTTTGCCGGCGTGATACGCCGGTTTTCTCGATCGGTTTTCGTTCTTATCGATGCTTGATCTGCTTCTGTCGCTTCCACGCAGATGGATGTCACCCGATCCGTTGTGGATGGCATCATCGGAAAGTGCAAGACCGAGACTGCCCGGCGGCCGGTGCCAATTGACGAGTTCGCTACTGCGGAACTGTTGGCCTGGAGACGGGAAACTGCCTATGCGGAGCCGGAAGATTGGGTTTTCGCCAGCGAAAAGGTCCAAGGCAGAATGCCTCCTTGGTCTGACACGCTGCTGGATCGTTTTCTACAACCCGCCGCCAAGCGGGCCGGGATCACGAAGTGGGTTGGCTTCCATACCTTCAGGCACACCTATTCCACGCTGCTCAAAGCCAACGGGGAGGATGTCAAAGTGGTTCAGGAGTTGATGCGCCACGCCAACATCTCGACAACAATGAACTTTTACACAAAAGCTCTGACGCTAGCCAAACGGGAGGCTCAAAGCCGCGTTGTCGATGTTCTGATGGACCGTTCGAGGATTTTGTCTGAGAATGCCGCAGAATATGCAGCTTGAGAACCAACGTATCTTTAGCGTATCGCGTTTTTCTTGCTGATTCGCTAAGTTGTTGATTCTATGGTGGACCTGGTCGGGATCGAACCGACGACCTCTTCCATGCCATGAAGTGCCCAGAAACGTAAATTGTTGACGGTACAGTGGTTATAAACCGGCACAACCGGCAAAAACGGCCCTCTGGGCGGTATTTGCGACAAAAATGCGACAAACTTTTCAACGACGGGTCAAAGGGCTGGCTGTGTGGGACCGGCCCGAATTGCTTCTTTCAGATCGGCAAATTTTAGCTTCTCAAAAACGCTCGTTTAAGATCTATAACGCACCTGTGCCCATCGTGTCTCAGAAGGAGTAGACAGAGTTGAATCGACTCGGCAATTGCAAAATTCCTCGACGTAGTCCTTCAATGCGTAGGCCGTCGCAAGGGCTCGGTTGTCCTCTGGAATGTGTGCTGCAAGGGCGTCCGGCATCACGACAATGCACTTCGCCATTGCTCGTGAAATCGCAACATTTGTGCGTTCGAGCTGCATCAGGAAGGCCTCTTCTCCTCCGATCACATCGACGTCAGCAACGCCAAAAGTAACGATGATTGTGTGCCGCTCGCCCCCTTGAAACCGCTCAACAGTGTCCACCGCATCGATAATTAGGTCTTTTTCGTTTGGCCATAAGATCTCAAGCTCTCGGATTACGACTGCTCGCTGAGCCCTATGTGGCGTCACAATTCCAACGGAGTTTTTCCAGAATTGCTCGGGCGTGGGGTGAGCGTGAGTGCGGCCAACCCCTCGGTTATCGAGCAAAGCGCTAACGCTGTGGCGCAGCATCCAAACGATTCCTGCTACAGCCTGTGCTTCAAACCGATTGCCCTGTGAGGATGTGTCGTCTCGATGGAGGAGCGCGGCTACCTTAGTGTTTGGTCTAAGCAGTTCATCGAACGCCTCCAGCCATGGTAGATGTGCTGGGTACGTGCTTCGTTTTGGGAGCGCCTGCAGCATGTGAAGAACGGTATTTGGGTACTCAGACTGTAGCTGTGGAGGATAGCCAATTGCCCGTGCATATGCAACGATATCGTCGTTGGAACGGTAATTGCGATCCAAGATACACTGCGAAACGGGCACGCTAAATGGCCTTTGGGTAAGATAGCATTGAATGCTACCGACTAAGTAGGCTGCTTCTGCTGGCGGATCGACAGAGGAAATGGGCGGCATTTGCTTATAATCCCCAGCTATAATGAGCCGACTTCCGTCTTTCAGCCCTGTGAGGGCAGCCAGCGACTGTGACACAGTGACTTGCGAACTCTCGTCAATGACGACCACATCAAAGATCGGATGTAGACACTGACTGCTAAGTTGCTGCGGAAAACGCCGAGCTTGGCGCACTTGGCAGCCCACAATCGTGACGCTCTGTCCGGCCTGAATCTCATTAAGGCAGTTCTTGAATTCTGCATCACTGGAGTCAAACTGCATTGTCCTGTAGGCTACATGTCCATTCAGACCTGCAGGGATCGGTGCCTGAGTACGTCCAGATGTATACCCCATGAACATTTTGCATGGAGCAGAGGTATCTCCACTCACGAATTGTGCGGTTCTTTCCATCACTTCCTGAACCGCTTTGTAGGTTGGACCAGTCACTAATACTCGTACCGGCTGGTGCATAGCGGACGCATATTTTGTAGTCGCGTGTAGGATAGCTCCAAGTGTTTTTGTCTTACCGGTTCCTGGAGGTCCCCAAATAACTGTCAAAGCGCGCTCAATAGCATGAGCAACGGCTGATTGTTGTGATGGGTCTAGTCCGTCGATAGTCCCTACTTCGGCCGCAAGCCGACCTGCTGTTGCGGCAGACTCAGCGGCTTTACCACACAGTGCTCCCGGATTCCATAGCACCCTCGACGCGGGAGTTTCTGGAGAACTACCAGTACTCCTGGGGGTTCGTGCCATGCCCATTGCTCGCGCCGCGTTTGGGTCAGCAACAGCGAGACGCGGATTTCCAATTGCGGCAAGTATTGAACTGCTGAACTTTGCCCAATTGAATGCTGCCGGTTTCTTCTTTTCGAGCAAGAATACGTCATTCAAAAGAGGGAAAACGGCATTGGCAATCAGATAAGGAATAAGTTGTGGATCATCAGGCGCACGTAGTTGTACACGAGCCCGACCGTTAAGCCGGTCGAAGGACAATAATTTCGACTCGACGACAGACCAAAAAGGTCGAAGAAGCGAGTCAGGGTTGCCGTTAAACGGCACAGCATTGGTCTTCAGTAACTTCGTAGAACGAAGCAATGGCATTCCTGGATAGCCCAACTTGCCAAGAGTCAGTATCGAGTCTTCCTTGAACTTCGCATCGAGTGACCCTCGACCAACATTAAACTCATATTCATCGCTTACGATATGCTTTCCGTTCGTAAGAATGATCGCTTCATAATCTGCCTCAAGGCGTTCTCCATCCATCGACATCTTAATATGCGCTTCCAATTGCGAGGTATTGAACTCTAGCTCATCCCACCAAATCCAAAGTTTACCGTCGAAGGCCACGTTCCGTGCGCCTTGCGGTACGGATGTTGGAATAGTCGTCGCATTGGCTCTGAAGCTTCCACGGTAATCCCCTCGGAGTTGTTCGCAGATTGACTCAAGGGCTTTCGATTGTTTCACTAATGCATCCGAGTATTGCGCAATTACAGTATTTCGGGGCAATACATTGTTCGCGCCACGGTGAACTTGAGGAACATTGGCCCATATTTCGTAGATTCTCTCCCGAGGGATTCCGTTACTCAAGTACTCGCGGTAATACGGGTCGCGCACCGATTGCGAGAAACCGGAATGATAATGTTCCGCAGTATCGAAGAGGGTGAGTACATGTCGCGTCGGGGTAAATACCATCCTTCGCACTATCTCATCTACAACTACGACAGTGGCTGCTTCTACCGAATCAGGTGTCGCGATCATTTCTTCGGGTGAAAAGACCCATGCTAGAGCCTTTGCCTTGCGAACGGACAATGCCATCACGCGGGGTAGATGACGTCCCATTGCGTTGCAGAGCTCTTGAAACTGGCGTTCTTCCCAAAACTGAATTTGCGCGGTCATCCTACCCGTTACAATGGCCTCTGCTGCCGTGATGAAGGTAGCAATCTGCGTTAGAAATCCTTCTAGCGCAACCCACTCAGCCTGCAGGTCTTTCTGGTCCACAACAAAGGGAACAGCTTGAAAGCGCCTCGGAGATTGGCCCTTCGTGAAGTTGGTAGCTACGCCTGACAAAGCAAGACCAGTAAGCAGGCCAGAACTCGAATCGAAGTTAACGCTCGCGTAGAGAAGAAGATTGGCGCTGGAGACCATAGAGCCAATTACTGCATTTGGGTCACGACTAAGCGCATTGCTTATAATGGCAACTGATCGCGCTGGTAGAGTCTTCGCTTCCCGCTTCAACACTGTGTGTAGTTGCAATGCTTGATGGCCAACAGCCGTTGCGAGTGCGGTTGTGTTCGGAATTGCATGTTGGCAAAGAACCTTTTTTGCGCCTCGCGTAATCCCAGGTACCAAGCAGAGGTGACCACAGGAGCTAGCAAGCGGCATACAGTAATATGTTGGGTTAGCGTCGACAATCTGACGCTGAGCCTGAGACATGTGACGTTTATCTCCAAGCCAATCGCAACTTCCGCAAGCCCCTGCGACATGCCAATCGAGATCTTTCCATCCATCAGGGCGGGCTTGACCTGCGCGGACTACGCGCACAATATCTTCGAAAAACCGGCGAATCGATGTGAGGTAGAACTGCAGTTGGGCGTTCTCGGAGTCGGCAATTAGCGCATCCAACAACTGGTTCTGAGTAGCTCCGCCGCTACTTTCGAGGGATTCCAGTGTGCTGTTGGCTTGCTTGTACCGCGTCCAGAGATAGGAGTTTGCGGAAACGAAAAATCGTGTGGCTAGCTGTGGGTTCAATTGCAACCAGTTCGCCATCATCAATGCATAAATCGCGATCTCTGAGCAGTAGCTGGGATTGGCCTCAGCAGTGTGCTTGATGTCGATGATGCTTAGTGCCAGCCGATTCTCAGTTGCCGCATCAACGAGAACGCGGGTGCCGTCCGGGCGAACTTCCAGATCGCCATCAACTGAGTCCCTTACATAAACGACATCAGGAATAAAATCAGCGAGAGGTGGAACAACACAGACATCCCTTGGGGGAATACCAATCGCGCTAAGCACGGCAGTTTGATGCGCGCCAACTGAAAACCGGCCTTGCAGGATCAATGCCGGGGAAGATGTCAAGCCTCCGAGAACATTGATCAAATCAACTTCAGAGTACTCCTTTCCACTCTTGGCATATTTGATGATAGAAGGAAATAGACGAACCATCTGATCGTTGCGAATTAACTCGAACTTATCTCCCGCCACCGACAAGACACCAATACCTGGCCGTTTGAGAGGTATAGGAAGTCCAACGCTGTCCATCTTCTTTGAGTCATGCAGCGAAAAAAAGAGTTCTTTGTCACATCGTGTGCGCAGAAACATTGAGAGAGTTGTCTTGGAAACGCGCATTGATGCTGCAGCCGGTGCCTTAGGCATTCAGAACTCCCTGGACTCGTCTAACGTGAAAGTCGTATTCGACAGCTGCCAAAGATTCTGCTGTCATATGGTTTGCCTGTCGCTTACCAGAAGATGCAGTTTTGGCTGGTCTCACTGAAACCTCTGCCCAACCAACACCTGATTCTTCGAGTGACATCCTCAATAATGCCTTTGCATCGACCTTCGATGAAGGAATGATCCCGAAGCGGATATACATGTCAACGCACTCGGCGCGTGATCGCGCCATATTCTTCCAGACGAGCGCCAGCGATTTCACAAATGCTGCGGTGCCCGAATGTGTGAGTTGGAAATCATTACAATAGTCGACATGGTCTGGACCGCCGAGAAACCAATTCCGAAGCCACTGATCTTGAACATAAGTGCGCATTCCGTAGTAGGGTGGGGATGTAACAACAACAGAGAAGTCCCTGCAAGAGATGGGAATCGAAGAGGCTAGGCGTGAGTCTCCGTAGCGAACGTCAGCAATTGCGCCGACGTCCGGTAGTTGATCTTCTGCTAGACGCTCCAGCTTTCGACGGAGCACCTCCAGTATGTCCACTTGGGGTGCAGTTAGCCCTTTTTCACGCCAGTAGCGCACTGAGTAATTCGGCTTGGAGGCGTAGGTACGGGGCATCTGGTTCGAGAAATATGAACATCGCTTGGGATCTTTATTCAAAGGGCCATGCAGACAGCCTAGCATTGCAGCTCGAAGAATCACCGACGCATCTGTTTCTTGCTTGGTTGTCAGCAATCCCTCACGAATGGCGCACATGGTCTTGAGCACAGTTGGCGCATATGCTTGTTGAAAGAAATCACTCTTAGGCGTTTGTGCTTTAGCGTGTGTGTCAAGAAGAGTCTGGGCAAGGGACAGTACGGCATCGATATTGATCTTGGCCAGTTTGGCCTTAGCAATCGCTACTGCGATGGGTGATGAATCGACCCCTCGCGCCGCCAATCCTAATTTTCGTGAAGCAAAAAGAGTGGTTCCCCTGCCGCAGAAGGGGTCCATCACAACAGAGGAATCCTTCTTGTGCGCACTGAGCACCCTCAGTGGGTACTCCAATGGAAACATTGTGAAATAGGGGCAGATGGCGTTGAGTGCGTTCTCACGCTTGTAGGCTAGTGACTGGGGCACAGCGCGATTTTTGTTCGCTGACTTTCGGCGCGTAATCTTTCCATCACCCATCACGCATCACCCATCACGTTTGCACAAAAGATTGCTTATTATAATTCATCACGTTGGTCTCAAAACGGCTGTGCCCTCACTCGCAGCCGTCTATTAGATCAATAAACTTCCCATCAGCCCATGTGCTCGTTCCAGTTCGTCTGCCACTTCTTGCCGAGTGTCACGATCAGACGGCCTATCCGCCACAAGGAATTCTTCGTATACCAACAACCCAGGGGAGACATTCTCTCGGAAATACCCGCTGAGAATTCCAGATACCCGTTTGCCAAGGTCTGGGTCGAGATTGAACTGGTGCTGAAATGCTTTTCTGAACGCGGCAAGGTCCAACTGTGCTGAAATGATCGCCACGATGTCGGCCGCGTGAGTTTGTGCCTCTTCTCGATCATGCCGTGCTTCTGCCGGACCCCGGATGTTGCGATAACGGTCATCAAGTGCCAGGAGTTTCAGCATGACTAGCGCATGTGGCTTGGTCACCCGGAGCGCCGCCGTGAAAGCTGAGCCGTCTGGAAGGCTGCCAGCGAGTTGATGCAATTCTGATTCGGCGATGGCAATCGCTCCGCCTCTGCATGCGCGAGCGTGGACGCCATTTTGTATTTCGACGCGAAAATCCTTCTGGCGCTTGAATTCGTCCGGTGCCATAAACTCAATTCGCATCGTCTCTCGGCTATTCGGGATCGGCTTCTCGAACTGGAAATTACGAGAACCTTTGACGACCTGATAGCCAAGTTGTTGCAAGCGTGGGCTCAGTTGCAGTGGTTCGCCACGAAGTTTCACAACATCCAGGACAAAATCAATGTCCTTGGTCGCACGTGCCCGCTCCACCATGAATTTCATCGCCTGTGCGCCGGCAACTACAAAGTCGCCGGATGCTGGTCCCAGCGCATGTAGTAGCTCCAGCACATATGTTCTCTGTGGTTCAGGGATCACGCGTTTCTCCATTGCTGCTGAATAATATTATCGAGCAGGTATTCCGCCTGCTTCAGATCACGTCCTCCGCGAGCATAGAGGTCCAAATACACTTGCACCGGCGAGACGACCAACGCCCTTTCGAGCAGGTTTGAATACATAAACACGCCTGCATCATAGGGCGTGATAGCCCTTATGGGGGGACCGCAGCTCGCCTGCGATTTCAGACTACGCAGGCCCATCGCGTCCGCGGCGCCGCTGGCCGCGAAGGCATCCACAATATCGATGTCAATAAACGGAGCATCCTTAGTAGCCGCAATCGCTCCTGTGAACGCATATACCCCTTGAAGCAAAGGGCTGATTCCGTCTGCGATCTTCGTCAAGTCACTGCCAAAAGGGTTACCGGTTTGAAATGAACTGCGTAATCGCCAGCGGTATCGTTCCTTGTACTTATCCGCCCACATCTGAAGAAGGCGGGTTGGTTCGGGTACAACTATGGCAGTCCCTCGCCGGCGAACTCCGAGTTGTTCTTCGAGACCAGTGATTGCTTTGGATACAGATCCTTGACTGATTGTGAAATCGACTTCCGTCCCCGGAAATCGTTCCCGGAACTGCGTGCTCTCTTTCTCAAGCTCTCTTGCAATTTCACTGATGCTCCATGGCCGAGGCTGCTGGAGAAGAACTCGCAGTACACGGGAGAAACGTCCAGAGAAGACGTTGGCGGTACGCGCGCTTTGAGAGGGTACTGCAAATTCGGCGCTCGCGCGCATACCACTTCGCTGCAGCGTGAATTTGCCAGGAACATTGATAAAGACATTCCCGGACAAATCCAGAAAATCGATTCCATTTTCAATGCAGAACGTCTGTGCTTGGGACGACAACTGCGGCGCAATCACTGCAACAGCGACATCCGTGCGCAACGACTTGAGCCTTTGTATCCACGGGCCGATTTCTTCGAGCACGCGCGGTGAAAACGTGGGCTTAACTTCTCCCAACACACGAATCTGATTGGGACCGGAAAGAAGGTCAAAGCTGATGTCGAACGGCTGCTCAGGTTGTTCCTGGACATTGATTATCGACACACCGGGTAGCGCCTTCACAGGGACCTGGTTGCGCAGTGCTTCAGCGATCATGCTCTCCATTGTGGGCGTGTCTACCATAGCGATAGTTTCTCAATTGAGAATACGGATGTAAAGGAAATAATTCCTATATGAAGAAATTCTCGTTTGAGAACATTTCGACACTTAATCTTTATATGATTGATAATAAACAAGTTACCTGAATTCTAGAGAGGCGGAACAGGCGAACAGGACCACCATCGTTTTCCTCAACCTGGCCGTTCTCCAGTCAATGTTTGCTCGACGGATCACTTTCCGGGGAAATCTATAAATAGATCACTAGGCTTAATGGAAAGAGCCTTCGCCAGCTTCACGATGTTTTCAAGAGCCACATTTCGTTCGCCACGCTCAACCCCGCCGACATAGTTGCGGTGAAGTCCGGCCCGCTCAGCCAGTTCTTCCTGGGAATAGCCCCGCTCTTCGCGGAATAGCCGCAACCTGGAGCCAAATCGAGACTTAACGGAACGTGGGGCCACATCCCCATGTTCGAAGCTTGACCACGATGAGTCTACACATTATGAGTGTGATATTGTTCGGAAAGAGATTGTTCTGATTTGGCTTATCCGTTTCACCGGTTCCGGGAAAGGGTCTTGTGCAAGCCGGGAGAAAATCATCAAAATTGATCTGACAACAGGATAAGCCGGATGCGATTCTAATAGATAACGCTAGGGGAGCGAATTCATGCCAGAAGATTACATTGATTGCCCGGAAATGACGGGCAAAACGATCCAACTGCTGCGCATCCATCGGGATGTCGGCGAGGGGACGAGTGTCCAGATTGAGCTAACGGACGGAACCAGCTTCACCTGCTACGTCTCGGTCCGCCCGAACGTGGAAGCATCCTTATATAAGGGCGGCGTCGGAGCACCGGAAAACATCCGAGCCTACGAATTGTAGGCCTCGTCTGCCGTTTGCAAGCCTCCGTTATGTCAAAAGCGCATAACGGACTTCCTAAATATCATTGGACGCGGCTCCGAAGTAGCCCTACCTTTGCGCCATAGCTGACACGCAAGTCAGCGGAGGTGCAAAGTGAATCGATTCCGCCGTCTCCTCCGATTCGAAGCCCGTCGCAATCGGCTGTTCACTCTGTTTGCCAACCGGCAGACGGAGTTCACCCTCAAAACCTTGTTGCACTCGGCCATCCGCACAATGGCCCCGAGTCTTCTTGCGCTTTCGTGTGCCGGTGTGGCCCATGCCCAGGGGACGATGGACTTCTCCGGGGCGACCACGCTGATGTCAACCTTCAAAACTTTCGCCATATACGCCGGAGCAGTCATCTGCTTCGGAGGACTGATTTTTGCTGGAATCCGCATGATGTCCGGCAGATTTCAGGATGCAATTCCTGGACTCTTCGGCGCGCTGTTTGGTGCTGGAGTTCTGGGATGGGGCGCTGGCTGGATCGGGTCTTTGACCGGTCAGTCGATGTAGGAGGCGCGCCATGACCAAACGGGGAGAACTGTTACCAATCAACCAAGCGCTGAATCGACCGAGGGCCAAGCTTGGCCTCGACCTCACAGCATGGATGGCGATCGTATTCGTCTCGGTAACGGTTTTCCTCGTTGGGTTCCGTATCGTGGCGCTGATCGCTTTCCCGTCGCTCGCTCTGGGCGCGTGGTTGATCGTCCATAAACATCCCAAGATGTTCCAACTCTGGGGCCTGAGCCTCAGTCAGAAGAGCTACTATGACCCGCGCAAACACTGAGCAATTGAAGCACACACCGTGGTTCGCGAAAGCCGGGGCCGCGTGCAGCATCGTTCCGATTGCACGCTTCGTCAACGACCGCCTTTTCGCGTTGAAGGGCGGTGGCTATGGATGCCTGTTTTCTCTGGCCGGAGTGGACGAGGAAGCGTTGACCGACCAAGAACTTGAAGCGCAGATGCGCTCGATTGAGGGCGCGCTGCGCGGATTGCCGGAAGGTGCGTGCTTGTACCAGTACACGCGCGTCAGGTCGGGCTTCGCCCTGCCGCGCAAAGAGCACTACGCCAACCCAGTCACCGAGGCATTCGTCGATGACCGGTTGAACTTTCTTGAAAAGACCGCAGGCTTCCGCCGTATCGATCTGCATTGGTGCCTGACGCTGGAGCCGCCCAAGGCGGCGGCCTTCACTCACAAGCCGAAGGAACACGATGCCGATACGACGCGGATGCTGGCCGACCTTGAAAAAACGGCCACTCTGCTCGAAGGCCACCTCGGCGCTTCCTTGGGCCTCAAGCTGCTTGCGAAAAACGATACCTGCCAGTTTTTTAGCTACCTGTTCAATCTCGAAGAGTGGGCCGCACTGGACGGCTTGTCTGCCGATGACGGCGTGGATCGCCAGATCGTGAAGTGCCCGGTCGCGTGGCATAGCGACCACCTCACCATCGGTCGTCGCTATGTCCAGATGTACTCGCTGAAGACCACACCCGAGGCATCGCGGCCCTGTCTGTTCTCGGGTCTTGCCACGCTCGACTGTGACAGCGTTCTTTTGATTACGTGGCGACCGAAGTCCACCTCTGCGGCGCGCAGTGAAATCGACGCCCAGGAAAAGTTCATTTCGTTCTTCAAGGTGGGCGTACTGACGCGCGTCATGAGCGGCCATGATACGGCGTCGCTCGAAACCGGCGCTGGCGCGCGCGCCGCCAACACGCAGGTCGATGACCTCGGCGAAGTCATTCGCTCGCTCGACAAGAAGGCGCAGGGCGAGTTCTCCCTTCGCTTCCTTGTGGCCGCGCGCAGTGCAGACGAACTGCGCGGCCTCGCGCCCGCCGTGCATCGCATCTTCGTCGATGCGCGAGCGCAGGTGATGGAAGAGACGCTGGGCAACCTGTCGGCCTTTTATGCCATGTTTCCCGGCAACGGCAAGTTCAATGTTTTCCCGATGTGGCTGGCGGAAGACCACCATGCACGGCTCGCCTCGATTTTCGCGCCGAATCTAGGTCATCCGTATTCGGAGGATTTGGAAAACGAGTATTTGAACGTCTTCGAGACGCGCACGCGAACACCGTTCTTCCAGGACGTGTATGTGGACGGGGTGCGGGTGATGCTGATCCTCGGGCCTACAGGCTCGGGCAAAAGCGTGGTCGGCAACGCGACCGTTGCGCTTGAACAAAAGTACGGCGGGTTCACGTACATCTTCGACATCGGCGGTTCGTATGAAAGCGTGGTTGAACTGTACGGTGGCCGTGTGGACCGCATCGGCAAGGACGGTCCCCGCGTCAACCCCTTTTCGCTGGAACCAACCGAGAACAATATCGCTTTTCTCTATTCGTTCGTGAAGCTCTTGCTCACGAACGGCGGCGCGGAATTGGAACCCGAAGACGACGACGTGATCCACAAGGCCGTGCGGGATATGTACCTGCTCGACCAAGAGAATCGTCGGCTGTCCAATCTCTTCCTGCCCAAGAAGCTTGATAGATACTTGGCTAAATGGGTTGGAACCGGCGTCTATCACGCGATTTTCGACAATGTCGAGGACAGCCTGTCGCTTTCGCGCTTGCAGTGCTTCGATTTTCAGGGCGTCAATAACCAGCAGAACGCCGACCTGATCGAGCCGCTGATGGTGTGGTTGCTCCGTAGGATCAACGATGTTCTCTATAACCCTGCCAATTTGGGTGTACCCAAACACATTCTGATCGAGGAGATTTTCTCCTCGATGAAGAACCGCCAGCTCTTGGAAGGCGCGCTTGCTTCGATCAAGACGGTCAGGAAGAACCTGGGCGGCGTCACCATGATTGGGCAGTCTGCCGAAGACCTGGGCGCGAATGCGGACAGCATCGTCAATTCCTGCACATCCTTTCTGTTCTTGAAGGACGCCACTTTTAACCGGAAGCGGTATGCGGAGCTGTTCAAGATGAATGAACAGCAGCTTGTGCTATTTGAATCACTGCAAGACCGCGAGGCGCTGTACATGCGACGCGACGGTTTGACCAAAGTGGTCAGACTCAATCTCGACAGTCGCAGCTACGCAATCTTCTCGACCAAGCCGAAAGACCGTGTGCGCCGCGCGAAGTTAATCGCCAAGTACGGACTCGCCGAAGGCATCGACCGATTCGCCTGCGGCGAAAACGCGTAACACAACTCAACACCACGAAAGGAGCTCCCATGCACCTGCCGATACCCCTTGCTGTCTTTTTTAGCCTCGCGCTGACTGTGCCAACAGTTCATGCCGCGACCGATCCGCATACCCTCCAACCCGGCGCGCCGCGCACGGTTGTCGTTTCAGAGTCGGATAAACCGCCCGAAGTCCGTGCAGGACTGCTGCAATCGACGCTCATTGTGCTGCCCGCCGAAGAGAAAGTCGCCAACGTCTTTGCCGGCGACACGGTGAACTGGGTCTTCGATGGCGGTCACGTGGCTTCGCGCTTTATCAGCGTCAAGCCCAAAACCGCAAATGCAGCCACCGACATCCATATCGTCTCCGATCACGGCAATGAATACACGTTTGCACTGCGCGAGGTATCGAATGACTCCGATGCGCACTTTGATTCCAAGGTTTTTATCAATCCCGGCGACCAAGCTGCAAAAGACCGTCTGGCGCAGCTTCCCGTGTTCGTGCCTGCGGCGGAACTGGATAAGGCAAAACAGGAAGCTGCTGCCGCGAAGGCCGCTCAGACCGCTGAACTCAAGGCAGAACAGAGCAAAGCTGAGCAATACCGTTCGGAGTACCCCAGTTCGCTGCACTTCGACTACACATGGGACGAGCGGAAAGGTAAGGAACTCGGACTCCAGCAAATCTGGCACGACGACAGGTTCACCTACCTGCGCGGCCAGTTCCAGGAAACGCCCGCGCTCTATGAAGTGAAGGATAAAAAACCATCGCTCATCAACTTCGATTTCAATGGCGGGCTCTACACCGTGCCGAAGCTCTTGGACAACGGGTATCTCGCTATCGGCAAGCAGAAAGTTGAATTTCATCGGCTGGGAGGTACGAAATAGCCATGACCAACCAGACACCCAACACACCAGCCACCATCCCCGAGCAGCCGGAGGCGAAAGCGCCACTGCGTAAGGGAATGCCCGTGGTGATTGCGCTCGTGGCGATTCTCGCCATTCTCGGCATCACCAACGTAACCAGCCTGCTACGCGGCACCAAGAAAACGGCTCCGCAAAGCGCCCTTTCCATGCGCCCAGTCTCACCGAATGCGCAGCAGGTGTCGAGCTTCGAGACCCAGCAGCAGTTGCAGGCGCAGCACGACGCCGAGGAAAAACAGAAGCAGCAGGAACTGATTGCAGCAATGCAGCAACTCCAGGTAGCCGAGACACCCGGCCCAGAGTCCGCCAACGCCGTTCCAATGACGACAGCACAGCGCGACGCGATCTACGGCGCAAATCCAAACGCTCCGCAGCGTACCTCCAATGTTTCGGAGGTTCACGCTGAGGCCAAACAACGGGCCTTGGCGCAGGAAAAGCAGAAGCAGGAGGCCATTAACAGTGGAACCGTGGCCATCGACTTCGCGCATTCCGGCGAAGCCTCACCCTCTTCCACAGTGGTCCCGTCTGCGGCGGGAACGCCGCAGGCTGTGGTGGCCGAAGGCAGCACCAACAAAACCCTGCCCAACCAGCCTGCTGCTGAATCCAAAGCAAACGCCAAAACTGACCCGATGGGTTCTTACGAATTTGACCAGTATCAGGGACGGCTGTATCGAATCTTCGAGGGAACGGTTCTCGAAGGCGTTGTCACCAACCACATCGATGGCGGATTCAGCGGGCCGATCCTGGTCATGCTGACAACCGACTACTACTCGCATGACCACCAACAATTGCTCATGCCGCAAGGAACGCGCCTGATCGGCACGGTGCAGAGTGTCGGAAACGCCCAGCAGCGCAAGATGTTCGTCACCTTCCACCGAGCCGTCTGCCCGGATGGCTTTTCACTGGACTTCGACAAGTACATCGGTCTCGATCCTATCGGAACCACGGGACTGGCAACCAAAGTCGATCACGGATACCTGATGGCCTTCGGTGCTGCCGCAGCCATCGGCGGCTTGGGTGGTCTCACCCAAATCGGCAACAACGGCAGCACTCTTTCAGCGTCTACGGAGATTCGCAACGGAATTTCCGAGCAGTCGGCCGCCGAGGGCGAACAAGTTCTCAATCACTTTCTCAACCGGCTGCCGGTCATCACGCTCAAAGAAGGTTCGCGTGCCCGCGTGTACATAGGCCGCGACATTCTCATCCCATCCTATGCAGAACATCGCATGGACCCAACCCTATAAAGCCTGAGGCAATCGTATGTGCGAGCAAAACGAATCCTATCGGCTTCTGTTCAACAAAGCGCGAAATACCATGCGTGATGGCCGTAACGCATGGGGCAAGCAATCGACTTTCGAGAAGGTTGCAGTTGCTCTCATTCTCGACCGCGAGGATTGGCTTGAAGAATTTGGCTACACCCTTGCGGAAGCTATCGAGTGCATCGGTCAGGAACGGGCTGCAATGATTCCGCAGATTGCTCGCCAGATCGCCTTGGAAGAAATATGAGGAGGTTTACTATGTCGCTTCAGTTCAAGAAACATCGCAAATGGATCATCCTCGGCGCAGCCGCACTACTGACCGCACCGCCCAGCTTTGCTCTCTTTGGCATAGGTGATGTCGTCTTTGACCCCCAGAGCTATGCCAGTCTCGTTCAGCAACTCACCATGATCCGAACGCAGTACAACATGCTCAAGAATAATATCACCCATTTTTCTCTCAAACGTCAGTGGCAGACGACGCTCCACACGCTTGAAAACGTAAAAGTCGCCAACATGTTCGGCGAAACCGCCGGCATCAAGATTGCGCTCAGCAGCAACTCGCCTTCTACATCGGCAACAGCATGGAAGACGGCCACAGTCACGATGAACAGCGGGACGAGCAGCTACCTGCGAGGGCAGTCGCTCGGCAGCGCGCGTATCTCGCAACTCGCCATGGTGGAAACCTCGGACTCGATCTCTCCCGACTGCCTTACCGCCGTCGGCCAGTACCGGAGCGGCAGGAGTGAGAACGCCACGGCAAACACTTCTCTCCTATCGCAGCAATTCGACAGCACGGACAGCACCAATAGCGAGGTCCAGCAGCTCAATCTTTTGAACGCGGCCGAAGCCCAAAAGCTCAGTGAGATGCAGGCACAGGGCGCGCTTCATACCTGCATTGCCGGACAGATGACCGTTGCCAACATGGAACGGCGTAATGCTGCCGTCGAAGACCTCAATACTGCGGTCTTCGTCCAGCAGCAGCGCTCAACGAACAACGTGAATGCCGCCAGCGAAAGCAACACCTGGCGGACCTATCTTCCGTGAGTCGGAACCGGGCAGCGCTTACCGCTTCGGTTAGCGCTGCCTCTCCCGCAAAGAGGTGGCGATTATGATTTCACCGATCCTGCTGGCCCAGGCACTACCGAGTGCAACTTCCGGCGTGGACTGGCTCTACCAGTTCACCAACAATCTGACCAATCTAACCACACAGAACGGCGGCGCATTGACACAGCTTGGATTGATCGAGTTGAGCTGCATCGCCATGTTCACGCTCATCGGCATGGTTATCAACTGGAATACGTCGGAGATGACCGTGTTGCGCTTCCATGCGCATCCGGTCCGCGCAGGCGATTTGACGCACTTCCTATTGCGGCTTATCGTCTGCTGCCTGCTCATCAATTTCTGGGTCAATCCGCTGCCCGGCGCGAGCTTTGGGCTGAACCACTTCTTTTCGTACATCGCCCAGGCAATGGTCGCGGCCTTTGACCAGAGTTCGCTCGACACGCTGCTGCAACTATTCAAGACGGCCGGGGACAACACCGCCATGCCGTCGCTGACCGCACCGATCCAGATCCTCTGCTACTTCTTCGTACAGGCATTGCTCGGGCTGGCCTCGGCGATTCTGTTTCTGATTAACTGCTCTTCGTTCATCCTCTACGGCGTGACGGCCCTGTTTGGTCCGGTCTTCATTCCGCTGCTGATGACCAGGACATTTCGAGGAAAATTCTTTCACTTCCTTGATGTGCTTCTGAGCTTTGCCATGATTCGTGCCGTGGCCGCCGCCTTCATCTTCGTCTGGTCCGGGTTCCTGAACACATTCATCCAGCAGACGTTTAACGGAACCTACTCGATGGAGATGTGGTTGGCCAATTTGATCCCCTGCACGATGGTCTTCATCGCCTTCATCATCAACCTGCTCTTTATCCCCAGCATGACGCAGGCAATCTTTGGCGGCACGGCTGGAATGGCCGACAGTGTCTCCAAGGTCGGCGGAGCGGTCGCATCGTTGGCCATGATGGCCGGATGAAAGGAGCGTTATGTGGACCTTTCTCTTCAGCTTTCTATTCCTACGCAAGCTCGGAATCTCAAAGCCGATTCGCTACGTGCTCGCCGTGCTCATGATCGGCCTTATTGTCGTGGCCCTCATCTACGCGCTGGGCCTGTTTCTCACCCTTGAGGAAAGGACGAATCCTACTCATGTCTACGCACGAAACTGCTTTGACGCCCACGCAATCGCTGCTCATTGACCGTATCGGCAACGAGGTTTATTCCTCGCACTATGCCGAACGGAAAGCCTACCGGCTCATCCTGGCTTGCGGCACGATTGTCCTGCTCGGTTCACTCGGGATGAATCTATCGTTGACGCGCCGACCGATTGCCAATCGCTACATCCGCATCGATGAGATGGGCCGCGCTCAGGCCATCCAGTACAGCGACCTTAACTATTCTCCCCGCGAGGGCGAAGTGCGGACCTATCTGACCGACTGGGCGAACTACCGCTACACCGTCAATCGCGACGTCATCGCCAAGAAATATCCGCTGAACTACTACTTTCTCTCGCAGGCTTTGGCCTCCAAATTGATGAACGACGACAACGCCAATCACTTGGTTTCACAGGTCACGGCTGGACAAGTCGAATCGAGCGATGTGCAGGTGCAGAATGTGACCATCACTTCCATGTCCGAGGAGATGGTTCAAGAAGCTCGTATTGCCCGCGGCACAGCCCTGATGACCGTGGATCGGTTCTATTCCGCGCAGAGTTCACGCGAGCCGCGCACTGAGCATTGGATGCTCAGCATCACCTACTACCTGAACCCGAAACAGGTCAGCGATCAGTCAAGGGTCTACCCGCAATACGAGTTCATCAATCCACTGGGATTGACCATCACGGAATTCCACGAGAACCGCATCTCTGTCGATGTCATTAAGCCGGAGACATCAGCGGCTACAACTAATGGGGCGGCACGATGAGCTACGAGCTGATATTGCCGTTCTTTCCCGAGGAACTGCGTGAGCTACTGCTCGATCCGACGATCTCCGATCTGATGATTAACGGAACGACAGGAGTGTTCGCCGACAGGAACGGCGTCGTCGAGCGGATCGAGCTGAAGCAGCCGTACACCAATGAGCGTTTACAGGCTGCGATTGAGCGTGTCGCGCGCATTCTCGGGCAGGACTTGACCGGACAGAATCCGATTCTCAATACGCGCTTGCCGGACGGCTCGCGCGTGGCCGTCGTCGGTCCACCTTCGTCCATCAACGGACCAACCTTGACCGTCCGCAAATTCAACCGCTGGTTCACCTCGGATGAGTTGGTTGCTTCGGGCAGTCTTCCAGCCAACGTCCGGGATGCTGTTGTGCGCCTGATCGGCCAGCGGAAGAACGGCATTATTGCCGGTGGAACCGGATCAGGCAAAACGACTCTGATGAAAGCACTGCTCGACCACGTCCCCATGCAAGAGCGGTTGATTGTGATCGAGCAACCGGCCGAGTTGAAGATAGCCCATCCCAACGCCATTCGCTGGGAGGCCGTTGCCGCGATTCCCGGCCAAGTTGCCGTGACACCGAGCCAGTTGGTTGCCGCCGCTCTACGGCACCGTCCCGACAGGATCATCATGGGCGAAATCCGCGATGAATGCGGCTACGACCTGCTACAGGCGATGAATACAGGCCACGGCGGAACGCTCTCGACGTTGCACGCCGATTCCGCTCTTGATGCGCTGGACCGGCTGGCGGATATGGCGCTCAGCGCCAGGACGAATCTCAATCAGCAATTCATCCGGTCTCAGACCGGCAAAGCAGTGGATTATGTCCTCTACTGCGAACGCAATTCCACGGGCCGGCGCCGGGTGCGCGAGCTAATCACCGTGAAGGGATACAGCCACGCGGAGCAGTCCTTCGAGACGGAGGAAATCTATCGAGCTTCCTCCACGACGGCAACGTGATCGAGCGAATGGATACGCGAATCGGAGGCACGGCTATGACAAGCCTTCTTGGGCACGGTGGAGCAAACGAAATCCCGTCCTTCTTGTGCGCTCTTGAGCGTGGCCGCGCAGAATTTCAAGACGTGCGAATGCGGGTACGAGATGCGATGCCTTGTATCGCGGTCTTTGTCCCGAGGTTAGGCGGCGAGGAACGTGGATCTGCTTTTGCCGATCTTTTGACTGATGGCATCGCCAGGAAGCGGGGAGTTTGCATCGTTCAGATGCGAGTCTCCCCAGATCAATTCCTCACTTGCTCGGTCACTGCTTCGGGGCTTTTGCGACGCCCGGCGGCAAGCTCGCTCTTCTGCTTCGATTCCACCACCCCCTCACGCATCAATCGCGTGCCGGGGACCCCGGATTTCATCGCCCTGCGGGTTACGGTTTCCATCTGCGATGGACCCTCCGTAAATGCAGAGCTTCGGCCTTGGGAGTCGCGCCCACTCGCATAGCTTCGCCAGGTGTGACCCGAGCAGATCGGGAATTCAAATCAGGAGACTCAAAAATGTTTCTGAATCGTGCAACTCTCATTGGCTACCTGGGCAACGACGCCGAA
>Ga0326727_10001168_pt1 | contig 100655 bp, 84 predicted proteins | sample MB2enrmetagenome_FD_207643 | JGI IMG/M metagenome (GOLD analysis project Ga0326727, IMG submission 207643) | Lab enriched peat soil microbial communities from McLean, Ithaca, NY, United States - MB29MY | ecosystem: Environmental > Terrestrial > Soil > Wetlands > Peat | place: USA: New York... | reverse complement strand
GAATGACTCGAAGAGGAAGTGCGGGCCGTTCCCGTAAGACGGCGGCACGCCATTGTCACTCATAAGCTGGCGATGGACTGCATGTCCGCCTTCGTGCGCAATGACCGAGAGGTCCTTGAAGGTTCCGTCATAGCGGCCGAAAAACAGAAGGCTCGTGCTCCCCGGAGAGCCGATGGAAAACCCTCCACCGTAGCGGTTGGGGGAACCTCCCGGCAATATATCGGCGCGTCCGTTGGCGGGGTCGAGCAGCGCATCAAATGCGGATTGATACTCGCTGCCCAGCCCGGAAAACGCTTCATGGAAGGTACTGCGAGCTTCTGCCAGCGAAGTTATAGGAGGGGTGACTCCAAGCACGGGAGCCGACATGTCCCACTCATGCGCCGGCTGATGATAGCCCCGTTCAATCTCCTGCGAGCGAATTTTCTCGAAGCGCTTAGCGATGTCGCCGTGTTGCGCCATGGCGGCGAGCAGGGTGCGTGTTTCTTCCGGTTTGAAATAGAGGCTCTCGTATTTGCGCGCAGGCGCATCCGCATAATGATGCGCTTTCGCGAGCAGGTTCTGCGCCTGGACGGTGTGCAGCAAAGCAAAAGCGAGCAGATCGCGTTGACTGGCGAATCCCGCATACCGCCGCTTGAATCCTTCTTCGCGCACCCGCCCATCCGCGTCTGCGGCAATCAAATTTCGCTGGCGGACAACGTCGAGCGCGCCCGAGCGGGTCTGCACCGTGCCGAACGAAATACCCGCCACAACCTGTTCGTATAGATCGTATTGCCAGTCTCCAATTTGCGGTTGAAACTGGTCGAGCAACGTCTGCTCGGCTTCCGGCAGCAGATGCGGACCGTCGCGCCGAATGCCGGAGAGCGCAAAGCGATATTCCGCCAGCGCCGGTTCTTCGTTCAAGAACGCACGCAGACGATCCTCGGGGATGGCGAGGATTTGTGGATCGAGAAATGCAGTCTTGGCGTCTGCTTCAGATTCAAGCGCCTGCTCGTCGTCGCACGCGGAGTCTTTGCGATTCAGAGAGCAGCGCAAGTGCAGGTAGTTTTCGTGTTTGGCGAAAAGCTTCTGAACAGTGTCATACTGTCGCAAAGCGCCAAGTAGGAGGTGCGCGGAGTTGAGTTGACCTTTGAACCGGCTCATCTCAGCGATCGTCGCATTCAACTCGGCGCGCGCCGCAAATTCGTCCGCAGGAGTCTTGAAGTAGTAGCGGGAAAGATCGGCGGATAAAATGGTCGAACTAGCTGGCGATTGAGCAAAAATCCTCAGGCTCACCGCAAGCGCTAACAAGACCGGCGCCCAGAGTCCGTGAAGCCTCACGTTTGCACGGTTAGAAAACCTCATTTTCGGGTTCCTTAGGCTCTTGACCGCACGGCACTGGTCAGCCAATCGTGAGATTTCAAAATCTCAAGCGCTTGATCGTGCATTTCTTCCGTCCTGGTTTGGATATCCAATAAGCCATCGTGACTTACAAACAGAGAATAATCCAACGAACCCCACGCCCACTGGGGCACATAGTACGCGTCCCACCCAACGAGCATCGGTTGAACCAGACACGCTACCGATTCCACGAACTCCCAGTGTCGGAAAAAGTGGCCCGGTGCGGCGTTGAGCGAACGATTTTCGCCATAACCTTGGCGGATGCGCTCCACCGCCTTGACACCCACAGCTTCGACCAGATCGTTCCAAACGCCCCACTGCGTTAACCAGAGCGAGGCACCACCGAAATGGATCTCTTCATAGCGCAGGTGCGCAGCTCATCGAGCAAGATAAATTAGTTGGTGCGGTTGCTTAACCCGCAGGTCGACGTAGATCGTTTTCGCTTTCGGATGGTCGAAGCGTAAACTCCGTCCTTCGCATTGCAAGTCGGCATGCTTCGCCCGCATTTCGTCGTCCGTAACGGCCTGCAGCGTCACCTCAGGCTGGCCCTGCAAACTGATGGCTGAGAGCTGACGGCGATCTACAGCTTCGGCAGCACGATCCCCTTCTGCGCCTGGTACTTCCCTTTGCGATCCTTGTAGCTTACCTCGCACACCTCGTCCGACTGGAAGAAGAGAATCTGGCACAGCCCTTCGTTGGCATAGATCTTCGCTGGCAGCGGGGTGGTGTTTGAGATCTCGAGGGTGACGAAACCTTCCCACTCCGGCTCGAACGGGGTCACATTCACGATGATGCCGCAGCGCGCATAGGTCGACTTGCCCACGCAGATGGTCAGCACATCGCGCGGAATTTTGAAGTATTCGACCGATCGCGCGAGGGCAAACGAATTCGGCGGCACAATCGCTACATCGGCGTTCACAGTCACAAACGACCGCTCATCGAAATGCTTGGGGTCGACGATCGTGCTGTTGACGTTGGTAAAAATCTTGAACTCGTCGGCCACGCGCAAGTCGTATCCGTAACTCGACACGCCGTAGGAAATCACTCCCGCGCTCACCTGCTTTTCCGAGTACGGATTAATCATGTCGTGCTCCTGCGCCATGCGCCGGATCCAGCGGTCAGACTTAATACTCATGAATCCCCTTCTGAATATGTAATTGATAATTTGTGATTGGCAATTTTGCGTCGAAATCGAAAGCCGGATGGGCACGGCTTTCAATCCCAAATTACAAATTACCAATTTCAAATTGCTCAGGCTGGTGGAGTCATCTTACGAGACAACAGCCCCGGTTGACAATCCGCTCTATCTCCCTTAGCATCAATAACTTGAGGAATACTAATCCTCGGGGAGACAGGGGATAGCCGTGATCAAGCTCGATATCATCAACGAAGTGGTCAACCGCACCGGGATCACCAAGACCAAGGCGGAGCTGGCTGTCGAAACCGTCTTCGAGAGCATGAAGAAGGCGCTCTCCAACGGCGACCGCATTGAGCTGCGCGGTTTCGGCGTGTTCAACGTGCGTCCGCGCAAAACCGGCATCGGACGCAACCCGCGCACCGGCGCCGAAGTTTCCATCCCGCCCGGCAAAGCCGTCCGCTTCAAGCCCGGCAAGGAACTGCAGTCGATTGATTAGCTGCGCTTGCGAATGCAGAGTGTAGAGGGCCAGATTGCAGCGGTAACCACTGCAATGAAGCTCTTCACCCCTGCAGTCTGCCCTCTAACCTCTGACCTCAGGTCTTATGTCCGAACCCAGATCGCCTTTCCCAACTGCCGTCGAACGGGAATCTCAGGTCCAGCCCGGCGTCTGGGTCATCCCCCCGCCGCGCCCGCGCTGGTGGCTCTATGGGCTCTTTTTTTTGCTGACGCTCTTCAGCACCATGGTCGTCGGCGCACGGATGCAGTTCTACTTCCAGCATCACCAGTCTGTGTTCACGCTAAACGACGACTCCCTCTCCCTGTTCCCCATCCTCTGGATCGCGGAGAATCCGGCTCGCCTGCTGATGGGTCTTCCCTTCTCGCTCACGCTGATGTTCATCCTCTTCGCGCATGAGATGGGACACTATCTCTACGCCCGCCATTACCGCGTTTACGCGACGCCACCGTTCTTCGTGCCGTTCCCCAGCCTCATCGGCACGCTCGGAGCCTTCATCCGCATCAAGAGCTCGATCCCGTCACGCGCCGCGCTTTTCGACATCGGAATCGCCGGGCCGATCGCCGGATTTATCCCGGCCAGCGCTGCTTTGCTCTATGGCCTCTCACTCTCGCATCGCATTGCCAGTTCGACGGCATCGGAGATCCAACTGGGATATCCCCTCGCTTTCGAGTTTGCTCGACATTTGTTGCGCATCAAGGCGCCGCTCTCCACGCTTTCGCTCCATCCCATCGCCGCGGCCGCGTGGGTCGGAATGTTCGCCACCGCGCTCAATCTGTTACCCGGCGGGCAACTCGACGGCGGCCACATCATATTCTCCATCTCGCCAAGGATGCATCGCGCCGTATCTCTGCTCACAGTAATCGCGCTCGTGCCACTCGGAAAATATATGTGGACAGGATGGTTTATTTGGGCTGTGCTCCTGGCGTTGACGATTCGCCATCCACGGGTTCCTCGCTACCCAGAAGTTTCAGGTGGCCGTCGTTTACTTGCGTTGTGCGGACTGCTGATTCTGATTTTAAGCTTCACTCCTGCGCCCTTCACGCACAGTTCCGGTCGAGACGTCTGGCCCGAAATCCGCGACGGAAGCCGCGACACGCTGCACGACCTCCGCGACGGTGTTCGCCATTTGTTGCATCGCAAGTAACCGCCGCCGGCTCTTTTGGCGGGCCGCACGGCCTCTGCTCCTGGAGCGATCCGCGAACGACCAACGACGCCCTACATCAGCCACACCGCATCCACGTCCACAATCACCTGCGTCCGCGGAATTTTTCGCGCCGCCGCCTCCGCCAGCATCGCCCGCAAAAGCGCGTTCATTTTCTCGCGGCTGGGAGACTTCAGAATAAAGTGATAGCGGTAATCGCGCTTCAGCCGCGTGATCGGAGCCGCCGCCGGTCCCAGCACGCGGATGCCTTCGTGCCGCGTCTTCTCAAACCAGCGTCCGAGTTCGCCCGACCAGGTCAGCGCCTCATCCAACTTTTCGCTGCGGATGAGCACATTCGCAATCGCGCTGTACGGCGGATAGTGCATCCAGGCGCGAAATTGCAGCTCTTTATCGTAGAACCCGGCAAAGTCATGCCGCGCCGCAAACTGCACCGCGTAGTGCTCCTGAAAATACGTCTGCAACACAACTTTCCCCGGAGACTGTCCACGTCCCGCTCGCCCTGCCACTTGCGTCAACAACTGAAACGTTCTCTCCGCTGCGCGGAAATCCGGCAACCCCAGCGCCATGTCCGCTCCCACCACGCCAACCAGTGTCACGCCGTGAATGTCGTGACCCTTGGCGATCATCTGCGTTCCAACCAGCATGTCGAGCGCGCCTTCATTCAGCGCGTTCAGCGCGCGCTCGAAATCTTCACGCCCGCGGACCGTATCGCGATCGAGCCGCCCGATTCTTGCTTGAGGAAACATGCCGTGCAGCAATTCCTCAAGCTTCTCCGATCCCGTCCCAACAAAGTACACATACTCGCTGCCGCAATGCGCACACTTGTCGGGGATGTGCTCGACGTGCCCGCAATAATGGCATTCCATCTTGCGCTCGCGTTTGTGGTGCGTCATCGAAACCGCGCAGTTCTTGCACTGCAACGTCTTGCCGCAAGCGCGGCACAACACCACCGGAGAATATCCACGCCGGTTGAGCAGCACCATCACCTGTTCTTTTTTTCCCATCCGCTCCCGGATCTCCTCCGCCAATTTGCGCGAGATCACCTGCTCCTGCCCCGTCTCCTGAAACTCCTGCCGCATGTCGACAATTTCGACTTCGGGCAGCGGACGCATCTCGACCCGATCCGGCAACTCCACCAGCGCATATTTGTTTTTCTTAGCGTTGTAGTACGACTCGAGCGATGGCGTAGCCGATCCGAGCACGACAACAGCACCCGCCATTTTTGCCCGCATCACCGCGACATCGCGCGCGTGATAGCGCGGCGTCTCTTCCTGCTTGTAAGACGAATCCTGCTCCTCGTCGACAATGACGAGCGCCAGATCGCCGACTGGTGCGAACACCGCCGAGCGCGTTCCCGCCACCACTCGCGCCTCGCCGCGCCGTATGCGATGCCACTGTTCCGCCCGCTCCGCATCGGACAGCCCCGAATGTAGGATCGCAACTTCATCGCCGAACACCTGGTGCAAGTCCGCCGCCACCGCCGGAGTCAGCCCAATCTCAGGAACCAGTAGGATCGACGACCGCCCTTGCTCCAACACCTGCCGCATACAGGCCAGATACACCGCCGTCTTTCCCGATCCCGTGATGCCGTGTACCAGCAGGCCGCCAAATTTGCGCGACGCCACAGCCTCGCCAATCTTCGCGAGCGCTTCTTTCTGCGCTGCGCTGAACTCGAACTCAAACGGAGACTGCCGAGGCTTGAGCTTTGAAGCAGTGAACTTCTCAGCCTCGTCAACAAGCCTAACCAGCCCGCGCCGCACCAGCGTGGAGAGCGTAGTGCGAGGCACATCCACTCCGCGCAGCGCCTCGACCGGCAAGCGCCCACCAGAAGCGGCGAGCGTCTCAATCAAAGTGCGCTGATTCTCATTAAGCTTTTTAGCAGAACCAGTGTGGGGACGGGCGCCCTCGCCCGTCCAAGGCGAGCGCAGCTCGCTATCCTCTTCCGCCGCCAGCAGCACCGCAACCTTCACTATCCGCGCCGCATCCCGCGCCCCAGACACATCCTCCCGCGCAATCCACTTTTTTCTCGCCATCCCCGACAACAGCGCCCTTGCCACCCGCGCCGCCCCGCGCAATCTCTCTTCGCGCACGCTCTCGCGTTCCGCCAGATAATCGAGCACGCGAAATTCGACCAATTGCTGTTCTGGCGATCGCTTTGATCGCGCCGGAGACCCCGTCATCCCCGCCAGATGCAGCGCCATCCGCCCCTCATCGGTGATGCGGTACGCGACCGAGCGTTTAAACTCGGCGGAGAGCGGCAGCATGGTGCGAAAAACTTCGCCCAGCGGCGCGAGATAGTAATCGGCAATCCACTTCCCCAATTTCAAGAGTTGTTCATCGAGTACCGGCGCGAGATCGAGCGCTTCGATAACTTTTTTCGTCTTGACCTGCGGCGGACGGTCATGCAGCTCAACCACAATGCCCGAGAGCCGCTGCTGCCGGAAGGGCACCAGCACCCGCCCGCCCACCACCGGCTCCATCCCCGGAGGAATGGCATAGGTGAACACCATGTCAAGCGGCACGGCAAGAGCGACGTCGCAGAAGAGGGGCATGTGGTGAAAAGATTCTACAATTTGTCATCCTGAGCGTAGCAGAACGACTCGCGAAGCGAATCGTTCTGCGGAGTCGAAGGACCCCTACACTTTTTTAATCACCACGTCGCGTCAGGGAATTCTCACCACAATTCCCAACCGCCGCGACACCCCCGCGGTGGCTACTGAAGTATGCGACGACGCTGGCAACTGATTCCGCCTGCAATCGGGTTGATGCTCTTTGGAGGTGTGACGCACGAATCTCTGCTGCGACGCCAATATGAGAAGACTCACGGTCAGTATTTCTGGTGGGCGTCTATCCGTCTTGACACTCATCACGTGGACCAGGGACCCGTCACCACCCCTTGCAGCGAGGCGCAGGATGACTGTGTCAGTTGGGAGGAGCCCTCGCAATTGAGGACCCTGGCTGGCTGACGAGGGTATCGCTATTGTCGGCTTTCCCGACGTTCCTAGTTGGAATCCCGCTCGTTCGCGCTCTTGGCCATCATGGTGTCAACGAGGGTTTAACCTTCATGGCGGTAATGCCCGTGCTTGTAGCCGCGTGGTACTACGCTGCCGGCTGGCTGATCGACCGCTGGACGTATAAGCGGCAACAGGGTGCCTAACCCGAGCGCCGCCAACGAGTACGTCCTTCCCTACGTGTTCTCCCGATCCCCATGTGACGGCGGTTGCGATATAACCAGGAAATGAACCTCGTCGCCCGATTCATTTTTCATCTGGTGCGGTGTCCCGGCGGGAATCCAAATCCCCTCACCAGCATTCAACTCGACCAGACGGCCACCCACTTCCATGACGGCCGTGCCCGTGAGCACGTAGAAAAACTGTTGCGCGCGATGGTGGAAGTGGCGAACCTCTTCCGTCCCCGCCGGCATGCGCTCCTGAATTACGCTCAGCCGCGGATTCTTTACCAGGTGCCAGCCATCGCAGTGGCTGCCCAGATGTAATACTCGGCGGTTTCTTTGCCGATCGGACTGATTTCCTGACGATTCATAGGTCGGCGAACAGCGAATAGCGAACCACGAACAGCGGACCTACAACGACAAACGACCAACGACTAACGACCGCTCGCCGCTTTTATCCCCAACTCCTTCATCACCATCTGCAAGTCCTTCCAAGCTTCGCCCTTCTGCCGCGGATCGCGCAGCAGAAACGCGGGATGGTAGGTGACGGCCAGCTTACATCCATCCCAGTTGGGGTCGTTACTGCGAATTCCCGCCGGCCTGAAATCGTAGAAGCGTCCGCGCAACTGCATCATCGATGCGCTCATCGCCAGCAGCGTTTTGGCGGCGGTCGCTCCCAGCGCCACGATTACTTTCGGCTTGACCACCGCGATCTGGCGCATCAGGAACGGCGAACAGGTCTCACATTCGTCGCGCTCCGGCGTGCGATTGCCGGGCGGGCGGCACTTTACGATATTCGCGATGTAGACCTGCTCGCGCTCAATCCCCATCGCCTTGATCATGTTGTTGAGCAGTTGCCCGGCGCGCCCCACGAACGGCTCACCCTTCTCGTCTTCATCGGCGCCGGGTCCTTCGCCTACGAACATCAACTCCGCCTTGGGATCGCCCACGCCAAACACGATCTGCTTCCGTCCCTGCTTATGGAGCACGCAGCGCGTGCAATCGCCGAGATCTTCGCGGATGATCTTCAGCGCTTTTAGCGGATCGCTCACACTCTGCTCGGGCTGCAGTGCAATCACCTCGAAAATGTCACCTTCGACTATTGGCATCGCGACCGCCGCGGACTTCCGTGGACTCATCTCGTCTCCTGGATCACCTGCACGCTCCTCAACCTTGCTTCCTTGTTCCGCCACAACAACAGGCGCCGCATCTTCACCCTTTCGGTCCGATAGGGGTTGACGGTAGAAATCGTAAATTCCCATCTCGTTGTAGTAGCGAATCCGCGCGGCCAGAGCGCGGCGAAGCTCAGGATCGAGGGTGCGGGGCATTGCGGATAAGAATAACAACTTTTCACCACGGAGACACGGAGTCACAGAGAAATAAGAGAGAAAAGCCTTTGCTTTTCTCCGTGCTCCTGTGACTCCGTGGTGAATTAGGTTTTGCTAGCGGGAGACGACGCCGCTCCGTTTGCGCAGCTTCACCACCTGGTCGAGCACGTGGTGCGCGACTTCCCTCTTCGAGGTCTCGGCAACCTCGACCACTTCGTTCTGAGAGATGATGGTGACCGCGTTGCGGTCGGAATCAAACCCAATGCCATGGCGCGAAACGTCATTGACGACGATCGCGTCCAGCGATTTCGACGCCAGCTTCTGGCGCGCATTTTCCAGCACGTTCTCCGTCTCGGCGGCAAATCCCACAACGACCTGCGTGGTCTTCCGCCGAGTGACCTCAGCGAGAATGTCGGCGGTCGGTTCGAGGTCGAGCGTCATCGCGCCCTTGCGCTTGATCTTCTGCTCCGCTGCCGATTTCGGCCGGAAATCGGCCACCGCCGCCGTCTTGATCACAACCGTGGCTTCGGGGAGGAGTTTCAAAACCGCCGCCAGCATCTCTTCCGCTGTCTCCACTTGCGTCAGTTCCGCCGCGCCGGGAGACGCAATCGCCGTCGGCCCACTCACCAGCAGCACGCGCGCTCCGCGGCGCAGCGCTGCTTCCGCAATGGCATATCCCATGCGCCCGCTCGACCGGTTGGTCAAATATCGAACCGGATCAATCTTCTCCCGCGTCGGCCCGGCGGTTACCAGCACGGTTTCACCCGCCAGATCCTGAAGCGCACCGAGCGTTTCCATCACGGCCGCAACAATCGCTTCGTTCTCCGCCAGTCGTCCCGCGCCCGTCATTCCGCAAGCCAGATAGCCGCTGCCCGGTTCGACAATGCGAACGCCGCGCTTCCGCAAAATTTCCAGATTTGCCTGCGTCGCGACGTGATTCCACATATTGACGTTCATGGCAGGAGCCAGCACCACCGGAACAGTAGTTGCTAGATAAAGCGTGCTCAGAAAATCATTGGCAATTCCCTGCGCGAAGCGTGCCAGCACGTCGGCCGTCGCCGGAACCACTACCAGCGCATCAATCGTCTGCGCAATCGCAATGTGCTCGATCGCCGATTCGACATTCGCCTGCGACTCGTCTGAGCCAAACAGCTCGGTAATAACTTTTTCTCCGGAGAGCGCCGCGAAGGTCAGAGGACGAACAAATTCCTGAGCCGCGCGTGTCATGACCACTTGCACACGAATGCCGCGGTCTTGTAAGAGGCGCACAATCTCCGCCGCCTTATAAGCCGCGATGCCACCGGACACGCCCAGCGCAATTTTCATAGGAGGAAGGCGGCGGTCACGGATTCAAGATCCGGTCCCGCCACGAGAATTGATGCCGCCGCCCGGATCGAGATTCAAAACGCATTCGCCGAATGCGATCAAATGTCTTCAGAAGGCGCGCTCCGTACATCGGGCGGACAGCGGAGACGGGGCAAGCCCGTCTCAATCCGAAGGCGTCTATGTTTATGCGTCTTCCGGGAAGACTTTGCTGAGCGCCTCGTCAGCGGCCACCACGGGCAGTTTCGGAAGTTCCGGAATCAGCCATTTCACTTTCCCGGCCTTGATTTCATCTTGCGCGATGCGGCAGGGTTTGCGCGAACCGGTATCGATCACCGGCGGCGCACCGCCTTGCAGTTGCCGCGCCCGCCGCGCTGCTACCAGAATGTAGCGGTAGTTGCTATCGAACCCCTCAATCAGTTTCATACTCTCTCCCCTGAAACTTCTTTGACGCTTTCTTTTCTGCGGAAGGAGGCCAGAATCGGCTGCACTCGCTCGCGCGCCCGGTCCAACCGGCAAGCCTGCGCGGTTGCCATTCGCTGCGCTTCTTCCACCGAAGGTTCCGTCCCGCTTCGCCGCAGTCTCTCCGCCAGAACTATGTCCTTCAGTTCGTCCGTGGACTGCTCCAGCAGGTTGTTAACTAAAATGTAGTCGTATTTCGAGTAATTCTCAATCTCTCGTCGGGCCGTGTCCAACCGGCGACGGATGACCGCCTCCGAATCCAGCCCGCGACTCCGTAGTCGGCGTTCCAGCGTCTCCCAGTCGGGAGGGAGAATAAAAATGCTCACCGCGTCGGGGATGGCTTGCATGATCTGGCTCGCGCCCTGCACGTCGATATCCAGCAACAGGTCGTGGCCGCGAGCTTCAGCCTCCCGCAGGAACCGCCGTGCCGTGCCGTAATAGTTTCCAAAAACATCGGCATGCTCCAGAAACTCACCCGCCGCGATCATGGCTTCGAATTCGTCCCGGGAAACGAAGAAATATTCCTTGCGGTTCTGTTCGCGTCCGCGCGGCGGCCGCGTGGTGTACGAGATGGAAAAGTCCAGGTTGCGAACCATCTTGAGCAGTTCGGCAACCAGTGTGGACTTCCCCGACCCCGAAGGGGCGGACACGATGTAAACGATACTCATTTAAGCGTAGCTCACTCCAGATTCTGTACCTGCTCCCGGGATTTTTCGATCTCCGACTTCATGAGCAGGCCCATCTCCGTGATCTTCAAGGCCTCGCCCGCCAGACCGGAAGTCTTCGAAAGCAAGGTGTTGGCCTCGCGGTTCATCTCCTGCAGCAGGAAGTCCATCTTCTTGCCCACCTCGCCGCCCTGGTCGAGCAAACCAAGAAAGTGCTTCACGTGCGCGTTGAGCCGCACGAGTTCTTCCTGGATGTCGCTGCGGTCGACCAGCACGGCCACTTCCTGCAGAACCCGTTCCTTGTCGACTTGCGCGCCGAGTAATTCCATCATGCGCGACTGCAGACGTTCCGAATAGCTGCGCAGAATGGTGCTGCGATGAGCTTCCACGCCGGCCGCTGCTTTTTCCAGATTGGCCATGCGAGCCTGCAGTTCCGCACTGATGCTGCGGCCCTCTTCTTCGCGCATCGCATTGAGGCGGGAAAGCGCGTCTTCCAGGTGCGCCATCACCGCCGCCTCCAATTCGTCGCCTGACTTTTCGGCACCCGCCTCCATCGCGCCAGGCATGCGCAGGACCACATTCAGATCGGGCTCTCCCTCGACCCCAAATTCGTCGGCCGCCACTCGGAACGCCTCCACGTAGCCGGCAATCAACTGCCGGTTCAGGGCGACACTGCTGCCGCCCGAACGATCCAGATTGAGGATCACTTCCAGGTGGCCGCGAGCCAGTTTCTCCTTCAAAACTCGGCGCAGCTTCATTTCCAGCCCGTCGGTATCGGAAGGCAAGCGGAAGTGAATATCCAGAAACCGATGGTTCACCGATTTCAGCGAGAGCGCAAACGCCAATTGGGCATTGACCTGCCCTCTGACCTGCGCGAATCCCGTCATGGACCGAAGTGACATAAAGTTCGTCTCGAAACCCGCGTGGTCAGCCGCCTAGACTGCGCCTACGTGGGCACCGCCTTGGACGCATCCGCCTGGGCAAACTGCAATTCGTAGAGCCGACGATAAGTGCCCAATTTTTGCATCAGCTCCTCATGCGCGCCGATGTCACTGATGGTGCCGTTCTCCAACACAACAATCCGATCCGCGCGCCGGACGGTCGAGAGCCGATGCGCAATTACAAACACAGTACGCCCATGCATCAGATTTTGCAGTGCCGATTGCACCAGCGACTCGGATTCACTGTCCAGCGCCGACGTCGCTTCATCGAGAATCAGGATGGGCGCATTCTTAAGGATCGCCCGCGCAATGGCAATGCGCTGCCTTTCCCCGCCGGAAAGCCGCACTCCACGCTCCCCGATCATGGTGTTGTATCCTTCTGGAAGGCTGCGGATGAATTCACAGGCGCGCGCCGCCCGCGCCGCATCCTCCACCTGCTTCTGTGACACGTGCGGCTGCCCGTAGGCGATGTTGTTCCTCACCGTGTCGTTGAACAACACTGTCTCCTGGGTGACAATCCCGATCTGCGATCGCAACGACTCCAAAGTCACATCGCGCACGTCGCTGTCGTCAATCAGAATGCGCCCGTTGCTGACGTCAAAGAAGCGCGGGATCAGATGCACCAGCGTGCTTTTGCCCGCGCCGCTCGATCCCACCACTGCCAACACTTCACCCGCCTTCACTTCCAGATTGATGTCGTGCAGCACCAGCGGCGAATCGTCGATATTGCCATGCGAACTGGAATAAGAAAAGGACACGTTCTCGAAGCGGATCGCCCCGATAAATTTGCCCATGCGCTTCGCCCCAGGCTTCTCCCGCACTTCGTCTTCGACATCCATGAAACGGAAAATCTCCGAAGATGCGCCCACGGCCTGCTGAAAATTGTTGTTGAACATCGCGAACTTGCGCACCGGATCGTAGAGCTTAAACACGGCAATAATAAATGTGAAGAAAGCTCCCTCCGTAAGCCCGCGGTGGTTGATCTGGTCGCGTCCCAGCAGGAGCAGCAGCGCGATTGCAATCGCGCCCAGAATATCCATCAGCGGAGAACTGATCGCAAACGCCGCCACCGACCTGAGATTCGCCCGGAACAGCCGTCGCGCCGCGGTTCGGAAGCGCGCTACTTCCCAGTTCTCCATGCCAAACGCCTTCACAATGCGGTTCCCGGTGATGGTCTCGTGCAGAATGTTCTGGATCTCGGCCAGTTTGTCCTGCCCACCGCGGGTTGTACTGCGAACCTGCCGCCCGATTTTTCTCGACGAGTAAAGAATCACGGGCGCGAATAACAGCAGCACCCACGCCAGCTTTCCTCCCACCAGAATTACCACCGCCGCGGTGAAAACCAGAGTAAACAACTGCTGCAGGAATTCCGCCAGCACGCTCGACATGGCGTACTGCACCCTCTCGACATCGCTGACAATGGTCGACAGCAGCGTTCCGGTGGTGTGGCTTACGAAAAACGCCGACGAACTCCGCAGGATGGCGTTATAAAGGTCGTCCCGCAGATCGGTGATCATGCCAAAACCGGCGTAGTTTACGAGGTAGGTTCCAACATAGTCGAAGATCCCCTTCAGCACCGTGGCGGCCACCAGCGCAAAGGCCACAATCGTCCATGGATTGTGAAAGTGCGACGGCACCAGTTGCTCGAGATTGAGAACGCGACCGCTGCCCGGCAGTTTGAACAACTGGATCGTTTTTTCCTGCGATCCCGGATTCAATACCCGGTCAAAAATCGGCCGGATCAGCAGCACTCGGCCGGCGTCAAGCAGTCCTACCATCGCCATCAGTCCGACCGAAGCCAGAAGCGGCCACCCGTATGGCACAACGTAGCGCATTAACCGGATCAACGGACGAGGCGGACGGTTCGGCCGGGGCTTCGCCGGTGTGCCTTCGCTCTTCGCGCCCGCCACGGTAGAGGTTGCCATGCCTGAATGCCAATTCTACATGCGCGACGGAATGCCAGCTTTCCATGAATCTCTTCCCCTGAACTTCTTCCCCAAGCAATCAGCGCAGGGCGAACGACGAACCGCATGCCCGCTACCTCGGACTGTCCCGATGCACGACTTTCACTTTGTATCCAGCCTTCCGCAGCCGCTTGTTTACGTCCTCGGCGATCATCACCGAGCGATGCTGTCCGCCGGTGCATCCGAAACTGATGGTCAAGTAACTCTTGCCTTCGCGAATATAGTGGGGCAGTAGATAAATGAGCAATTCCGAGATGCGGTTGATGAACTCCCGCGTCTGTGGAAACGATCGAATGTACTTGGCAACTCGCGGGTCGCGTCCCGTCAGTGCCCGAAACTCCGGCACAAAATGAGGGTTCGGCAAAAAGCGAACATCGAACACTAGGTCGGCATCGTCGGGCAAGCCGTGCTTATACCCGAAACTCACACACGAGACCAGAATCGTCTGCTGGCTCCCCGACTCCTGCGTGAAACGGTCGGTCAGGTGCGCCCGCAGTTCATGAACGTTGAACCTTGTAGTGTCGATAACCAGGTCGGCGATCTTACGAATCGCTTTGAGATGCCGCCGCTCGGCCCCAAGCGACGCCCGCACCGTCTTGCCTGTTCCCAGCGGATGCGGACGCCGGGTCTCGCTGAAGCGTCGCAGCAGTGCGGCATCGCTCGCCTCCAGATAAATCACCCGCGTCGGGATTGCCCGCTTTACCGACTTCAGAATCGCCGGCAATTTCTCCAGTTGCGATCCCTCGCGCACATCGACGACCAGCGCCGTGCGCGGAATTTCTCCCGACTGCAGCGCCAGTTCCGCAAAGCGCGGAATCAGTTCCACCGGCAGATTGTCCACGCAGTAGTAGCCGAGGTCTTCGAAGGCCTTCAGCGCCGAAGCCTTCCCCGACCCGCTCATCCCGGTAATGATGACCAGTTCCGCGGCGTGCGATTCGCCTTTACGTCCACGGACTTTCCCCGCCGCCTGCGTGACCTTCTTGACCTTGCTGTCCAGTGGCATGCCGGAAATCTTAGCATCCCGGAGCGACCCGAGCCGAGGTTCATTGACTTGCCGGTTTCGCCCAAGTAAGATTCGCCAGAAATGATCGGTCCAATCATGTTCATACCTGCCAACTTCAAAAACTAAGGAGGCGTAATGCAACTGCGCCTGGAGAGCCGCCCGGTCGGCGATGTCCTGGTCATTCAGTGTCACGGGCGCATCGTGGCCGGAAATGAAGTTTTCACTCTGCACTCTTTTGTGGGAGACGCGATCGTCAAGTACGGCGACGTGGTGCTGCAGCTCGACCCGGTGGAGTTCATCGACAGCAGCGGTCTGGGAGCGATGGTGCGCCTCACCCAATCAGCCCGCTCCAAGGGTGGAGACCTCAAACTCTGCGGCGTTCCTCCTCGGGTGCGCAAAACGCTGGAGATGACCAACCTCCTCTCGCAGTTTGAAATCTACGACTCGGTCGAGGAAGCAATTACCGCCGCTTACCTCGGCTCGCGCTATTCTCGAGGTAAAACCGGAGACGCCAGGCCCCGCATGCTCTGCGTTTACGAGTCCACCGATGTCTGCACTTTCCTGCGTGAGGTGCTCTGCAGCGCCGGATACAACGCCCTGACTACGCTCTCCATCGACGACGCTCGCACCTTGCTCAAAGCGACCAAGGCGAAACTGGTGGTAGTCTCTTCCCGCATGCAATCCATACACGGCAAGCCCACTCGCAAGGCGCTGGAGGAAATCGATCCTACCGTCTCGCTGCTGATTTTGGACGAAAACTTTGCCGCCCAGGATCCGGGAGAAGCCGCTGAGAAGTTGCTGGGCGAAGTCGGCAGCCGGTTGGCTCCGGGGTAATATCTCGGGCGGCCCCCCAAAGTCAAGCCAATCCTCCTTGAAATGGGGGATTTCTTGGCTCTCGTCCACCAACCGCTTGCCCTGTCATGCCTGATGAACTTGTGAGTTTGACGAAAGTACCCTTGAAGAACTAGGCTTTAGCGAGCGGCTGTCACGAGCGACGGCTACGCGCTGTGTCACAACAAAAAATAAGCTAAAGGAAAGCCCTCCCCATGTCATTAGGACAATTGTTCGCATCGATTACCGAACGCCGGCGTCGCTCCGCTCAGCAAGCTTGTGAAGAGGGCGATCAGATCAGGAGACGGCTGCAGGAATTGCTTGCAGTTCCTCCGCCGCAGCGGAAGGCCGAACCAGCGTTCACAGACTCCCGTAATGAAAGCGAGCGAGCTTTCGTGCAAGGCTGAAATCTCGTCTCTTTAAGCACTGTTGCTTCTCGCCGCCTCATCACGGCCAGTCGCGAAGACAATTCCCGTCGTTGGTGAGATCACCCATTCCCGGTTCGCCCCAGATTGCCCAAGAGTAATCCGTATTCCTATTACCCGCGTGCTCCCGCCGCTGTTCCAGATCACATATTCTTGTATGGCAGCTGCGAGATAGTCCTGATGTTGGAAAATGCGGAGGCGCCAATGGGTCTGGATTTGGATTTTGCAACAATAAGGCGATGCCCAAGATTCGCTGCGGACTTTGTGGTTCACGTTCGATTAAGGACGCAGGGTCCCACTAAAGTCCTAGCCTGCGAAGGACAAGGCACGGACATCAGCGGCGGAGGACTAGCAGTCAGCGCCGACATCGACTTGCCTGTCGGAGCACAGGTCGGAGTCGAATTCACCCCGCCGTATTCCGCCGAGCCGATGACCTTCCGGTGCTTTGTCCGCAACCGAGACGGCAATTGTTACGGCCTAGAGTTCATTACCGAGAACGATGAGGACTACAGAAAGTCGGGAGAACTTCAAGCCGGCCTGGCTGCGATGAATGACCTTGTCCCGGTCAGTTAGATCATCGGCTGGGTTCTGAACATGTCCTCGCAATGATCGTCAGGTTCGATGCTCGATGGATTCTTTCTGCTCTCGTGTCCTCAGGCGCTCCACTCGCCACCGGCGGCCGAGTCGAAGATGGGGTAACGCAGTTTCCCCGTCGTTGAAGATCCACGTCGCCAGGCGCTTGACGGATTCAACAATGAAAAAGGGCGCTTCTTTCGAAGCGCCCCGAGCCACGGACAGAATGAGAACCGTTTATTGCACGGTCAGGGTGAGTGAAGTGAAGTGCTGCACTCCGCCCGAAGTTCCAATGACCAGTACCGTGTAGGTACCTGTAGGAGTGGAGTTCCCAGGCGGAGTAACGGTCGTCGTCGTGTTACTCGATCCGCATCCGGCCCACAACATAATCCCCGCCATCACCACGACCAGCAGCAGAATGCTGGCGCGCTTGCGTCCTCGTCCGGCGCCCATCAGGAACATGCCGAACAGTCCGAAGCCCATGGTCATCATCCACAGGCCCAGGGTTGGCCTTGGCGCAGATCCACCGGGGGCCAGTTGCGCAGTTGTCCCCGTCGTCTTGATGGAGACGGTAACCGGCGCAGCCGACGCGCCTGGCGTCACTGACGTGGGATTGACGGTGCAGGTTGAATACGCGGGGACGCCTGCACAAACCAGGCCGACCGCGCTGGAGAAGCTTCCTCCAATTGGACTGATGGACAGTTGGTAAGTTGCAGTGGCTCCCGCTTTGATCGTATCGGTACCACCGGTGGAGGGCATGCTGAAGTCAATTCCCGAACCGACCAGCGTCACTAACTGCGGACTATTGGGAGCCGAGTCGGTGATGGTGAGCGTTCCCGTGCGACTCCCCGACGAAGTGGGCGTAAAGGTCACTTGGATGGCGCAGGTTCCGCCACTGGCCGCGACCGTCGTGCAATTGTTGGTTTGGGCATAGTCGCCCGTAGCCTGAATGCTGGCGACGGTAAGCGCGCCATTGCCGGAATTAGTGATGGTGATGGTCTGGGCGCTGCTCGTCGTCCCGACTGTTGCCGCAGTAAAGTTGAGACTGGAGAGGCTGAGTTGGGCCGTAGCAGCAAGGCCTGTGCCGCTGAGCGTCACAATGTGCGGATTACCCTGGGCATTGTCGCTGATCGTCACTGTACCGCTGCGACTGGCTCCCGCGGTTGGAGTGAAGGTCACGTTGATGGTGCACGACCCTGAGACCGGAACCGGGGCAGCCGTGCAGGTATCCGTCTCGGCGAAATCCCCAGTCGGGGTTACGGCCGAAACCGCAATCGGGTTGGCACCGGTATTGGCAACGACGATCGACTGAGCGGCGCTAGTCGTACCGACCGCTTGGTTGCCGAAGGTCAGCGAGGCCGGCGTAACGGTGGCGGTGGTCACGTATCCGCTTCCCGTAAGCGCGACCGTGTGCGGACTGCCCGGCGCGTTGTCTGTGATACTCAGCGTGCCATTGCGCGCGCCGCCCGCAGTAGGCGTGAAGGTCAACTGGAAGGTGCAGCTCGAGCCAATGCCCAGGGATGCGGGGCAATTATTGGTTTGAGCATAGTCCCCAGTCACCTGGATGCTGTTGATGACCAGCGTGGCATTGCCGTTGTTGGTTAAGGTCGCGGTTTGCACCGGGCTGGTCTGGTTGATCTGCAGACTGGGGAAAGTGAGGGTGGCGGGCGCGAGGTCCGCAACCGCCGTGGCTCCGCTGCCAACCAGGTTGATGAAATGCGGAGAACCGGCGGCATCGTCTTCGATCATGATGGAACCAAAGCGCGGTCCGGGTGCCGTCGGCGTAAACGTTACGGTGAACGTGCAGTTAGCGGCGGCGGCTATGCTGGCGTCGCAATTGTTAGTGACGGAAAAATCACCGGTGACGGTCAAGTTCGAAATCGTCAGCGGGGCGCTGCCCATGTTGCGCAGCAGTGAAGTATTCGGCTGGCTGACCGAACCCACGGGACGAATCGAGAATTGAATCAGTGAAGGACTGATCGATACAGCCGGCGCGGCCGCGGTACCGATCTTGGTCACGAAAGCGTCGTTGTTCCCGCCCAGTGTGTTCTGGAGTGCGGCGGCCGTCACGGGATAGTCCGAGGAGTTCGTGTATCCGGTCAGGTAGATAGCGCCAGCCGAGTCCACGGCAATTCCGCCGGGGTAATCGTTTCCATAGCCGCCGAGGAACGTGCTGAACAACTGGGTGGCGCCGGTTGGATCGAGTTCCTGCAAAAAAAGGTCCTGTCCGCTGGTGAAGACTTCGATGGGATTGACCAGAGAACTTGGGTCCCCGCCTCCCGACTCGCTGAATATGTAGGCGTCGCCGTTGGCGTCCACCAGTAGGGACTGCGGGTTGACGTCAACCGAACCCGACAAAAAAGTGGAGTAATCGATCGATGCCCAGGTCGGATCAACCTTGGTGATGAAACCGCTGGAGCAACCATCCTCCGAGGGGTCGCACAGGTTTGGAGTGGTGATCGGAATGACGTTCTGCTGCCACGAGTAAGTCGTTCCCGCTACGTAAGCGGCGCCCAGAGAGTCAAAGGCGACCGCGTTCAGACTCAGGTAATACTGATTGCTCGCAACCGCTCCGAGGTAAGTCGAGTAGAGAAGGTTACCCGAGGAACTGAACTTGCCGATAAAACCGACCTGTTGATCGCTGTTCGTTACGTTGGAGGTTTGATAAGCGCCTTCAGTCGTCGGGAAATCGTAGGTGTTCGTGTTGCCGGCAACATAGGCATTCCCGCTGGCGTCCGCTGCTACGCCCACAATCGAACTATACGGTGAAGGCCAGCAAGGGCCCGAGTAGCAACTCTGGACGACGTTGCTGCTGCCGCCGTAGAAGGTGGAGTACACTGGCGCCGTGCCGTCCGGGGCAATCTTAGTCACGAACCCGTACTCGCCCCAATATCCGTTTTGGTTGGCTGCCGTGGTTGGTTGATATGCGTTGACCACCGGAAAATTCTGCGACCAGGTGCCGCCCGCAACGTACAGGTAGCCGTTGCCGTCGAGCGCGATGCCGTAGGGATAATCCTCGTTGTTGCCGCCCAGGTACGTGGAATACAGGAGGGACGATCCGTCCGGAGAGATCTCGGTGATGAAACCATTAAGATATCCCGGCTGGCTGGCCTGATAAGCATTCACCGTCGGGAAGTCGTTCGCATAGGTATACCCAACGATATATACGTCGTTCGAGCTATCCATCGTCATGGCTGTGGGATAGTTTTCCGAGCTGCCGCCGACGTAGTCTGCATAAAGAAGACTGGATCCACTCACATCGAGTTTGGCGACGAAGGCGCACTGTCCGCCCGGGGGCGGACCATTCTGCCCCGCCAGCGGGAAGTTCGTCGACTGCGTCCAGCCGGCAACGTAGGCGCTGCCATTGCTGTCGACCGCTATGCCCACAGCCTGGTCGTTGGCCAAACCGCCGAGGAACGTGCCGTAGACCAGCACCGGATCAATGACCAGCGGCATCGTCTTGTCATAGGGGCCGAGAGCAAAAGACAGGTGCGTGGAATTCTTCAACGTGTATTGGCCGGTAACCGGTACTTGCATCCCGTTAAATTCCTGATAGACGATGGGAGCCAGCAAGCGGACTTCGTCTCCGCTTTTTTGAAGGATCAGGTCGCCATTGGCTGCGAGGCTCAGGTGATCGGCTCCTTTTACATCCATTTGAATCTGGCTGGGGTCGGCCCCCGGCGCCAACACAAAGTCGTGCTCCACTCGGGACTGGTTGCCGTAGTAGACGAGATCGATGCCGGGATAGATCTCTTTGTAACGCACTTGCTTGTAGGTGGGAACGTTGGTCTGCCACTTCTTTGGATCTTTGCCGATAAAGTAGTTCACCTTGCCGGGCTGAAGCTGCTCACCGACGATGGTGGGGTTAGCTTTGGCGCCGGTCAGATTGAGTTGCAGGACTGTGTTGTGGGGGGCCTGATTCGCGATCTGCGCCGAGGCATACTTTGCTGCTCCCGAGGTTGTTCCCGAGGCTGTACCCAGCGTCACGGATGAGGGCCGGAGGTCGAGCACCATCTGTCCAGCGGTCAGGTAAACGGAATAGCCGCTGCCGTGGGCCATAAACTTTACTTGCGAATTCGTTTGTCCCTGGTTCGCTTCGAAGGTTAGCGGAAGCTTGCCGTAATTCGCCTGGGCTTGACGGCTCAGGACGGGGTTCTGTGGCGCAGCTGGTGGTTTGCCAGATATAGTTTGCGCACTACTCAAGAAACTGGTGATCAATACCAACGTTGCGGTACAACGGAATAACGGGCGCACGGCGAATTTCATTGCTTCTCCTCAATCATTCATTAGGCAGACATTAATTGCGAAGTTACGTCCGTGAAGTGCACAGCACTTCCCAATCCATTTGTCTCGTGAGATGGTTACGCGCGCGTGGGTTTGCGACAGAATTCCCATGAACTCGCTCGCGACTGAGTTTCTGCCCATGTCATCGATTTTCGAGATCCAGTGAGTTCGGGAGTTGGGGGCAAGTGTCTGGCTGGCAGGTGGCCAGTGTCTCGTGTCCGCTTCTACTACACCCGTCCAATTCACGAATAGCGATTCGTCGTGACTACATTCAGATCACTGACTTCATTGGGAATTCGCGAGCCAAAAGTGGTACAGACAACAACGCTTGCTCGCGAAGCACTGAAGCACGAACGCGACCTCGCGCAACCCTGACACGGGCCACAATGCGGTACCCCAATTTTAGGGATTTTCAAACCCGAGAAATGAAGAAACCGTGTCCCGCGATCGAGCAGATATCGAATTCGTGTCTGGGCTTACTTCCGTAACTTCGATGCGATCGCGCCACGCATCGCAAAGACGAAACGCCAATGGACGAGAGGAATGCCGTGCTGGATCACATGGCCCCCGCAACGCGGCAAGCAGTCGAAACTTTGGTGGGCGCAGTAGGATTTGAACCTACGACTTCCACCGTGTGAGGATGGCACTCTACCGCTGAGTTATGCGCCCTTTGCCTGCGGTTTTGTCATTGTAGCAAATCGTGCCAGTCCTTCCGGCATCCGCAGCGCCTCTTCACCGCCTCTTGACCGCCTCCTCCGCTCCCGGTAGCCTCTTTGCATCGCCCTTGCATGGCCGCTTCCGACACTCCCGACGCTCGCCCTTTAACTGATTCACGGGAAAACACTTCCGCGCGCCTCCCCGGCCCTGAAAACGCACAACTTTCTCCCGCGGACGGGGTTTCTACCAATGTGAGCAGCGTGGCCATAGATCGCGAATTGCTGGGTCGTGGACTGCTGGATCGCGGACTGTTGGATCGAGCGCTGCCAGGGTTTGCGGGAGCTTCGTCGTCCACGTCGGCGCCCGTTATCATGGCTGATTCCACCGTCACCGCCGATACCGCCCTTTCCGACGTCGACGTAATGCTGCGGGTAAAGACCGGCGATGAGTCCGCCTTCGCGTATCTCGTACAGAAGTATCGCCGGCCGATGGTTGGCTTCATGTACCGGCTGTGCCACAACCCTTCGACGGCGGAAGAACTGGCGCAGGAAGTTTTCCTGCGCGTGTACCGCTCGCGCACCAGTTACGAGCCGAGCGCGAAGTTCACGACCTGGCTGTATCGCATCGCGACCAATCTCGCCGTGAACCACGCGCGCGATACGCGGCACGAGCGCGCGGAAAACACGGTGCGCCTGGATGAGCCCGATCAGGAAACGGGCACCACGCCCGATCTGGCCGATGACGCGCTCTCGGCCGAAGAGCAGATATTAAAGCGGGAACGGCTGGCAGCCATCCGCAACGTTGTCAATTCGTTGCCCGAGCGCCAGCGCGTGGCGGTCATCATGCACAAGTATCAGCAGATGGATTACCGCCAGATCGCCGGCGTGCTCAAACTGAGCGAGTCCGCCACCAAGTCATTGCTGTTCCGCGCCTACGAAACGCTGCGCGAGCAGCTCAAAGAGTTTGTTTCAGGGAAGTAAGGGAAGTAGAGGATAGCAGTATGAATTGCAATGAAATTCGCGAACTGTTGCCGGATTGGGCTGCCGGCATGGAAGCGGTCACGCTGGCGCCGGAAGTCGAGAAGCACGTGGCATCGTGTGCCGCCTGCGCCGCCCATCTCGGCGAATTGCAGAAAACCATGGCGCTGCTCGACGAATGGCAGGCGCCGGAGCCTTCACCATATTTCGACACCCGCCTGCAGGCGCTCCTGCGCGAAGAAATGGCGCGCCCGCAAGCGGCATGGTTCAGTTGGCTGCGGCGTCCGGTTTGGGCCATGTCGCTGGCGGCGGTATTATTTGCCGGAGCTCTGGGCATTGGCGTGGGCAGCAAGTCGTATCTCTACCAGACGGATGTTATTCCGACCGGAATTCCAGCCCTCGCTCTGCCGGTAGAGCCAGGAACCGCGGTTGGCGATCTGCAGGCGCTGGAGAAGAACGACGAACTCTACGCCGATTTTGATGTGCTCGACCAATTGCAGGTGCAGGATGACGTAACCGCGAATCCTTAAAGGTCCGGGATGAAGATTCGCAAAGCTTAGAGATTCGCGAACCATAGTCTCGCGGAAGTTTCGCAAACGGTAATCGAAGAGCCATCACGAGGGACAACTATGTTGGGCCGGAGAATCGTCGTGTGCTGTCTGGCGGCAATCCTGCTGTCGGCTCCGGTTTTCGCCCAGCAGCGGCATACCCCGCCGCCACCGCATCCGCCACAGCCGCATCCGCAACCACAGCGGCATCCGCAGCCGCAAAACAAGCAGCAGCAACAACGCGAGCAGCAACGACGTCAGCAGGAGGAGCGGCAGCGGCAGATTCAGAAACAAGCCCATTCCAACCCGGCGCGTCCCGGCGAAATTCGACCCAACGAAACGCATCCGCCACAGAACCAGCCCGGCCATGCCGGGAACTGGCTCCAGCGGTATCGAAACCTGGCCCCCGAACAGCAGCGCCGGGCCCTCGAAAACGATGCGCAGTTCCGCAAGCTCCCGCCGCAACAGCGCGCCCAGTTGCTGAACCGGTTGCAGCACTTTTCCAGCCTGCCTCCGGAGCAGCAGGAGCGTGTGCTTAAGCGGATGGAAACCTGGGAGCACCTGACTCCCGACCAGAAAACGCGGGCGCGCCAGCTTTTTGAGCAGTTCAAACAGTTGTCACCCGACCGCCGTCAGGCCGTCAACCGGGCGATTCGCGACATGCGCGACCTGACTCCCGAACAGCGCGACCAACTCATCAACTCCGAGCAGTACAGGAACTCATTCTCCCTGCAGGAGCGCGTCACGCTCAGCGGGGCCGCCCACTTGCCGCTCGCACCCGGCGACGGCCTGCAGGCCGAACCGCCGGAGTAGTAAATCAGCCCTGGAAAGAAAAGTGACGGCAGCAGCGCTGAAGCGATGACTGGACGACGCCTCAGTTTTCGGTTTCATTCGTGAGAGATCTAGAGAAAACTTGACGCTGAGAGCTCAGCGCCGGATCAGCGCCATCACCCAGCCCGCCACAAACACTCCACCCACGAACAGGGCGAAGCAATAAAGTCCATACTTTACCTGTTCCATCGTCGAATTGCGTTGGGTGATGCCGAAAACCACCGAGGCGAAGAGGGCGAAGACGACTGCGGCCGAGAAGTGCGACAAGTTGATGGTCACGGCTTCTTCCCCAGCGCAATGTGATGCGCATCCGCCGCCGCGATGAAGTTGAGAAGGCCGGCCACGATCAGAAACGTCTTGCCATAATCCGCCGCAGCATTCGCCGCCATCACGTCGCCCCAGTCCATGATGCGCGCCAGGAAATACAACACTCCCGTGCCCACGTCGCCCACAAAGCCCAGGATGTCGAGAATGTCTCCGCCGTTCGGCTTGTAAATCCGGCCCTGCATCCCCAGACCAATCAGGAACATTGCCACCACCGACACCAGCAGCAGGACGCCGCGGCCGTAACGCCGGAGCAAAATGTGTCCGCCGCCCGGAATCAGCCAGCCGACAATCGGCGCGACCACCGCCATCGTGGTTAGCGGGTATTCCGGATCAGCCGCCGCTGCATTCTTCGTCTTATCCTTGTCTGTCGTTGGCTTGGCCATTCAGAGGGTCACGATCTCTCGTTGAATTCTACCAGTGACTTCGGCACTGCCCGGCCGCACCAGCACATCCACCTCCAGGCGCACGCCAAATTCGGGCAGGTAGATGCCGGGCTCGATCGAGAACAGCGAATTGGGAAGAATGCGACGCTCGTCGTGAATCTCCAGATCATCCATGTTCGCGCCGTTGGCATGCACCTCGGTCGCAATCGAGTGGCCGGTTCGGTGGATGAAATAATCCCCATACTTCGCCTGCTTGATGTGACCCCGCACCGCGTGATCCACTTCCCATCCCGCAATCGCCTTTTGGGCAGAGACTGCGTTTTGCACGGTCTTCACGCCGAGGTCGCGCGCTTCGCGGACGATCCTGAAAATCTCGCGCTGCCGGTCCGACGGAGACTGGCCCACAAACCCCACCCACGTAATATCGTAGTAAACCGCGCCCGGCGTGTTTTTCTTTGCCCACACATCCAGCAGAACAAAGTCCCCTTCACGAATGGGCACCGGACGGCTGGCGCTGGGCTCGTAGTGCGGATTGCCGCTGCCGGCGTTCACGGCCACGATCGGCGGATCATCGGTCACCATGTTCTCGCGCTGGAAAGCCTCCATGAAAAACTGCTGAATTTCATGCTCGTGCGTGCCGCCGCCGCGCACCCGCCGTCCAATTTCCTTGAAAGCTTCGGCCGTAACCGCGTCGATCACATCGCGCGCCGCAAAGTGCGATTTGATCTGTTCGTCGGTCAGCGTCGCTTCGAACTGCGCGATCAGGTCCGCCGCGCTGACAATGTTCTTACCCAACCCGCGGATCATATCCGCGGTGCCCGCGTCCACCATCGAAATGGTGAAAACAAAATTGTTAGCCGAGAACTGCATCGCCACGTCGCGATACGGCGCCAGCATCTGTTTCAGGCCGTCGAATAACTCTTGCCAACCGGCATACTGCTTCTTCGTGCCCGCCAAGGTATCGAGGTGCCCCGATTCGATCTTATGCACCAACTTTACGGGTTCGCCTTCGGCAGGAATGAGATAGTACCAGCGGCGCGTGACCATGAGCCCATCCGGCAATCCCAGCACGCGATAAGCGATCGGGTCGCGATGGTGATGATCGTAGAAAAGCCAGGCGTCAATATTGCGCTCGCGCAGGGCTTTCTGAATGGCGGAGAGGTCCATATCAAACGGTTATTCTACACGACCGTTGGCCCGACTGAGCGTCGTCGGACGCGGGACAAAATCAGGATCGAGGCACGCACATGAAACAGATTGCTTTGCGATGCGTTATTACAGCTTTGCTAGTTGCGCCAATTCAGGCTCAGGAGCCGATCAATGTCACTCTGGTTTAGCTGATTGCGAGCCCGGAGAAGTTCGACGGAAGGCTGATTCGCGTGATCGGCTTTCTACGACTTGAATTTGAAGGGGATGTGCTCTATCTCCATCGCGAAGACTACGAGAACGCCATATTGGGAGACGGTGTCTGGGTAGATACCACACCTGCAATAATGAAGCAGAAGACGACACTAAATATGAACTACGTCCTACTCGAAGGCGTTTTCAGTTCAGGTGACCGAGAGCATATGGGTATGTGGAGCGGGACCATCAAACAAATCCGTCGCGTCCAACTCTGGCGATCTGTGAAGGAATGAGGATTCAGTGCCTGTGGAGTCCAGACTGACCACTACTAGGGGGTCAGTCAGTTCTTGAATGGGTTGAAAGTCCGCACGTCGAGTTGCTTGAAGTCTCGTTCGTTTCTGGTCGCAACAATCAAGCCGTGAACTCGTGCCGTAGCGGCAATCATGGCGTCCCGCAGAAGACCAGGTGGCTTGCTGTGCATAATACGGGCGCATTCCCGGAAGCACGTCGCGTCCATCGGGAGCACTTCATAGGTCGCGGCCAACAGGTCGACCCAGCGCTCGATCTCTTCCGCCTTCACTGGATCTTCGCGCCTGGTCTTCTCAATCCCAACCTGTAATTCGCCGAGCGTTACCGCGGAAACAACCAACCTCAGTTCTTCCATGGCCCTGAGCCAGGCCATGACCGCTCCATGGGGACGCGGTTTTCGCAGCTCGGAAACTATGTTGGTATCGAGCAGGTATGGAGTCACTCGAACTCCACCACGGGCCGGCTGCGCCAAACGCGGCGTTTCCCGATAATGTCGTCAAAGCGAGGTTCGGGTGCCAGCAGCACTTCCTTCAGACTAGGCCGGGCAGCCTTTTGCAGCCTCTCCCATTCCTCGATCGGCACCAGAACGGCGGTCTTAACTCCGCGGCGGGTGACGATCTGCGGTCCCTTCTTGATGGTTGCATCCAGGAACTCGCTGAAACGCGCCTTCGCGTCCTGCACTTGCCACGATGCCATGGTTCACCTTCTCGCTTGATTGTACTGACTAGTCATCTGACTAGTCAATAACAAACCTACGGGGAGCGTAGAACGCTGCCGGCGAGACACGGCCGTTGCGCACTGCATCCGCCTCTCGTTTGTGGTAGAAAATAATGTGATGATCCGTAAAGCTAATGAAAGCCTCTGGCAGTCTTAAGCCGCAGTCCATCCCGCAAAAATCAGGTGCATCATGTTAAGGGCAATCTTCATTGCGTTGTCGGAGAGCCGTTCCCTGCGAGCCGTCGCCGAGCGCTCCAGATTCGGCCAGCGTACCAGCGCCCGCTTCGTCGCCGGCACCGAGGTCGCCGACGCCATTCGCGCCGCCGCCGCCATGAATCAACTCGGCGCCGGCGTCTCCATCGACAATCTCGGCGAGAACGTTACCAACGCCGACGAGGCCCGCGCCAGCGCCCAGCTCTACCATCATTTGCTCGACGAGATCGCCGCCAGCAAACTGAACGCCAACATCAGCCTAAAACTGACCCACATGGGCCTCGATGTGGACGAGAAAATGGCCTACGAAATTGTTCGTGGCCTGGTCGCCAAGGCAGCCGGCATGTCGCCCCCAAATTTTGTGCGCGTCGATATGGAGGGCTCTCCCTACACTCAGCGCACGCTCGCCTTCGTTCGCGAACTTCACCGGGTTCCGGGCAACGCAAATAACGTCGGCACGGTTATCCAGTCGTATATGCGGAGCGCCGAGACCGACGTCGAGAATCTGCTTTCCGAACGCATCCGTATCCGGCTCTGCAAAGGCGCATATAAAGAACCTGAAGACATTGCCTTCCAGAAAAAGTCCGAGGTCGACGCCAGCTATGTCAAGCTGATGAAGATCCTGATGAAGAGCGGCGTCTTTCACGGCCTAGCCACTCACGACGAGGCCATCATTAAAGAAGCCAAGGCCTTCGCCACGCGCGAGAATATTCCCCGCAGCGCTTTTGAATTCCAGATGCTCTATGGCATCCGGCGCGACTTGCAACAGAGCCTGGTAAAAGAAGGTTGGGGCGTCCGCGTCTACATTCCCTTCGGAACCGAGTGGTATCCCTATTTCATGCGGCGGTTGGCCGAGCGCCCGGCCAACGTATTGTTTATCGCGAAGAACCTCCTGCGGAAGTAAGGCTATTAATATCATAAACTTAAGCCTGAGTCGGGCGGCAGGCCAAAGCCTGCGTCCCTGGGCGGCTCGCTTTTTCTTGCACACGCGAAGGGAATCGGCCAGCGTTCTCGTTTTCTAAATTGGAAGCTAACTCGGATTCGGCTCATCGCAAGCCCCCCTCGGCGAAGTGGTGGAGTCCGGCCGCGTGCAAAGGGTCTGTTCAAGACGATCTTGTATTGGGACTCCAGTTTCCAAACTATCCTCCGCGTTGCCACGGGGAAGGGCGACGCGGAGGTTTTTCGTTAGGTTGATGATGTTTTCTCCGGCCGCGATCCTGCCTTACCCCTCCCAAACAAATGCGTCAAACACCCTCGTCGAATCAAACCCAATCCGTTTATAGAGCGCAATCGCCCGGTCGTTCGCTTCCGTCACGGTCAACGAGATGAACCGGAATCTCCGCGCACGCAGATTTTTGGTCGAGGCGGCCATCAGGGCTTCGCCCAACCCGGCCGAACGGTATTCCGGGAGCACGCAGACCTGGGTGATGTGTCCCACGTCGGGACGCACCCGCGAACAGAGAATCAGTCCGATCAGAGTGCGGGTGCGGCGCTGAAACACGACAAAAGAGGCCTTGGGATCGAACGTCCCGCATCCCGGGAAACGAACGATGTTGTTGAGAAAGCGTAACGAACCGGTCAAGGTGCGGTACTGATCGTTGATTTCGGAATCGACGTGATTGCGATAGGCGGCAGTAATCAGTGCGGCGGCGGACTGGTATTCGTGCTCCGACCAGGGACAGACTTCGAACTCCGGCGGCAGCGTCGGCGCGACCGTCTCGGGATGCTTGCCGATTTCGAAATTCATAAACACCCGCGGATGCCGGCTGAATCCCTGTTGCAGAAAAGGGCGCGCGACTTCTCCCGTATCTTGCGCCAGCAACTGAGCCTCGACGCGATGGATGCCGGGAGACTGCTGCAGGGTTTCGATGACGTGCGTCAGCAAGCGCTCTTGGACCTCGTGACGATCGTATCCGCGGCCGCCATCGCCCCCGGAGTCGCGGACAAAAAGATCTCCGATCACGCCCTTGCTCTGCTCGTACACAAAGAACGAGTACCCACAAATGCTGCCGCGCTCGATGGCGGCGTAACCAGGCAGAATTTTCGCGTCCATATAACGCAGGATCATTTCCGCGGACGTGGTGTAATCCCAGGCCAGAAGGCGTCCCCACAAGGCGATCTCATCTTCCAGCAGCGGGCGAATGTCGGCGGAAGAAAAATGTCGGAGATCGAGGATTTCCATAAAAGCCCAGTGTCAAGTGTCAGAACACGCGCGCCTGCGAGAAATCAATTCTTAATTCGGCGTCCGGCGCCTGACACCCGCGCCTGACGCCCAAGCTAATCCTTTTCCTTCCCCACCCAGTACAAATCCAACTTCTGTGCGGGGATACTCGCTAAGTATGATACGCGGCGCCCAGGAACAAGCAGGGCAACTTGAGATTGCGTACCTTGTGCGGCAACCAGGACGTGAGCCGCGGCCGGAATCGTTCCACTCTCATAGGGCTGGGCGGCGCGATTGAGATAAAACTCCAGTCCATATCTCTGCACACGATTGAGTTGATAGAGGGCAATGGGCACCGGTTCGTGCGAAAAGCCCTGAATGCTCTCGGCAATGGGGCGGGACGATTGAGTGGCGTCGATCACGGGGGCGGCCCGGCGAATAACGGCCGCGACACTGAGCACCACGGCGAAAGCCGTAATCCGGCTCAGCAGGCGCAGTCCCGTACTGGAGAGCAACGCGGCGGCTATGCACAGAGCAGCCAAGGCGCCAATCGCAAGCGCGTAGTGGGCTTCCTGTCCCCACTGGAGCCGGTGATTGAGCGCAATCGAGCCGGCCGAAAGCGCGGCAAAAATCAGCGGTCCGCACAAAAGTCCGTGAGCGGCAGCGAACCCCAGCGAAAGTTTCCTTTTTTCACTGCGCCGGGCGGAAAGATAGTCGGCAACCAGTAATGCTCCCGGGGGGACAGCCGGCAGAATGTAACCAGGCAACTTCGACTGCGATGCGCTGAAAAACAAGATCGGCACCAACATCCAAAGCAGCAGAAATAGCTGCCAGGAATCCTCCGGACTGGAGAAGGCCTCCATTTTTTCGGACCAGATCAGGCGAGCACGTTTCACCAGGACAACAAGCAGCACCATCGTCCACGGCATCATCGCCAGCAGAAACACGGGCAGGTAAAACCAAAAGGGTTGACGGTGGTGATAGACGTCCTGCGAGAAGCGGGCGAGATTGTGTTCCAGGATAAAGACGCGGAAGAAGTCCGGATTTCGCAATTGGACCGCAATGTACCAAGGCAGCATCACGGCCAGGTAGAGCAGGACGCCGGGAATCCAGAGAGTACGCGGAAGGGCGCTCCAGTCGCGTTTCAACGCGACAAATAGAAAGACGATAACGGCAGCCAAAACAGGCGCGACTGGGCCCTTGGCCAAAGTTCCGAGCGCCAGAAACATGTAAAAGACAGCGAGATTGATGCGCCGCCGGTTTTCGCACCACGCGTACCAGGCCAGCAATGCAATGGCAAAGGTAGCGGCCAGCGGCATGTCGGTCGCGGCGGCATGGGCAAATCCAATCACACCGGCGCAACTGGCCGTGATCAGGGCGCCGTCAAATTCACTGCCCGGCCGAAAACGCCGGAGGAAAAAGTAGATGGCTGCTACGAGCAAGGCAGCGTCGAAAGCGGCAGGCAAGCGGGCAGCCTGATCGCTGACGCCCATCCAGCGAAACGACGCCATCGCTTGCCAGTAATACAGCACGGGTTTTTCCAGCCAGGCTTTGCCTTGCAGGGTGGGAGTCACCCAATCGGAGCGCTCAAGCATCTCGCGCGCCACTTGCGCATAGCGAGGCTCGTCGGCGCCAAGCAGTCCAAACGCTCCCAAGCCATAGAAGCAAAGGAATCCGCAGAACGCTATCAGCAACAAAATGTCGGTGCGGGATAACGGATTCCTGGAGGGATTCATTGGTCGCGATGATTCGTGGATGACTCCGCGTTCAACACCGGTTCCGCTTGTAATCGCTCAACCACGCGGGACACGGCCACGGCCAAAGGTCCATCGATGGAAAAGCCGCTGGCGCACTTGTGGCCGCCGCCGCCGAAATGCTCGGCCACGCGGGAAACATTTACTTCTCCCTTACTGCGCAGGCTGATGCGATAACGGCCATCCAGAAGTTCGCGGAAGAAAATTGCCACCTGCACGTCGGCCATGGAAAGCGCATAGTTGACCAGCCCCTCGCAATCTTCTTCGCGAGCGCCCAACCGCTGCATCTGCTCCCGCGTCACCCAGATCCAGGAGAGCGGTCCTTCGCGATGCAGGTTCGAAAGCGCCGCACCAAGCAGACGCATCTTGGCCGTCGAATGTCCAAAATAAATGGGCCGGGCGCAGAGCGCCGGAACCGCTCCCGCCAGCACCAGTTCCCGCGCTACCGTGAATGTATGTTCATTGGTGCCCTCGAACATGAACGAACCCGTGTCCGTCATGAGCGCGGTGTAGAGGCAGGTCGCAATGTCCGGGTCGATGGGAACGCAAGCCAGCCGCGCCAGTCGGTAGACGAGTTCGGCAGTGGCCATCACGCTGGAATCAATCCAGTTGACGTGCGCAAAGTTGCGGCCACTGGCGTGATGGTCGATATTGATGAGAAAACAGTTTTCGAGCCCTCCCAGCAGCGTACGCTTGACGCTGTCACACTCGAGTAAGACAACCGCGTCAGTCGCGGGGATGGAGTTGGCTTGAACCACGCGATCGGCGAAGGGCAGGTTCTGATAAATCCGAGGAACGCCATCGTACATGACGACCTCGGCCTCCTTGCCCATGACGCGCAGAATTTGGCCACAAGCGAGGGCAGATCCGATACCGTCTCCGTCGGGCCGGGCATGTGAGGTGACAATGAACCGTCGCCGCGCCCGAATTTCTTGTAGAACTCGGTCCAGCATGGTTGGCTCTTCGCTGTTCGCTCTGCGCTCCTTGGCTTCGGCTTTCGCAGTTGGTATTCTTAGCCCGATTGAGCGCCTGTAACCGGGCACTCCGTCAGGGTTGCGGCAAGTCCTCCGAACATCACACCCCCCTTTAGGAAGCTGCGGAAATTGAAACCAGATGCCCTTTTAGGGGCTGACGCAGCGAAATCGACTTTTTCCGCAGCCTCTCAGGGGTTGGGTTGTGACTTCTTTCGAGCGCGCTTCTTGGCACGGACGAGAAGCTCCTCCACTCGACTCTCCAACTCATCCGCCCGATCAATCTGAAAATAGATCTCGGGAGGCCGGCGCAGCCGCAGCCGTTCCGCAAGTTCATGCCGGACGTAATTCTTTGCCGCCGCGAGCCCTTCCAGCGTGCGCTCGGCTTCCGCCTCATCGCCAGCCACGGTGACCATCACGCGGGCGGAGCGGGCGTCCTGGGCCATCAGTACCGCACTGACACTGGCCAGGCCAATACGAGGATCCGCCAGTTCGCCTTCGAGGATGGTTTCAATCTCTTCCCGAATGGCCTCGCTCAGACGCCCGCGATGATATTTCTGGCCACGATGCTCCACGGCGCACCTCGAATGGAGAAAACTTGTAAGAATATCAGAAACGGGGCTCGCCGGACCGATTGATGTGGTTGATATGAGCGAGGAGGAGAGCGGTATGTTTTGATTCACAGAAACTCGACAAATGAGTCCGAGAGTTCAGCCCCGGCATTGTTGGCGATGCGGGTCGCGGTGCGTTCCACATTCTTCATCAACCCGTCGAGGTAATCACGCGAGTGCGACACGCTGACCACGCCGATGGTCGCCTGATTCCAGAGCAGGCTAGGATCGAGTTCGGCAACGGAAACGTTGAAGGAGGAGCGCAACCGATCCTTGAGGCTGCGCGTAACCTGACGCTTATCCTTAAGGGAGTGCGCTGCTTCGATGCGGAGTTCAAGCGTAAGAAAGGCAATCATGGGCCATGTATACCGTAACATCGAAGGTAGATGGAGAGTTTGGCCAGTGTCCAGAAATTAGACGCTAGAGCCGCTCCAGGGTTCTTTTGTATATGTATGATAAAAAATGGCTTATAGAGACATCTCCTCTCGCTATCCCGGCTCGCGATAGAATTTCGAGCTTTTCCCCACTCCTCGTGCTACACTGGAAATCGCTAAGTTTGACTCACATGCACTTGAAGGTCGGTACCGCCAACCAGCGTCACCCCCTCTACAGCAGCGAATCTTCTCAGCACATTTCAAGAAACAAGAAAAAGGAACATCAATGGCAGAACAAGGAACAGTGAAGTGGTTTAACGACGCCAAAGGCTACGGCTTCATCAGCCGTCAGAATGGCGAAGACGTTTTCGTGCATTTCTCCGCTATTCAAGCTGGCGGCTTCAAGAGCCTGCAAGAAGGCCAAACCGTGCAATTCGACGTGACCAAAGGCCCTAAAGGCTGGCAAGCGGAGAACGTTACTGCTGTATAAGTGACGACGCTCTTAGCGATAACAAAATGCCCAGGATTCTCAGGAATCCCGGGCATTTTCACGTATGGAATCGCGGCAAGCTCATTTCCGTAAGCCGGTCGACGTAGCCCCAGCGGCTCTCACCAGGTATCGCCGCCACGTTGAGGAGGCCAGGCGCCGAACTGGCGGCGGAGCATCGCGATCTGTCCCACGTGATAACTGTTGTGCGCCGCAATTTGCCAGAGCATGGCAGCCACGGTGGATTCTCGCGGAGATTTTGGCGAACCCACATTTTTCACCTTTTGCTCCAGTACCGCCGCGTCGGACTCCGCGAGCCGGGCAAGTCGAGCCAGTAAATCAGCGAAGCGGCGAATCGAAACATGCCACATCTCATCGGCCGCGCCAGTTCCAGCAACTGCATTCGGATGCGACGGCCAGCTATCGATTGCTTTGTCCGGGTAAGATCGATCCTCACCGGCAATCTTGCCGAGGTCGTACTCCATCCAGAAATTCATGTGCTCCACGATCTGCCAGATGGAGTGCGGGTAGCCCGCAACGGTACGCGCCGCCAGTTCTACAGGAGCGTCTTCGAGGCAAGCGATTGGGTCCACGTGCGCGCCTCTGCCATATACCAGTTCGCGCAATGTGCTGTCGCCCATACTGACCCTCCTATCGACGTATCCGCGGTGCAGAGCCGGATCGTACGACGTCGGACCGCCGCAGCAATCAGACGTTCTTTTCCGCCTCGACCATAGCGATCGATTCTTCCAGCACATCGACAGCAACGTCGGCTTCCTCTTTCGTAACGATGAGCGGCGGCGCAATCCGGATCGTGCTTGGACCACAGCCCAGGAACAGAATGCCGCGCTCAAACGCCTGCTCCACAATACGATCGCGAGCGCTGGCGCCATATTCGCGCGTCGCCTGATCTTTCACGATCTCGACGCCAATCATCAGGCCGCGTCCGCGAACGTCGCCGACAATCCTATGCTTCTGCGGCCAGTCGGCCATGCGCTGGCGCATATGGTCGCCAACTTCCTGCGAGTTGCTCAGGAGCCCTTCCTTCTCGATCACATCGAGCGTGGCTAGGGCGGCCGCAATGCAGACGGGGTTGCCTCCAAATGTCGACGCATGCGAACCGGGAATCCAGTCCATGATATCCGCCTTGCTCATGGTGACGCCCAGCGGCATTCCGGAGGCAATGCCCTTCGCCATGCAGACGATGTCAGGCTGCACACCGGTGTGTTCGACCGCAAACCATTTTCCGGTACGGCCAATGCCGCTCTGCACCTCGTCCACCACCAGCAGAATGCCGTGCTTGTCGCAGATCCGGCGCAGTTCCTGCATGAAGATGGTCGGTGCCACGACATATCCGCCCTCGCCCTGAATCGGCTCGACAAAAATGGCGGCAACTTCTTCCGGCGCCAGCACGGTCTTAAACAGCTTGTCTTCGATGTACCGGGCACAACCAAGGGCAAATTTTTCCGCATCCTGTGGACCGCCCGCGCAACCGCGATACACGTCGGGATAGCGCACGTGCGTGACTCCCGGCACCAGCGGCGAAAAACGGCGTTTCTGCTGCGGCTTGGAAGCCGTCAGCGAGAGCGCGCCCATGGTCCGGCCATGGAACGCCCCGAAGAACGCGATCATGTGCTGGCGCTTGGTGTGGTAGCGGGCCAACTTCAGGGCGCACTCGATCGCCTCCGCTCCGGAGTTTCCGTAATAGACTCTGTGCGGCCCCGCCATCGGCGCGATTTTTGAGAGCCGTTCCGCCAGCGTCACCATGCCTTCATAATAAAAATCGGTGCCCGACATGTGGATCAATTCGCCCGCCTGCTTCTGAATCGCGGCAACCACTTCCGGATGACAGTGGCCGGTCGAAGTCACAGCTATGCCCGCGGAAAAATCGAAGAACTCATTGCCATCCACGTCTTCGACCACAATGCCTCGGCCGCGCCTGGCCACCATCGGATACGAACGCGTATAGGACGGAGAAATATACTGTTCATCACCCGCCAGAATGCGCTTGGCATTGGGGCCCGGAAGCGCCGTGTTGAGCTTGGGACCGATGGTCAAAGTCTTGGTAGTCATGGAATCCTCCAGTTCAGTTTCTCAGTTCCTGGTTCTCAGTTCTCAGTAGCAAGGCCAAGGTTCGAGAGAGGGTCCCCCATCCTAAGCTCGCGCCTTTTGCGGCGTCAGGGTGGGATTGCCCAATCGCGAAAGCCAAAGTAATTACCCGACAGAATAGGAAAAAGGATTAGTCGCTGCCAAAGAGATTGGCGCGCACGTGCGAAGGAAGAACGGAGAGATACCGCCGAGGACAAGCGCGTCCCTCGATCCAACACGCCTGAAGAATCGGAATGTAGCCGTTCGAATGCATAACTGTTATCAACAGTATATCCCGGCTTTCATCGCAGCGTAACCCCCAAAAAAATGTACAGCGCGCCTGGGGGGCGAACGCCCTCGTCCGCGCAGGCGAGCAAACCGGGGCCCCGTCAGCCCGTTGTTGGCTTGACTTGATGGAGCAGCTCAGCACCTGAGCTCAACGTTTGGATCGGCTTCATGCCAACCCGATATCAGCCGATGGGCAGACGCGGACTTCGTGCTCGCCCGCATCGAAGCCACCCAGGAGCGCATTGTGGTGCGCAATGATCTGCTCGAAGCGCAGGGTCCCTGTGTCTGCGGTCGTGTGACCGTCGGCAACGAGGACCACGTCATAACCGAGGCTAACGGCGCGCCGTACCGTTGTATCTATGCAGTACTGGGTCATGCATCCACAGATCACAAGTCGCTTGATCCCGGCGGCCGTGAGCTCCGCACTCAGAGTCGTCTCGAAAAACGCGTCGCAGGCGCGTTTGTGGATGACCGGCTCACCGGGTAGCGGTGCAATTTCAGGTCGAATCGGCCATCCTGGCGTTTCAGGCTCCAGCCTGTGACCAGGAACACCATCGTGCTGGACATAGATCACCGGAACGGACGCTTTCCGCGCTCTGTCGATAAGTCCGGCAATGCGCACCACGGTGCCGTCGAAGGCCTGGTCGATTTCTTTCTTGCGTGCGAGCCTGGGATCATTCATGATGCCGCGCTGGACATCGATAACCAGAAGTGCAGTTTGGGCGGGAGCCATAGTCCAATTTAACAGGTCGCGTGCGGGCCGAACACGAAGCGATCGCTAAGCAAGAAATTCACCAACGCGCACACGCCGATCGCAACCAGGTTCGACGCCACATAATTGAACCTCATCTCGCCAACCAACAGACGCATCAGCCCAAGGTTTCCCACGATGGAAACCACTCCGTTGCTGGCATTGAATTTCACCAGCCTGACCAGCGACTCCCTTGGCCGCGCCGCCGGACGATCCGCCCAGGTGAAGCGCTCGTGCCATAGGAAGTTATGGATCACGGCCATCTCAACCGCCAGACCCGTGGCCACCAGATAATCGACGCCCAGCCACGAACGGAAAACCGCCAGCGCCGCCAATTGCACCAGGATTCCGATTCCACCGACGGCATTGAACTTGACCCAGCGAAGAAAAGTCCCCTGACGATCCCAATAGGAACTGAGAACCGAGAACTGAGATCGATTCATCCGATTCTCTCCTCCCGATAAAGCCGCACCGTATTCTTCACGCAGACGCCAACCAGCATCAGCAGCATTCCCACCACTCCAATCGCGCCGCCAATGTCGAACAGCCGGTAACGCCCGTGAACCACCCACGCCCAACGCAAAACTGCCAGGTTGCCCGCCGCCAGCAGAACGCGCAGCTCGGTCGGCCCGAAGCGCCACATCGAAAGATGAAATTCGCCAAGCGTGTAGGTCGCCAGATAAGACTGAATCGACAGCAACAGGAAAGCCACCAGCAATCCAATCGCAATCACAGGATGCATGTATCCGGAAAGCGCCAACCCGCCCATCATCGCTACGGCGCCGATGGAATCGATGATGTGGTCGACGTAAAATCCATAACGCGGACGCTGCTGCTGGCGTACCCGCGCCAAAGTCCCGTCAAGACTGTCGCCCAACCAGTTCACCGCCAGACAAAGAATCGCAGCCAGCAACATGCGGCGATCATGGCTGGCGAACCCATAACAAAGACCAGTAGCGATCTGAGCGGTAAATCCGACGAGGGTCAGGTGGTCGGAGTTGACCCACGCTGGCATGCGCTCCGCCATCCAAACCAGAGCCCGCTTCTCGGCGGCTGCCAGAAAACTTCCGTGCACCCGCGTCGCCTGCCGGAATCCAGCGCGACGGGCTTCCGCCAAGGTCCTGGGGTTGGTCTGTTCCGCAAAATCAGCAAGTGAAGTAGCCATAGTGACTCCTCTTCTGCGGTCACTATGTGGCTTGGACAGAGGGATGACAATGCAGCGCGGGTAAAACCGCGGGTAAAACGAAGATCAACCGCCAAGTCAAGATATTTCAGACAGTTAGAGGATGATCTCGCCAGGACATTGTGCTCTCTTGTGTAGGGCGGGCGCCCTCGTCCGCCCAGCCGAGCGAAGCCCGGCCAACCTCGGCGCTCAGCGATCTTGCGCGGCAGACTCCTCCACCGCAGCCCGTACCTGCTCTGCGGCCCACCCGATCTGCTCCTCCGAGATCACCGCCGGGGGCGCAATCAGCAGATGATCCCCCGCAACCCCATCCACACATCCCTGCATGGGATAAACCAGCAGCCCGCGCCGGAAACACCCATGCCCCACCCGTCCAGCGAAGTTTTTCTCCGGCGCAAACGGAGCCTTCGTCCTTTTGTCGACTACAAACTCAATGCCCCACAACAATCCGAGACCGCGAACGTCTCCCACCGCATCCAGATCGCGCAAACTCTCAAGCGCGATTTTCAAAGCAGATCCCGCTGTTCCGTCGCTCAGCGAGTCCGCCGCACGAACCAAGTTCTGCGAACGGATACAACCGAGCACCGCCCGTCCCGCCGCCACCGACACCGGATGCGCGTTATAAGTGAAGCCGTGCAGAAATGCCCCCGAGCCCGCTGCAATTCCATCTACAATTTTCTTGCTCGCAATCACCGCCCCCAGCGGAGCATATCCCGATGACAGTCCTTTCGCCGTAACCAATATGTCCGGAGCAATCCCCGAATGCTCGACCGCAAAATTCCGCCCCGTACGCCCCACCCCAGTCATCACTTCATCGGCCATCAGCAACACGCCCTCGCGCCGGCAAATATCCGCGATCGCCTTCAAGTATCCCGTCGGAGGCGTAACCGCTCCCAACGTTGCCCCGCTCATCGGTTCAAAGATGAACCCCGCAGCTTCGCCCTTCGTAGCCCGGATCGCGCGCTCCAACTCCGCGGCATACTGCTGTCCGCAGTTGTAGCAACTGTCGGTGCAGTCGAAGGCGCAACGATAGCAATACGGAAAGCCGACGTGCTCAGACTCGCGCACCATCGGCAGATAGACCTCGCGCCGCTTCCTGTTTCCGGAAACCGCGAGCGCCCCCAGTGTCGATCCGTGATAGCTCTGCTGCCGGCTCAGAATCTGATACCGGCTCTTCTCGCCGATCTCCACCTGGTACTGGCGTGCCAGTTTCAGCGCCGTCTCCACTGACTCCGACCCGCCCGAGGTGAAGTAGACCGCTCCACCCGCAAAATTCTCGCCTGCGAAATCGAGCAACTCCGCCGCAAACTCTTCCGCCACCGGGGTCGTGAACTGGCTGGTATGAACAAACTCCAACTGCTGGGCTTGCGCCGCCATCGCTTCGACAACTTCGGGTACCCCATGCCCAATGAAGTTCACCGCCGCCGATCCCGAGAAATCGAGGTAGCGCTTACCCTCGCGATCCCAGACATAAACGCCCTCCCCGCGCACCGCCACGGGATAGGGCTTAAGAAAAGACCGGCGCAACACCGGCGTGCGAAGCTGTTGCTCGGCCACGGCAGGTTCGCTCACACGCGGATTATAGCAACGCCATTCGTATGGCGCGGCCACTTGCCCGCGTACAGCCGAGATTTACCCAGATGCGATGCGCGCGACAAATTCACCAATGCCGCAAGCCTTCAGCAACCGTCTTTCTTGCCGAATGCCACGAAACCATTGTCGGTTAGGCCCAAGTAATTGAAGGCGCCCTTGCCGATGCGGCCGTTGCTGGCGCGAGCCGTCAAAACAAAGAAGTCACAACAGTCGCCTTCGCCCGACGGATAGGTGAAAGTTACCGTCATGAGTCCATCGATCCCTGTGAAATAGCCGGGATACTGGCTGTTGTTGGGGATCAGCGAAGCCTCGCCACTGTGCGGCCAGCCGTAGCTGCCATTGTCGGTAAGAGCCACGCAGTACGTGCCGTTAGAGCGCTGTGACTGGGTCACAGTCACCTGCCAATTGCCGGTGTAGCTCTGCGCCATGGCAGCGCTGGTGGCAAGGGCAAACGACGCAATTGCCAACCCTGTTGCGATAAATTTACGAATGTGTATGGTCATTGTCCCTGCCTCCCCATGGAAGTTGTGATGTCTGGCTCCACGAACGTACCGAAGGTAGACACAGCCAGTTGTCATGAGAATGTAAAACCAATGTAAAAACTCTGATGCTTAGCCTTGTAGTGTTCGCAACCATGGAAGACCAGCCCGATACAGTTGAGTGAGGCGGAGCGAGTCGAGTCCTGCATTCTCCCGCTATCGCCTGCATCGTGCTTGTCAAAAATCGAGATCCTAACCCACGACTCCGCGCGCCATGATGCCGCCAGAAACTTTGGGAAGATGCTGCTATCGCGATCTTGCGTTTCCGATTGACGTGAACAGCGATAGCAGGGACAATGGCAGCCCTTCGGGGGCAAGGACTTACAAGAATTTACTTCTTTTGACTTGCCTGCCGGGGAAAACTCAGGTAATTAGCATACCCACGTGTCGCGCATTCCGGCCTGGCGTAGGAAGATCCGGCGCAACGCTCGCCAGATTCACAGCGGTCATCGAAATGTAGAGATTCAGGGAGGCGAAAATGAAAAGCTCTATTCTCAGAAAACATCAGGGCACTCTGCTGGCGACGACCTTACTTGACCGGCTCTTCAGCCTCGCCATGACGGCCGGCATCGTCTTTGCGCTCTGTACCGCCGCGGCGATTCCTTCGCCGGCACAGGAGAGCGAGTTCCACAGCTTGTTCAGTTTCGATGGTACATGTAAGTCCGGCGCGAATCCTGGCTTCGGCAATCTCGTTCAGGGCCTGGATGGGAGCCTCTACGGAACGACCGAGGTTTGCAGTGGCTCCGGGGGCACGGTTTTCAAATTTGCTACGACTGCGAGCAAGCCGACCGTTCTCTACGTTTTTTGCCTGAAAGGGGGGCCGTGCTCCGACGGAGCCAAGCCTTATGCAGGACTGACGCTCGCCAGCAATGGGAACCTTTACGGTACAACCTACTTCGGCGGGGCCAGCAACTATGGCACCGTCTTTCAAATCACCTCGGCGGGCAAGTGGACCCCGGTGTTCAGCTTCAGCGGCGCGAACGGCGAGGAGCCCCAGGCGGCCCCGTTTCAGGCAAAGGATGGCAACTTGTACGGATCCACCACCAGTGGCGGGTCCGACGGCGTTGGCACGCTCTATGAAATGACCACCGCGGGCGGGGACGAAGTCTCGGTGAGCTTCACTGGCGAGAACGGGGAAATTCCTTACGCCCCATTGGTACAGGGCAAAAACGGAAACATCTATGGGACCACGAGCCAAGTCACGTCGGGCAACGGTGCGGTCATTGTAATTTTGCCAAAAACTGGCCTGAAGAAAACCCCGTTGTACACTTTCCAGGGCGTTAAGAACGGGGGTAACCCCTACGGTGGGCTGCTCCAGGCCACCGACGGAAACTTTTACGGGACCACCAGCACCGGCGGAGCCAACAGTCAGGGCGGTACGATTTTTTCGATGACACCGGCGGGCAAGCTCAAAACGATTTACAGCTTCTGCGCAAAACCAAATTGCACCGATGGCCGCAATCCCTTGACCTCACTGATCCAAGCCAACGACGGGAACCTATACGGTACAACTGCATTTGGTGGGACGAACGAAACCTCCTGCAACAGTGGTTGCGGCACGATCTTCAGTATCACCACCGCGGGCAAGCTCACTACCCTCTACAACTTCTGCGGCTTGGCGAATTGCGCTGACGGGAGTCAGCCAGAAGGTGGACTGGTGCAAGCCACCAACGGGACCTTCTACGGTACGACCTTCTCTGGGGGGACTGTGGGTCTCGGCACGGTATTCAGCCTGTCCGTGGAAGAACTGAAGCCGTTCGTCAAGATACTACCGGCTTGGGGCACGGCGGGAGCGACTGCCATGATCTTGGGAGACAATCTGACCGGCGCAACGAAAGTCACCTTTAACGGCGCACCCGCAGCGTTCACCGTTGTCTCCAGCACCGAAATTAAGGCCACCGTCCCCACCGGCGCGACCACCGGCACTGTAGCTGTCGATACCCCCGGCGGCACGCTGGAGAGCAACGCGCTCTTCCAGGTGGATTGATCGGAATCCGCGGTATCACGAAGCCGGGCGGCACGTTTTGACCGCTGGTCAATGAGAGCTACCGGGATGTTGCCAACAGCTCAAACCGCCTATAGACGGGTCTGTTGATACAGACCAAGTTCGGAATTTCGAAGAAGGCTCAGAATCGAGTCACTCAAGATGAAATGCACCGCCGCTCCATTCTTCGGGAGCGACATCGGTGATGGTCTCCGTAAAGTCCCAGCGGTGGCCGCAAAAATCCTGAGCGTTGTATTGGCGCTCGCCATACGGTTGGTCTTGGGGTTCCGTCAGTATGACGGCACCGTTCTGGCGCGCTCGCTCGCAGTGACCCTCAGCATCTTCGATGCGAACTTGAACGAGGTGCGAGTTGTTGGGTATCGCGTTGCCTTCGGCGATAGTGAAGCAGCCATCTCCAGCTTTCATCTGGACGCGGTGGTTGGCGATGCGCAGACGGACGGTGAAGCCAAAAGCCTTTGACAGCCAATCGGCCGCTGCGCAGGGGTCGGGATAAATGAGCACAGGAATGACGACACACGGCGGCACGGATCGGTTTGATCGCATCCGGACACTTTATCATTCAGCCCTCAGAGGATAGACATCTGTCGTTATCGCGTTTGCGCCAACTAAGAATATTCCCCAGCCCTTGCTGCCAAAGCCCAAATTGCCGTTCCCGATTCTCGCCCCCTGATAACTCTCCCACCAACCGCCAGATGGTTTAATCTGCGAAGGATGCGTCTGCTCCGTTTCTTTCGGCCATCGCACCAGCACACCGCTTTTTCGGCGACGCTGCTGCTGATGGCCGCCATCACGCTCTCGCGCGTGATCGGATACATCCGCGAAGCCTACATCGCCTACGCCTTCGGCGCCGGGCAGCAGACCGATGCCTACGTCGCCGCGTTCACCCTGCCCGACTGGCTCAACTACATCGTTGCCGGCGGCACCGCCTCCATCACATTCATCAGCATCTACACCCGGTTTATGGCGGAAAAGCGCGAGCAGGACGCGCGGAAAACTTTCTCCATCGTCATCACCGTGATGACCACCGTGCTGGTCGTTGGCACCATGCTGGCCGAGATTTTCACCCCGCAATTCGCCGCCTGGATGTTCCATGGCTTCAATGCCGAACAGATGCGGCTCTGCGTCCATCTGACCCGCATCCTGCTCCCCGCTCAAATCTTCTTTTATGTTGGCGGAGTGGTGTCGGCGGTCTTGCTCTCCCATCGTCTGTTTTTGCTCCCGGCCTTCGGTCCGCTGATCTACAACGTCTTCATCATCGCCGGAGGAGTTGTCGCCGGACGCCAGATGGGAATTGCATCGCTCGCTTTTGGCGCGCTCGCCGGCAGCATCGCCGGTCCCTTTCTGGTCAACGCCATCGGAGCCGCCAAAATCGGCACCGGATACCGGCCTTCGTTCGACGTGAAAAACCCCGCATTCCGCGAGTGGGTGCGGCTCTCCATCCCGCTCATGCTGGGCGTCTCCCTGGTCGCCGCCGACGACTGGATTCTCCGTTACTTTGCCTCCAGCGGTATCGGCGACATCGCCCGCCTGAATTATGCCAAGCGCCTCTTCGGCGTTCCCATCGCCATTCTCGGACAGGCTGTCGGGCAAGCCTCGCTTCCCTTTTTCTCGCGACTCTTCGGGGAAAAGAAATTTACTGAATTCGCCGCTACCGTGAATGCTTCGGTCTATCGCATCACCGCCGCTTCTCTGCTCATGACCGGATGGATGATGGCCATCGCCGTCCCCCTGATCGATCTCGTCTATCGCCGCGGACACTTCACTTTCTCGGATACGAAATCCACCGCCATCTATTTCTTCTGGTTTTCGCTTTCTCTCGCCCTGTGGTCGAGTCAGGCGCTCTACGCCCGCGCCTTTTACGCTTCCGGCAATACCCTGACTCCGATGATCGCCAGCAGCCTCATCGTGCTCGCCTCCCTGCCCATGTACGCGCTGTTTTTTCGAACCTTTTCAGTCACGGGATTGGCCATCGCGTCCGACCTTGGCATCGCCGCCAACGCCGTGGCCATCGCCGCCCTCCTGCATTTTCGCGGTATGGTGTCGTTTGCCGGCCTGAACTGGAAAGAGATAGGGAAGTCCGCGCTGGTGGGCACCGTTTCCGGCGGACTCAGTTATGAAGTCATGCGCAGCATTTCACTCGATGGCAGCCGACGCGCCGACCTTTTCGCGCTTACGCTCGGCTCTATAACCTGGGCCGCCGCCGTCGCCGCTGGCCTCTGGCTATTGCGCTCGGAATTGCCCGCCGACCTGCGCCGAAAAAAATCCGCCACTCTTCCCAGCCTCGCCGAAGGCCAGGCTGCCGAAACAATGGCGACCGGCAAGGAACCGTGAACGCGCGGCTCCTCGTTCGCTGCTCGAGACTGAGCCGTGCGTTGTTCAAGCCCCGAGCGACTCGTGCCAAAAATAAAACGGGCCCGCGAAGGCCCGTTTCAAGATCCTGCTCACACTGCCGCCCACCTGAACAAACAGCGCAACGCGAACGACGAATAGCAAATAGCGTTTCTACGCCCGTGCCGCAATTGCCGGTTCCGCAGCCGCCGCACTCTTGGCGGTTTCTTCCGACTTCGATTCTGCCTTTGGCGCTGCTCCCGCACCCGCTTTGCGGATGTCGATGCCACCCTTGAAAAAGGCGCCGTCCTCAATCGAAATGCGCGCCGCCACCACGTCGCCGGTAAGCGAACCGTCGCTGCGGATGTCCACTCGATCGCTCGCCGTCAGGTTGCCCCGCACCTTGCCCAGCACCACGATCTCCCGCGCCCCGATGTTGGCCGCAACTACTCCATTACGCCCGATCGTGACTCGATTGCCAGAGAGATTGATCGACCCTTCCACCCGGCCGTCAATATATAAAGACTCCGATCCCGTTACTTCCCCTTTGATCACCAGCGACTTGCCAATCGTAGCCTGGTCCGAAGTCGTGGTCGTTACCGGGCGCGGCGCCGCCGCGGGCTCGCTCGTATTCATCACCGGTGCCGTCGTCGCCGCCGTCGTACTCGGTCGCTCGGGCTCAGAAGGCCGGCCAGGTGTCGCAGGTTGATTCGTGGGCTTCCACATTGTCGTCGAAATCCTTTCCTTTTTTATTAAGGGATTCTGAATCATCGCCGCATTTCGCGGGCCAAATCGAATTGTACTCCTCAGTAAACCCCCTGCCCTGTGGAAATCCAGCATTCTTATGACTTTTCATAGTTCCCCCCGTGGTTCCCCCCTTCCCCGAATCCCATCCGTCCTCCTCCCACTAGGTAACCGCTGCCCGCACCTGCGGTAATTCTTCTATCGCGATAAGATGGTGCGAAGGTTCGATCATTCGGGACCAACCCTCGATTCCAGAAGAGGAACTCATGACTTTGCCAGCTACAGATCCAACCGCAAACACGATTCGGCCTCAGCCGGGAGAGTACGCTCCTTACTATGAGAAATATATAAGTCAAGTTCCAGAAAGCGACATCCTCGCCACCCTGGAAGACCAGCGCCGGCAGATGCTGCTCTTGCTCTCCGGACGAAGCGAGGCCGACGGCGATCTACGCTACGCGCCCGGAAAATGGACGGTGAAAGAAGTTCTTGGCCACATCTGCGATGCCGAGCGCGTCTTCGCCTATCGCGCGCTGCGCATCTCGCGTGGCGACGCCACTCCCTTGGAAAGCTTTGACGAAAACGACTACGTCCGTAACGGACCCTTCGCGCGTTGTTCGCTGGCTGACCTCATCGAAGACTACATCGCCGTGCGCCGTTCCACGGTGTCTCTGTTTCGCCCGCTGGACGCCGCCGCGTGGATGCGCCGTGGCATCGCCAGCAAGAACGAAGTCACGGTGCGCGCCCTCGCCTACATCATCGCCGGACACGAACTGCATCATCGACGGATGCTTGAGGAGAAGTATCTCAAATAGAGATTTTGTAATTTGGTAATCGGGTAAATTTGCAATTCAGAACCGGCCTGAACCACTCAAAAAGATTTCCAGCTTACCAAATTACCGGATTACAAAATTACCAAATGAGTCTTTCCGATTCCGCCATTCTTCGCCACATCGCCCGCCAGCCCAAAAAAACGGCGAGCCATAAGCAGCTCTTGCGTGAACTCGGCGTAAAAGGCGAAGCGCGCCGCGAACTGACCGATCGCCTCTACGCCCTCGTCGGCAAGGGCGAACTGCTGCAAGTCGACTCCGAACGCTATGCCATCCCGCAGGCAACCAGGGGCCGCAACCTGCTCGTCGGCCGCCTCACCATGCATCGCGACGGTTTCGGCTTCGTAATTCCCGAAGCCACGTCGCTTGACGACAGTCTTAAGTCTCGCTTGGCCGGAGATGTATTCATTCCTCCCCACGCCACTGCCTCCTCCATGCACGGCGACCGTGTGCTCGTCGAAGTCTCTGCCGTCCGCCCCGACGGCCGCGCCGAAGGCCGCATTCTCCGCTCCCTCTCGCGCGCCCATCCCACCGTGGTCGGCATCTTCCACTACGGACGCCGCCACAACTATGTCAAGCCCATCGACGAAAAAGTGACCCAGGAAATCGTCATCCCCCCGGGAATGGAGAATCCACCGTCCCCTGTGTCCTCCGTGCTCCCTTTGGCAGAGATTTCCCCGGCTGAACCGGCGAAACCGCAAATGCAGAAATCCCCGGACCGCGTAATTGGCGAAGAAGCCAAAGTCCACACCAACTGGCAGGATCTCGAAGGCGTTGTCGTCGACGTCGAAATCACCGACTGGCCCAGCGCCACTCAGAATCCGCGTGGACGCGTCATCGAAATCCTCGGCGAAGAAAACGACTTCGGTGTCGACGTCGAAATCACGATTCGCAAGTTCCACCTGCCTCACCGCTTCCCACCCGAAGTGATCGAAGCAGCGCAGGCCATCTCAACCGAAATCCCCGCCGAAACTCTCCGCCATCGCCGCGATTACCGGGATCTGCCCATTGTCACCATCGACGGCGAGACGGCGCGCGATTTCGACGACGCCGTTCACGTCCGCCAACTCGAAAACGGAAACTACGAACTCCAGGTCCACATCGCCGACGTAGCTCAATACGTAACCCCGAACTCGCCGCTCGATCAGGAAGCCCGTCTCCGGGGCACCAGCGTCTACTTCCCCGACCGCGCCGTCCCCATGCTGCCACTCGAACTCTCGACCGACATTTGCAGCCTGCGCCCGCAGGTCGACCGCCTCGTACTCTCCTGCATCATGGAGATCGACCACCAGGGCGAAATCGCCGGCTATGAAATCAATGAAGGCGTAATCCGTTCCGCTGAGAGAATGACCTACACGGCCGTGAATGCCGTGATCGAAGCGGACCCCGAAGCGCGCCATAAATACACCGGCCAGGTCGAGCACTTCGAACGCATGCGCGATCTCGCGATGATTTTGAATCGTAAACGCAAACGCCGCGGATCGATCGATTTCGATCTTCCGGAAGCGGTCATCGAGTTTGACGAATTCGGCATGATGAAGAGCATCACCCGATCCGAACGCAACATCGCTCACCGCCTCATCGAAGAATTCATGCTCTCGGCCAATGAATCCGTCGCCCACTACCTCGAAAATAAACGCATCGCCTCGCTCTACCGCATCCACGAGAAGCCGGACGCCAAACGCGTCTACGACTTCGAAGTCATCGCCGCCACTTTCGGATACTCCCTCGGTGTCGGCGCCTTACCCATTCAGCGCGTGCAACTCAAAGCCGACCGCCGCGACGCCCGCGGCACCGGCAAGCGTGTCCGTGAAATTGAAGTGCCCAAGGAAGTTCACATCACCCCGCGCATGTACCAGAAACTCACGGAGAAAATCGCCGGCAAGCCGGAAGAGAGAATTCTGAGTTTCCTGATGCTGCGCTCGCTCAAACAAGCCCGTTATTCCGAAGAGAATCGCGGACACTTCGCCCTGGCCGCCACCACCTACACCCACTTCACCTCGCCCATCCGCCGCTATCCCGACCTGATCGTGCACCGCATCCTGAAAGAGGTCCTGCGCGACTCAGCCGAAAAAATGGATGGTGAAGTCCCGGTGGGCATCTCTGCGCCAGGTCGCTCGGACTCCGCCGCGGAGCGGCGTGAAACCACAGCCCACGGCGCAAGCCGTGTATTAACGACGGATCAGGAGCCAGCCCCGGAGGGGCGAAAGAAACATCGTGACGCTGATTCATCAACCCCTCCGCCATCGCCCTGGTCCAAGCGCCGCGACCGCGATGCGCATCAGCACGCCATCCAGCCGCTTGGAGGTCCCATCTCACTCGAAGAACTTCACAACATTGCCGACGAATCCAGCCAGTCCGAACGCCGCGCCGATGAAGCCGAGCGCGGCCTGATGGAATGGAAGAAAATGAAATTCATGGAGCGCCACATTGGCGAAGATTTCGACGGCTTAATCATCAGCGTAACCAAGTATGGTTTCTTCGTGGAACTCACCGACCTCTTCGTCGAAGGCCTCGTCCCGCTCAACACACTCGGCGACTATGACAAGAACGACCGCTACACCTTCCACGAAGACACCCGCCAGATCATCGGCCAGCGCTCGCGCAAGACCTACAGCCTGGGAGATCGCTGCCGCGTTCTGGTGGATCGCATCGATCCGGTAGAAAAGAAGATCCAGTTCGCGATACTCGAAGAGCAACCCAAACCGTCAATAAAAAGCCGGCGCAAATGATCGCTGCACCGTCTGACTGTAGAATTGAAATTCAAGGGGAGCAAAGAGCATGCCCACATCGAACGATTCCAAGCCCGGGCAAAATTCAGCCCAAGCCGCCGAGCAGGTTGCCAGCGCTCACAAGATTCTGAAGGAACTGCAACAGAAGGTCGGGAACCATCCCGAACTCGGCGAGGCCATCACCAAACTGGAAATGGCCCTCAACACCTTGGCGGTAAAGACCGGCGGTTTGCTGTAGCAGCGCAGTTCTCAGTGCGCGTCTCGCTCACTGAGAACCGGGAACTGACAACTGCTCTCTCCCGACCTGCTAAAATTCTCCGTCACCACTCTTGGCGCCTGCCTAGGAAGTCCGCTCCATGTCCGACAATCCAGAATCCAGCACTAGTAATCCCACTCGACGGACCCGCGTCGTGCGCGAACCGCAGCGTGCCGTATACGACCGCGATACCGTCAATCAGATCCTCGACGAGGCTTTCCTCTGCCACGTCGGCTTTGCCGTCGACGGCCAGCCCTTCGTCATCCCCACTTCCTACGGCCGCGACGCAGACATGCTATACATCCACGGCTCCGCTGCCAGCCGCATGTTGCGGAATCTCAACCAAGGCGTCCCAGTCTGTATCACGGTCACTCTGCTCGATGGATTAGTGCTTGCTCGCTCCGTATTCAATCACTCGATGAACTACCGCTCCGTGGTAATTCTAGGCACGGCCACCCTGGTGGATGATCCGGCGGAGAAACTCGCGGCCCTGCGCGCGCTCAGCGAACACATTATTCCGCAACGCTGGGACGACTCGCGCCCGCCCAACGAAACCGAGCTGAAGGCAACCTCCGTCCTGCGCCTTCCCATCAGTGAATTTTCCGCCAAGGTCCGAGTCGGTCCGGCAGTCGACGACGAGGAAGATTACTCATTTCCCACCTGGGCGGGAGTCATTCCGCTAGAGATGAATTCGGGAACGCCGATTCGAGACGCCCGCTGCGAGCGGGACCTGCCCGCCTATCTCAAGAACTATTCGCGCAGGAAAAATCCCTAGAGCAAGCCGAGCTCGGAAGGATGGCTGAAAACACCCGCCCCTGCGCAAACAGTACCAATCCCCACGTAGCTGCGGACGCACTCGTCCGCCCCGCCTGTCGACGCCCTGCAAAATCGCCAAGCCGCATCTCCGTTCCCGCTCAGCCCGGCAGCAACAGCAGCTTCCCCGTAGTCCTTCGTCCCTCAAGGTCGCGGTGCGCGTGCTGCGCTTCGGCCAGCGGATACAGGTGCTCGATCCGCAACTTCAGCTTGCCATCGCGAATCATGCCAAACACCGCCGCCGCTCGTTGCTGCAACTCCGCAGCCGTTGCGATGTAGTTCCCCAGCGAAGGCCGCGTTAGAAAAATCGATCCCTTCTGTGTCAGCACCAGCGGATCAATCGGCGCCACCGCCCCGCTCGACCCGCCATAAAGCACCATCATCCCGCGGGGACGCAGCAGGTTCAGACCCTTGTCAAAGGTCGTCTTGCCCACCGAGTCATAGACCACATCGACACCCTTGCCGCCAGTCAGGCGTTTCGTCTCCGCTTCAAAATCCGCCTGCATATAAAGAATGACTTCGTCCGCTCCCGCCGCGCGTGCCAGCTTGGCTTTTTCCGCGGTCGAAACCGTCGCAATCACCCGCACTCCAAGGTTATGCGCCATCTGCACCAGCAGCAGCCCAACTCCTCCCGCCGCCGCGTGAACCAGCGCCGTCTCGCCCTTCTTCAGCGGAAAAGTATCGTACGCGAGATAGTGCGCGGTCATCCCCTGCAACATGGCGGCCGCAGCTTCCCGTTCTCCCACCCCCGCCGGAATCTTCACCAGGCGTTCCGCTGGAACCGCGGCATACTCGGCATATCCCCCTAGCGTCATGGTGTAGGCCACGCGATCGCCAGCCGCGACATTCTTTACCTCCGAGCCCACCGCCGAAACTACGCCCGCCGCTTCCTGCCCCAGAACCAGCGGCAGCGCCGCCTTGTACCGGCCCTCGCGGTTGTAGACGTCAATAAAATTGACTCCCGCCGCAGCCACCTTCACCACCGCTTCGTTCGATTTCGGTTGCGGCACCGGCAAGTCCACCAGTTCCATCACTTCCGGCCCGCCGGTTTGCTTGATCTGTATCGCTTTCATAATTCCCCTTCGATTTTCCTTCGATAGAATCAAAACTGCGAAAGACTCGTTGCCATCACCCGGACCCTTAAGGTAATATCCCCTGCCGATCCCAAAGTGAACCCGTTGATGGGCCTACAGATACGTTGACCCAACGAATTTTGCGATAGTACCATCGAATCAGATCATCAGAAAAGGCAGGTTACGCTCGGGGACGGCTGCGGTAAGTTTTTGCAAATATGAGATTTTATTCTCACCGGCATCGGGCATTCATTCTCTCCGCCGCGACTGCGGCTCTGCTGGCAACCCTCGCCTGCCAGACTACCCAGAAATCTTTTATGCCCCCCGCCCAAGCCCAGGCTCCAGCCTTGGTCGCGAAGGCTGGTCCACCCGATCCGCGTCCGCAGACCATGGCAACTGCCGCCCCTGAGCCTCAATCGAAGCCCTCGGTGCCTGAGGTGCTTCAAGTCGATCCCGTCGGCGCTTTGATTGCCCGCGTCGAGAAGGAATACCAGGCCGGGCAGGATAACTACCGCGCTGGACACATGGAGGCCGCCAAACAGAATTTCGACTCCGCCTTCAACCAGTTGCTCGGCAGCGGATTCGATCTTCAGTCCCAATCCGATGATCGGCTGGAGCGTGAGCTCGACCGCATTCTCGACGGCATCAACGGGCTCGAACTGGCCGCGCTGCAACAGGGCGACGGTTTTGCCGAGCAAAAGTCAGAACCGGCTCCTATCGACGAAGCCAATGATCTTACCCCGACGGTCGATGAAAACGTCAAGGCGAAAGCTGCAGCCGAGATCAAGTCCACCCATTCCGACCTTCCGCTGGTGATGACCGACCAAGTCGCCGGTTTCATCAACTACTTTTCCAACCGCGGACGCGGCACTCTAGAGCGCGCACTGGCCCGGTCCGGACGGTACGAAGACATGATTCGCCGCATCCTGCGCGAACAAGGCGTCCCGCAAGAACTCATCTATCTCGCCCAGGCCGAGTCCGGCTTCCATCCTCTGGCCGTTTCCCGCGCCGGCGCTCGCGGCATGTGGCAGTTCATGGGCAGCCGCGCGGCTGGCTACGGACTCGAGCGCAGCTGGTGGGTCGATGACCGCCAGGATCCCGAAAAAGCCACCCGCGCCGCCGCTCACCATCTGAAGGACCTCTACAACCAGTTTGGCGACTGGTATCTGGCCATGGCCGCCTACAACTCCGGCCCGGGAACGGTTCAAAGCGCGGTCAAGCGCACCGGCTACGCCGATTTCTGGGAACTCTACCGCCGCAATGTGCTGCCGAAGGAAACCCGCAACTACGTTCCCATCATCGTCGCCGTCACCATCATGGCCAAGAATCCCGCGCAATACGGACTGGACTCGGTAGTGAAAGAAAAGCCGGTTCCCTTTGACACCGTGAAAATCGACTATCCCATTGATCTCCGGCTCGCCGCCGAATGCGTGGATGCTAGCGCTGAAGAACTATCGGATCTGAATCCCAGCTTGCTCCGCATGACCACTCCGAAGCTGGCCGGACCAGACCAGCAATTCGAGCTTCACTTGCCGGCCGGAACCGCCGCCAGATTTCAGACTGCGGTCGCTTCGATCCCAGCCGACAAGCGCGTCTGGTGGCGCTATCACAAGGTGCAAGCTGGAGAAACGCTGGCCTCCATTGCGCGCACCCATCACACAACTCCGAAAGCTATTGCGGAAGCCAACGACCTCTACGACGGACTCGACAACGCCAGGACCAACGGCGCCCTCCCACCGGAAACCCGTCTCATCATCCCGATCGCCCCCGGCAATCAAAACGATACCAGCACCTATGCGCGCTCAATTACCCGCTACAAAGTCCGCAAAGGCGATACCGTTGAGTCGGTGGCTGAGAACTTCGGCGTTTCCCAAAAACTCGTCCGCGGCTGGAACCACCTCAAGGGCAGCAGCCTGACGGGAAGAAAGACTCTGTATCTCCATCTGCCCGTGACCCAGGGCGCATCCGAAACGCAGACAGCCTCGAAACACTCGGTCAACTCCAAACACCGCGCTGGAAGTCAAACTGCATCAGCCAGCACCGTTGCCCATCCCGTGGCGAAGCATTCCACCGTGAAGCATCATAAAGTGCAACGCGGCGAGACTCTCTCATCGATCGCTAGCACCTACAACACCACCGTCTCCGCCCTCAGGCACGACAACCGCAATCTCGCCGCGCTTCGTCCCGGCATGGTCCTGATCGTTCGCGAAGGCCGCTAACCGCCAGCTCATACCCTGGTTTCCACAGAAGCAGCCCAACTTCCGGTTACGCGCCGCCCATCCCTCACGTTACGAAAGTAGCGTTTCCAACTGAAGTTTTCCCCGGTCAGCGCCGATGGTTACCTGCGAGGAAGAACTTGTAATTCTCAGCCGTTTGGGCAGGCGCTCAAACCGTTGCGGCGTGAACAAGTTGAAGTGTGAATTATGAGATACACCGAAAATCTCGGCGAAAATCAAACCGGCGCCCGTTCCGTCTCCGAGCGTCTGCAAGCCGCGACCGATGAACTGCAGGAGTTGGAAAAACTGGTCCTCTCCGGCGACTCTTCGCCCCGCGTTCTAAGCGAATTCCGCGGCGCCGTCGACAGCATTCGCCAAACCGCATGGGCCGTCCAACAATGGATTGAGCTGCAACGGCAACATCGCGACCCCTACACCCTGATGGATATCCTGGCGGAGGAGCGCGTCCGCCGCACCACCCAGATCACGAAAGATCTGACCATCGACCTGGAGTCCCTGGAACTGGGCCTCGAAACCAAAGGCCTGGAAGGCCTCTTTCATGCCATCGAAGGCCTCTACGAGCGCCTCCGCCCCCTGTTCAGAAAAACTCCCGCCTAGCCGCGGGGTCGACAAATCGGACTCAAAAAGAACATGCTCCAAATACGAACGCCCCGTTGTTAGGCCGCTCAGAGGTCCGCTCATTGAGCGGAGCCTTACGACGTTTGTGTAAGTTGCACGATGATTCTAGTGTACGTGAGCGGCAATTCTCGTCCATCCTTGGCCAAAAACTCTAAGGTCAAGCGCGGCGGACAGGAGTGTCCGCCCTACACTCATCCCATCAGCAGCCCGCCATTCACATTCAGTACATGTCCCGTGATGTACGATGCTTCCTCCGAAGCCAGAAAGCATACGGCGTTGGCTACATCCTGTGGCGCGCCCACTCGTCCCAGCGGGATTGTCTTCACCGCGTTCTGCTTGAATTCCTCGCTTAGCGCCGCCGTCATATTGGTCTCAATGAAGCCGGGAGCCACCGCGTTGCAGGTGATATTGCGCGACGCCACCTCCCGCGCCACGGCCATCGTTAGGCCAATCAGCCCCGCTTTCGATGCGGCATAGTTCGCCTGCCCAGCCTGCCCCGTCTGCCCAAAGACGCTGGTGATGTTGATGATCCGTCCCCAGCGCTGTTTGAGCATGGAGCCGATCACCTGCTGGATGCACAGATATGCCGAGGTTAGATTCGTGTTCAGTACCGTGTCCCAGTCGGCGCGCTTCATGCGCATCACCAGTTGGTCTCGGGTTACGCCGGCGTTGTTGACCAGGATGTCGAGCTTGCCGAATTGCGCAATCGCCGACTTGATGCCGGACTTCACCTGCTCTTCCTCCTCGACGTCCATGACGAAGGCCGCCGCCTTGCCTCCCTCGGCTGCAATTTGCGCGACCAGTTCGTCGAGTTTCTGCCGGTTGCGCGCCGCCACCGCGACGGCCGCGCCCTCGCGCGCCAGGGCCAGCGCACAGGCATGACCGATGCCCTGCGACGCCCCCGTAACCAGCGCGACTCGCCCTTCGAGTTTCATCGGTGCTCCTTACTTTCCTCGTTTTCGTTCTTGGTCTTTCTAGGAATCGTTTTTAAGACCTGCAGCTTTGAACCGAGGATTATAACGTCACGGAAGCGCGCTGGTGGGCGTTTCTCTGGTGCTGGCTGGGGACAGGCACTGCAGAGATTTCATTCCCCCGAGGACGGGGCATCAAAGAAGACATTGGCAAGGCGCCGGTCGAAGCTCCCTGAGGGTATCAGCCGGTTTGCGTCGCCGGTCGCCGTAATTCAGACGCCCCAAGAATCTTTTCAATCTTGTCGACCAGCGTTCGCCTGGAATACGGCTTCGCCAGGAAATACGAGTGCGAGCCGGGCGTTTCCGTCTCATATTCCGGGTTGTTGTAACCCGACGTCGCTAGAATCACTACTTCGGGAAAATGCTGCCGCAGATCCTGCCCCAGTTGCTCGCCCGAGCGTCCTGGAAGGACCATATCCGTCATCACCAGGTCGATTCGCCGTTTGCACTCTTGGTAAACCTTCATCGCAGCCAGCGCATTGCCAGCCGGCAAGACTTCAAAACCCGCGCTCTCCAGAATGCTGCACGTGGCCTCCCGAACAAAAGGCTCGTCTTCCACTAGCAGAATAATCCGCCGCCGTGGCCGGTCGTTGGCAAATACAAATGGTTGAAGAGTCACAGGTCACCTCGATTCACTTCCTGAAACTCTCCAGCAATCGCGTGGCCTCGCTGCCTCCCGTAGCAGCGGCGCGCGGCGCACTGACAGGTATGTCTTCGAATTATGAGTCGGAATCTACTTCAATGCAGTCAGAATCGTCTGCTTCGGATCCAGCACAATCTTGCGTGTCCCGCTGGGAGCCACCAGCCGAAACCCAGTCTCCGGGCCGTCCGCCAGCACTTCCCCCAGAAATACTTGAGTGTTGCCCACGGTGACGGCATACACCGGAACCGCAGTCACCAGATCGTCGGGTATGTCCTTTTGTACGATCACACCCGTCACCCTAGTCACCCCAGCCTTCTCCGCGAAGTGTATATCCCTCGCTTCCAGCACCGGTATCGACGTCCCTTCGACCCACCCTTCCAAGAACCAGTCCAACTTGGGACGTTTCTCGTACCAAAGTGGGCGCGGCAATTCCTCTTCGAAAGCCTGCATAAGCTCCGGCGTGCTGATGCTTCTTCCCGCATACCGATCCCTGACCTTTCGCAGCACGCGGAAGAAGGGCTCTTCGGCATCCAACGGCGCACTCGTCGGTCCCTTCCGGGGATGGGATACCGCTTCGGAATCGCGCCGCGCTGAACTGCCCAGCATGGCACCGTGCAGCGTCGAGTCGCGCAACATGCAGCGCAGCATGTGAAACAGCCACGTACCTCGTTCGTAGCTGATCGCCTGGTATCCCGCGGGAAAATGCGACGACTCCAGGCGCTGCCCCAGCGTCACCGGTCCAGCGTCGCGCAGCCGCTCTCCGTCTTTGTTCTGGCTCAGAAGATCGTGCCGGTACTGTTCCAGGACCTGCCGGAATTGAGCCGGATTCTCCTGTTCCAGAATCAACAAGGACGCATAGTTCGCCAAACCTTCCATTAGCCACTGGTCGCGATAGCTTTTCCAACCCACCAGATCGCCCCACCATTGGTGCGCCGTCTCGTGCACCAGAACTTGACGGTCGAGCTCCCGCGTCACTGGATCCAGGCGCAGATCGGCCTGCTCCTCGGGGCTGAGAAACGCGAAACTCGACAGAAAGACCAGACCCGGCCAGCCCTGGCTTAACTCGCCCGGCATCTGCGTCAACGCCAGCGAGTCATACGGATAGGGCCCAAACCACTGCGAAAAGCTCTCCATCGCCTGCGCCGCCCTGTCCGCCACTGCTTGCGCATCGCGAGCGGGGGACGGCGGCGGCGGCGTTACCATCAGCGGCACCATCGAACGTGGCGCTGAAACACCGGGAAACACCGGTTGCTCGATGGCTTCCGCCTTCGGCTTCGGAAATGATTTCTCCACCACCCTGGTGCCGTACGCCTCGACTGGAATGTCGCGCGGCTTCGTCTTCGTCTTGGCCTCCGCTCGAACGTATTTGCCCAGGTTGAACCCAGCTACAGGAATGGGACGCTCCGAGATCCACCGGGAAACCTTCTCTGTGCCAACTTCCTGATTCGTTGCCGCTTCCCCGCCACCGGATGGCGCAACCTGCCGTTTTCCCGTCGCCACCAGGGTCCAGCTCGCCGGATAGTTAAATTCCATATCGAACTGCGCCGAACCTAAACCAAAATTCGGATACCACGTCCCGCGCTCGCCAACATACAGCAATCCGTTCCCCGCATCCGACAGAACCTCACCCGCATAGCGGAAGCGCAGTTTCAATGCCTGCCCCGGCCGGAGCGGCATGGAAAACACCAGCGCCACCAGGTCGTTGCCTTTTCGCTGTAATTGCGTTCCTTCCACCGCCGGATTCTGGATGAAATCCACCGGCCGCCCATCCGCTTCGACCGCATCGATCTTCAGATAACGCGACAATTCAAAAACCAGTGCCCTTTCTCCTCCGCTGCGGATTTGCACATTCATCTCCGTCGCTGCCTGCAACCTCGTCGGAGGCTCGACCGAAGCCCGAATGCGGAGCGCTGAGATCGACGCGTCGGCCGCCGGACCGGCCGTTGCGCCTCCGCTCGGCGCAAACGAAGTCCAAATGTCGAAGAACAGGATCCCGTCCTTCAACCGCGACTGACCGGCCCACAACGGCTCCGGACTGGCCGCATCCCAGACCACTTCAAAATTACCCAGCTTTCTGCCCAGCAGATGCGCGTGCAGCAACCGTGGAAATTCTCGGCCCTCCTCGCGCAGCGGCAGACGCCCCGGTCCGCCCGGCGCCGGAGGTCCGCCCTCCGCGGGTACAGTGGGAAGAAAATGACTGAAGTCGAGTAGCAGGCGCAGGGCATCAAAATCCGCCAGACTGCGGCTGGTATCGTTCCATTTCTTGATGAAGTCCCCACCCTCGTCCGCTGGGGTCAGAAACGGCTGCAAAACCGCTGCCGTGTCGTCGTTAAAGCGCAGATACCCTGACGTGAACTGTTCCTCCAGAATCGCCATCCCGGTGAACAGCGCCATCGATCCGCGTTCAACGCGATTGGGAGGCCGCAGCCGTATCTCGCCCTCGCCTTCGAAAAATGCGCCCGTTATTCGCCCACAGATATCTTCGGTAAACACCAGCGTGCCGTAATCTAGGTCAAGATGAAGATTCGGCCGGTCAATCGAAGCGTCGCGCACATGGTAGACGCGTTGCCGATCAAGTTCCACCGCCCGAAGCCGCGCGTAAAGACCGCCCGCCGTTTGTGGACACTGCTGACTCGGCTCCGCTGCCAGCGCCCCAGTAGCGGCGGCCGTCAGGCACCAGACCAACCTGATCACCCACTGCGATCGAACCAGCGCGAGCTTCATAAAACCGCTCTCGGTTGTCAATTCGCAGTTCTCAGTTCCAGGAAAGGCCCGAAGAACGTTCCGATTCTCGGCTGAGAACTGAGAACCGGGAACTGAGAACCGCGCGTTTGAGTTCCAGCACCTTGGTCACCTTACCGGCCCGGTCGCGCCATTGCTAGAATCAGCCCAGTGCGACCTCTTGCTCTCATTCTAGTTCTTTTAACGACGCTGCCCGCGCCAGCGGACATCATTCACCTCAAGAATGGTCGCACCATCTGGGCCGACCAGGTCCGCGACAATAAAGATCACGTCGAATACGATCTGGGCGAGGATACTTACGCGATTCCAAAATCTACCGTAGAGCGCATCGAAGCCGGCGGTATCGCGCCCGTTCACGCCGGAAACTCAGCCGGACCGTCGAGCAACCCCGACACTCCCGACATCACTCCGCCCACCCCGTCGTTCCATCACGAAGCCGACGTCGCTGAAAAAGTCATTCGCGACGGAAAGGTCGATACCGACGCCCTGGCCAGCCTGGGGCGGGCGGAGAATCCCGAACTCGCCGCCACCGCCTACTTCCTCGCCGGAAAACACGAATCCGATCATGGCAACTTTCCGCAGGCCAAGCGCTATTACGAATCCGCGCTCCGTTTCCAGCCGGATAACTCGACCCTCCTGATCTACTACTCGGCCACGCTCATGCGCACCGGCCATGCCGTGGAAGCGCTGCCCTATGCGGAACACGCCGCCAGCGTTGATCCCAACTCGCCCGATGCCGCCGCCATGCTCGGTTTCGTGCAATTCGCCAGCGATCACACTCCCGACGCCATTCGCTCCTGGAAAAAGTCGCTCGCCCTGCGTCCCGATGCGACCGTCAGCCAATATCTCGCGCGCGCCGAACGAGAATCCAGCGCAGAATCGGATTTCTCGCAGCGCGAGAGCAGCCACTTCAACCTCCACTTCGAAGGGAAAGATACCTCCGAGACCTTCCGTCGCGACCTGCTCGCCACTCTCGACTCCGAGTACGACGATCTGGTGCGTGATCTCGGCTACTCACCCCACAGCAACATCGCCGTCACGCTCTATACGCAGCAGGCGTTCTTCGACGTAACCCGCGCGCCCTCCTGGACCGGCGCTATCAACGATGGCAAACTGCGCATCCCGGTCAGCGGTATCCCCAGCGTCACGCGCGACCTCGCCCGCGTCCTCAAGCATGAACTGACGCACTCTTTTGTCTCCCAGATGTCCGGCAACCGCTGCCCTACCTGGCTCAACGAAGGCATCGCGCAGTTGGAGGAAGGCAAGTCGTCCGCTTCCTCCGGTCCCCAACTGGCACAACTTTACGCCGCCGGTAACGAGATTCCGTTGAATATGCTGGAAGGTAGTTTCATGAATTTCTCCGCCCCGGAAGCCACCGTCGCCTATGCCGAATCTCTGACCGCGACCGAATACATTCGCGATACCTACGGCATGAGCGAAATCAACCGCATCCTCGAACTTCTGGCCCAAGGCAGTTCCACGGAAGCCGCGTTGCGTCGCACCGCACACTCAGACTATCGCCAATTGCGCGACGAGATGGCCCGCTCGCTCAAGGAAAAATACGAGTAAGCCCGTGGGGCGCGGACACTCTTCTCCGCGTGCAGAAACAGAATCGGAGAAACGCATTTCTCGCCGCGCTGCCTGAGCACCACCGCATCAGCAGAGAATCAAGCCGCAGTCAGCGGCGCATCGGACGCTATCCGGCGCAATTCGAGCATCCGGTGCCTGACATAGCCATCCTCTGTCAAATGCGCGGAGGCGCAAGCTTTGCGGCTGGTGGCCACCATCTGATCGACCGGACGGCGCTGGGGGAATTGCGGATCGAGTTCCCGGCAGAACTCACAAGGCCTGCTGGACCGGGTGTCAAAACGATAGATGACGGCGGGGTCAATGTGTTCCACGAAGAGCGGCTCCTGGGAGGCGAAAACGGATTCGCCCGACTATGAGGCAGAGTCATACAACTCCGCCTCGAACAATTTGGATGATTGCTTAACGACGCTTTTGTACTACAAGGGGAAGATGCTGGCAAGCCCCTCGTGGCAGGCGCAAACCTGCTGCCTCCCGCGAGGGCCAGGTTGGAAAATAACGGGCAAAAGACAGGAAAATCGATTGTCAATTGCGCTGACGACCCAGCGTCTTTCCCGATTTCTGGCGATTTCTGGCATCATAGGGCGACGCTTCGATCCGCATTTCGTTGCCTGGGGAGCCTGTCCATGCCCGGAGATCCTGTGAATCCCGTTGATGCCAAGCCAGGCATCGTCTTCTTCTTCGATGTCGACAATACTCTGCTCGATAACGATCGCGTGTCCGAAGATCTTAGAAAGTACCTGACCAGGGAAGTGGGCGCGTCCAGTCAGCAACGCTATTGGGAGATCTTTGAGCAGTTGCGGAACGAGCTAGGATACGCCGATTATCTGGGGGCCCTGCAACGTTATCGCATCGAGCGGCCCCGCGATCCCAAGCTGCTGGCCGTCTCCCACTTCATGGTGAATTATCCCTTCGCCAACCGGCTCTTTCCCGAGTCGCTGGATGCGGTCGAATACGCCAAGCAACTGGGGCGCGTCGTGATTTTGAGCGACGGCGACGTGGTATTTCAGCCGCGCAAAGTAGACCGGTCGGGCCTCCACGAGATTTTCGAAGGCCGCGTCTTAATCTACATCCATAAGGAACAGGAACTGGAAGACGCTGAGGCCAAGTATCCGGCCGCGCACTACGTGATGGTGGACGACAAAGTACGTATCCTGGCGGCGATCAAGAAATGTTGGGGCGCGCGGGTGACCACGATCTTTCCCCGCCAGGGACACTACGCGCTCGATGCGGCGCTCGTGGCGCAGTACCCGAAACCCGATATTACCCTGGAACGGATTGGGGAATTGCAAGAATACTCGCTGCAACAGATTCTCACCGCCGCCGGAAAGTAGTCATCCTTGGTGCGGTGCGGCGCTCTGGGAGGTAAGGAACTAACTCTGGCGCGTAAAGTTCGGAGACTGCGAATCGAGGAGTTCGCGCCGCTTGCGCTACTCGCTTTCCTCTTCTTCCTCCGAAGCCCCCGCTTGCACCAGGGCGTCCAATTCCCGGCTCAGACTGGCGCTGGTGTCCGCGGGTAAATCGAGAAAACGAAAAGGCTGCAGGCATCCTTTCGTAGCCCACATGGGAAACATCATTTGCGCACGGCAGCGGACGCTGGTGCATCCGAGGTGGAACAAGACCGTCACGCGAATGCCTTCGTCAAGTGGATCCTCAAAGGATCCCAGCCCGCCATTCACCGAGAGTTGATTCATACCACCGCGGATCTGGCGCCCGTTTTCGAGCACGATCAAAACCAGAATCGATCCCCCGAGCTTGACGCGCGACCCTCGTTGTCCTTTTTGTGTAGGGGTTGGCATCCTGCGTCAATTTTGCATCAGGTGGCCCACCCACGGCAGATTACGAAAGTCAGCCTCCGGAGGTGCGTCAGTGGTAGGCCTTCCAGAAAAAGTACCCCGACATTCCCGTTCCCACCGCGATCACAAAGCCGCGGATCCATGCCGCCGGTAGCTTCTGCGCATATTTGGCGCCAAAGTATCCGCCCACTAGTGCGCCCCCGATCATCACACTGCCCTGCTTCCAGACCACCGCGCCAGCCACGATGAAGGTAATGACCGCGATACCGTTGATGATTCCTCCCAGCACCACTTTCAAAGCATTCATGGCATGGATGTCAGTCATGCCGAGTGCGGCGAGCATAGCCAGGTTCAAAATCCCAATTCCGCCGCCGAAGTAACCCCCATAGACCGCGACCACCAGCTCAAAAATTGTCGCAATCGCCAACGCCGTGGTGGAAGCATCGCGGGAGATCGACCCTCCAGTGCGACTCGCCAGCCGACCGCCAAACATAAACAGCAACGTCGCTCCCAGCATCAGCCAGGGCATCACGCGGAGGAAGGTCTGGGCCGGTGTGTGCAGCAGAAGGTAAGCCCCGGCAATCGCTCCAATCACGCTCGTGACCGCCAGCGGAACCATGACGCGGCGCGAAATATCGAGGTGCTTGCGATACGCGCCTGTGCTCGCCGTGACTCCCACCCACAGCGCCACGGTATTGGTGGCATTGGCCGCGATGGGCGCGACTCCAGTAAACAAAAGGGCAGGGAAGGCGACAAAACTCCCGCCCCCCGCGACCGCGTTCAGCGCACCGCCAAGCGCGCTGGCGAAAAACAGGAAGATTGCGGTTGGCAAGCTCAAATACTACATGTATCACGGCTGGGCCACTAATCACACTTAGAACTTGTTTTATTGAAAATGGCCATTGTTTAGGACAATACCCAAAGTTCCCTTACTCTTTCTCTCCCCGGCGAATGCCCTTGTCATACATCGCGCCGTAATCCAGATACTGCGCGACGGGGTCGTCCAAATAGCGGATCCCGACTTTCTCGACTTCGCCGCTCTTCCCGAAACGCGCGGTCAAGTGGGCGTTCATGCCGGCAAAATATGTGGGCAGGTTCAGCCTCTTATAACGCGCCAGCACCTGGTCGCGCAGCGCGGGATCGAAATGCACGGCGTATTTGTCAACCAGCGCCTTGATGGCGTCGTAATCGCCTTCCGCCTTGATGCGCATGAGTTCGGCGAGCAGCATACCCACTCCCTGGCGCATCTTCTGATAGTCGGCTACCCGAACGTAGGTCTTGCCATCGCGGGTGAACTGCTCGATCGAGCCTGGAACCTGGTTGGCAACATAATGCGCAATCAACTGACGGTCGCGTTCGTGGTCTTCCTCAATCATGTCGCCGCGCGGAATGCGGCGCAACTGATTCAACGCAACCAGGGCCGCGCTGTCGTACATCGCCTTCGCCACTTCTTCCTGGTCCGAGATCAGCCCCAACTCCTTCAGCTTAGGATCCCACACGTTCCACAGCGCCATCAGGTCGGCGCGCCCTTCCTCGAGCGTGGAGAAGTATTCTTTCAGAAAAGGTTGCGCGCCGCCGCTCACCCGATCGCTCAGTTTTCCGGAGCCGTGGCCGATCACTTCATGCATCGCGGTCATCAGACTGCCCGCTTCCTTGCCGTACTTCTCACTGCGCCCGATTTCAACGGGGCCGGCGGCGAACTCTGCGATGGCCGTCCGTCCCGTGGCTTCATCCAGAGCGCGATTGCTCCCCGTAAATAGAAAATTCTTCGAGCCGTATTTCTCGTGGATTTCGTCTTCGTTGGGCAAGTTGTCTCCAATTGTGCCCACGTTGAAATCGCCCGATTCAATCAGCGTCTCGACCGCCTTCACGACCGGAAGCTTGAACGACTCGCGCTTATACTTGGCGTCCCAAGGAGCTTTCTCTTCAAAATACGCGGCATTTTCGGCGAGCTTTTTCATGGCCGTCGTAACCGGCTTGTCGGTAATGGTGACAAAACTCTGCGAACTCCCTTTGGCGCTGCGCGCGTCGCGATAGACCTCGATAAAGCCGTTGTCGAAATCGACCGTCGCATCGTTCTGCACCCAAGCCGTGCCAAATGCCACCCACTCCGCGTATTCGCCGGTCTGGTAGAAGCGAATCAAATGGTCGATCGCTTCGGCTTGCCCCGGTTCGGCATAGGCGCGCGCCTTTTCGAAGTAGTCGTTTGCTTTCTTCAGGAACGTGGCATACAGCCCTGGAGCGACCTTGCCGTCGGGCGTGCCGGAGCGATACACCAGTTCGGTCAGCTTGCCGTCCGCGCCTCTCACGACCCGCGAGTTCAGCGCGTATTTATCTTGAAATCCCTTCAAATCGCCTTGACTCAAACCGGTGTAAAAAGTGTTCGAACTGGCCTGGATCGTGTCCTTTCCCCCTACTGGATTCTTGGCCGTAATCATCGGTTCAAACGCGGGATCAAACAGCGAGGCGCGCAACGACTCCAACTCCCGCTTCAGATCTGCTGGTTTCTTGAGTGGTGGAAGATCGGCGTACGCCGTCTGAAAGGCACCGTTATGCTGCGCCATCAGCGCCGCCTTTTCCAGTTCTTCAAAGGTGAAGGCGGGCAGAAATTTTTGCGACGTCAGTTCGTCGTGATTGCCGCGGCTGGCCCAGAAAAGCTTCGCGAATTCGGCAATCTTTGCCAGCGCCGCCGGATCAATCCCCTGCGGACGCGCCGTGATTTCCTCGAACAACCGCTTTTGCTGCAATCCATAGGCCGACAACTGATCGTAAATAATTGGGTCGATGGCAATCGAAGCCTGCGTCAGCCAGTACGCCAGAACTTGCTGTCGAAGCGTGAGCGCCTCAAAACTGGGTGCGTGCAACTGAATAAACGCCGTGTCGCCCACGCGCTCGACCAGAACACCACCGGCTTTACCTGCCTGGCCCAGCGCCGGCGTGAGGAGGGTACCCACCAACAGGATGGGCAAAATCAGACACAAAGTGGATTGCGCGTAATGAGACAGCTTCAAGAAATGCCTCCGCTCGATTCCAACCAAGATTCCAACCAATAAGACTCCGCAGCCTATCACAAAGCGGCGTCGCCAGGAGGAAAGCGGCGCCTAATATCGCCCTTCCGAACAAACGTCGTCGTGTGCTGGCCGGGCTCGGCCCCGCAGGAACCGGCCAAAGCCCGCTGCCATACATGGTAGAATCGTTATTGTGACTGCCCGAGCCGATGCTTCCTGATATCGAAAAACTGCTGGAGCTGCAGATTGCAGATAAGGAAATCCGCAAACTGCAGGACGAAGTCGCGGCGCTGCCCAAACGCGTGGCGGTGATCGAACAAAAACTGGCTGGAACCAAGGCGCATCTGGAAAAAGCGCGGAATGCAGCCAAGGGCGACGAGGCCAACCGCAAGAAGTTCGAAGCCAATATCAAAGACCTGCAAGGCAAGATCTCCAAGTATCGCGATCAATCCCTCGACGTGAAAACCAACGACCAATACAAGGCTCTGCAGCATGAGATCCAATTCGCCGAACAGGAGATCCGGCTCAACGAAGACCGCATCCTGGAAGTGATGGTCAACGTCGACGCCCGCGAAAAAGACGTCAAGGCGGCCGAAGCCGAACTCAGGGCGGAGACGGCCGCGATCGAAAGAGAAAAAGAGGAAGCTCGAAGAGTTACCGCCGAAGATCAGAAAAAGCTGGCCGAGTGGAACGCCAAGCGCGATGCGCTGCGGCGGGAAATTTCAGAGGATACTCTCCGCCAGTACGAGCGCGTAGCGAAGTTCCGCGGCACCGGACTGGCCGAGGTGCGCGACCAGAAATGCATGGGCTGCCAGGTGATGCTGCGGCCGCAGACCTACAACGAAGTGCGCAATGGCGAGAAGATCATGGTCTGCGAATCGTGCTCCCGAGTCTATTACTTCAATCCCGCCAATGAAGTGAAGCCAGAGCAGGAAGTCGTGACCGTCACCGGCAGAAAGCGGGCGCGTCCCAAGGCGGATGCGCCGCAGGCCTGGTTCTATCGTCCCGATTACGGGGAAGAAGGGGAAGTGCTGCTGGCGTTTGTTAATAACGGCGGCAACTCCTCGCGACGCATCTACGAGCTGCACACCGGCCGCCAGGTTGGCGGTGTGCTGCTGCGCGAGGGAACGTACCGGCTGGCCTTTCCCGAGGACATGACCGACTCCGCCCTCCGGCTCAACGGACATTGGGACGAAAAAGAAATCGATGAGTGGGGTTCGGAGATACCTTCGAACGCGCTCGATCTGCTGCAGAAAGATCTGCTCGCCATCCGGCGCGAGCACAAAGCCCACAAGCACGCCACCCCGGCCGCGGAACAGCCGGCTGCCAGCTAATCTTCCTTACTTTGACTTTGTATAGGGATTGGGATAGCGCAGCACTTTGCTCAGATTCTTCCCTCGTACGATTCCAAACTGGTAATACGTCAGTCCCCAGGAATCGATAGACGACAGATCTGGAAAGATGCAGGCTTCGAGCACAGTATCGATCGGATCGGACAACTGCACCCATCCGCCGCCGTTTATGTTGATGCCTCCGAACAGATCCGTGCCGCCCAATTGGGAGCAGTAGCAGGATGCGGGATTGCCGTTGCATACCCCGTTATACGGAACCTGCGCATAATAGGCCAGGGCCGCCATCGTAGGCTGATCGCTGTAAAGAGTCGAGAGCAACACGTGAATCCGCGATCCGTCTTTCTTGGAGGTAAATTTGCAGAAATTGCGCGAGCCCGAGAGACGCAGCCAGTTCTGCGGATCGTCGTTGGTGTTGAAGTAAGGAGCGCGAACGTCGACTTCCCCGCCGTTCTTGACGCAATACTTCTGAGCGTTGATGAGTTCGCTGTCGGCTTGCGAGTCCGCAAGTTTCGCGGTATTTTTCGCGCTGCCCGCCTGTACCGGCTGGGCGACGGGAAGAAAAACCGCAACTCCAAATGCGACACAGGTCATCAACATCATTGCTGCGAATACACGTTTCACGTGGCGCCTCCTGGGAAAAGCGGAGAATCGATTTCCGGTGATCCATCTCGTACCATGCGATTTTCCGCGATCAGCTTTCTGCGATCAACCGAGGCGGAAGATTAACACAAAAATGAACCCTTTGCCCCGGCTTTTACGTTCCTCTCTGAATTCTCCGACGTTGCGCGCAAAGTCTTAGCCACAGATTGCACTGGGGTTCACAGAAACGCGAAATCGAACACTTTTTTGCTGTAAGATGAGCCGCACGAGGTAAGCCCATGGCCCTCCACCAGAACAACAATCTCCCGAAAAACGATCTCGCTAATAACGATCTCCGCCTTCCTTCCGCCTCCCGCCGTTCGTTTCTCGGCCTTTCGGCTGCCGCGTCCGCCGCGTTCGCCTTACGCATTGTGACCGAACCGATGCTCGCTCACGCGCGGGTGCACAGTTTCCCCAAAGACGCGATCCGGATCGATGCCAACGAAAATCCCCTCGGCCCCAGTTCCGCGGCGCGCGAAGCGGCAGCCGACATGGTCGCCCAAGGAGGCCGCTATTCCGACTACCTCACCGACGATCTCGCCAACCTGCTGGCGGAAATCGAAGGGCTGAAACAAGAACAGATTCGCGTATATGCCGGATCGAGCGAGCCTCTGCATCACACCGTCGCCGCCTTTTGTTCGCCCCAGCGCAGCTATGTCACCGCCGATCCGGGATACGAGGCCGGAATGCACGCCGCTGCCGTCCTCGGCGCGAAGGTGGTGAAAGTACCGCTCACAAAGACCTACGCCCACGACGTCAAGGCCATGCTGGCCGCCGCTCCCGATGCGGGCGTCTTCTATGTCTGCAGTCCCAACAACCCCACTGGCACTCTGACCAGTCATGCCGATATCGAATTTCTGGTCGAGAACAAGCCCAAAGGTTCCGTCGTGCTGGTGGATGAAGCCTACATTCATTTTGCCGACGCGGTGTCGGTGAGGGATTTGGTCAAAGCCGGCAAGGACGTCCTCCTGCTGCGCACTTTCTCGAAGATCTATGGCATGGCGGGCCTGCGCTGCGGAGCCATCTTCGGCCGCCCCGACCTGCTCGAAAAAGTCGATAACTACGGCGGCTGGAACTTCATGCCGATCACCGCCATGGCCGCCGCCTTGGCCAGCCTGAAAGACGCGCAACTCGTGCCCGAGCGCAGGCGCATCAACGCCACCATCCGCAGCCAGGTCTTCGCCTGGCTTGATCGCAACGGCTACTCCTACGTCCCCTCGCAATCCAACTGTTTTATGCTCGACACCAAAGGTCCGGCCAAGGCGGCAATCGACGCCATGGCCCGGCAAAATGTATTTATTGGACGCATTTGGCCGGCTTGGCCAACCTACGCGCGCATCACGATTGGTACCGCGCCCGAGATGGAGCAGTTCCAGACCGCATGGCAGAAAGTAATGACGGGGGCGGTGACAGCAAGTGGCGGCGCGCTGCCAAGCTGCGGAGAATTGGGAAAACGCAATATTGCCCGCACCCCGATTCGCGCCTGACTGACGCTTGACAGCTAAATCGGCGTGCTGCCCTTAAACAGCCAGATCAGATCGATGATCAGAATAATCACCACCATCAGCTCCAGCACAAACGCCCGGCTCTGGTGGAACTGGTCGACCATGAAGCGGTAGAGTTCTTCGGCCGTGTGGACTTTCTGGTTGACCAGATCCTTGTAGTCGGTAACACCTATCTTCGACGCCGCGACCTTATACAAACGCGCCGAGAACATGTCGCTTAGAAACTTGATGGCGTTGTCCGCGCGCTCCGTCAGTTCGTCCACATCGAGCAGGACGGTGTGCAGGCGGCTGGCTCGTTTCGCGGTGCGCCAACGGGCGAGAATGCCCATCGAACCGTGGTCCATGAATTGGTAGACGCTGGCCAGTTCGCGGGTCAGCAGTTCGTCGTAATGGCGGAACTCGAGGAGCTGCGAGTTAGCGTACTCGAGCAGTTGAATCACGGTTTCCGCGCCCGCCGTCGAGTCGTAGAGAAATGCCCCGTTCCAACTGATCACGGCCAGGTCGTTCGGATAGTAGGAGATTTTCGACTGCATGATCTCCTGCTGCTCGCCGTCGGAGAGCGGCATATTCTCGCCGCGCACGATCTGCGCAATGCGCCCACCTTCGGTATGGAGCAGTTCGGCCGCCGACGGATTGCCCGCGATATCGCGCACGTGGAAAACGAAATAATCTTCATGCAGCCAGGTGTCATACAGCTTGACCAGCGCCGGACGGGCGCGTTCGATCTTTTCCTTGACGATTTTCTGCGCGAAACTGGTGAAATCCGTATCCCAAACCCAACGGCCAGCCAGGCGGACCAGGGTATCCCAGTCGCCCGAAAAAGGCAGTTCAAACACCACGCTGAGGACGCCGTAATCGTAGTATTTGATCTGGACATCAAGCCGTTCGCCGCTTTCGAGCACCAGCGGTTCGACCGGTTCGACCACTGGAGCGCGCTGAAAACGAACATATCCCGGAGCCGGATGCTTGAAGCTGGCCTCCTGGCGCCGTGCTCCAAAAATGTCGCGTAGCCCGTCGAGGTTGATCTCCTCGCAAACATCGAACTGGATCAGCACCAAGACCGAACCTTGCAGAGACTTGTTCAAAGTAACGACCGCCGATGGCATCGCCGTTGGCACCAATAGCGTCGTTGGGTTTGCGGTTTCCATAGGGTTCAGCCTCTTCTCGTAGCGCGCTGGCGCCAGTGCGAGGCGCCTTGGGGACCAGAAAGCCGCTACGTGGAGGCCTAGTGTCTATGTCTATTGTCCCAGAAACCGGGAAGGATTGGCAGTAGTGAAATAACTGTATATTTATCAGTAGATTACGTAGAGACGAAATTGAAGCAAGGACGGATTGCGTTAGGGACTGACGCGCTCGTCCGTCCCGCCAGAACCTAACGTTTTCGCGCTAAAGCCAGCAGGAGAGACGCTCCGGCGGCGAGTCCAGCCACAGCCAACCCGGTCCGCTTCATGGATTTCTCGATAGCGGCCCGGTGCGGCCTTACCCAGGCGTCTTCGGGATAGTGCTGCGGTGCCGCGTCGAACATCGGGAAGCCTTCCGGCGTTTCGGTAGCCTCGCGCAGGGCCATCTGGAGCACTTCGGCCAAGTGGAGGGCGTGGCGGTCGGTTTCCTGAGCAATCTGCTCCCGGCAACTGAAACCGTCGGCGATAATCAACCAGTCGGTGGGAGCCTGCCTTACAGCCGGTAGCAACTCCAGCTCACCGATGGCCTTGGAGACATCGTACTTCTCCTTTTCGAAGCCGAACGCCCCCGCCATGCCGCAGCATCCGGGCGCCGGGGAGGTAAAGTTGACGCCCATACGGTTCAGGACGCCCTCTTCGGCAGTCATCTTCATGATGGCCTTGTGATGGCAATGGCCATGGACCAGAGCCCGACGCGGCAGTTTCGGAAGCGCAAAATCCTTGGCGCGCTGCTCCAGAAATTCGCTGAGCAGGAACACTTGCTTCGAGAGTGCCTGCGCCCGTTCGTCCTTGGGGAAAAGATTCGTCAGTTCGTCGCGAAACACAGTCGCGCAACTCGGCTCCAAGACAACAATGGGCGTCCCCGCCTCGATCTCCGGCAAGAGCTCATCCATGATCTGCAGCAACAGGCTCTTGGCGCGATCGAGCATGCCGACGTCATAAAGCGGGCGTCCGCAGCAGAGGTGCGCACGCGGCACGCTAACATCGAACCCGGCGGATTCAAGCACTTCGACAGCCGCTTTGGCAGTAGCTGGCAGGAAGTGGTTGTTAAAAGTGTCGGCCCAGAGAAGCACAGAATTGCCAGAGTTCACCTGGGAACGGACGCCCTCGTCCGTCCCGGGCAGCGAAGCGCCTCGCCGCTCCCACCATCGTTTGAATGTCTCCGGCGCGAACGCCGGAATACGGCGCTGGGCTGGGATTCCCCCCACCAGCTTGGCAAGGTCGCGCAGCCCGGGAAGTTGGGTCGTCAGATTCACCAGTCCCGGCACATGCGAGGCCGCTCTCATCCAGAGATCGATATTCGAGAGCGCCATCGCTTTCAGCGGACGGCGGTTGCTCTCGTAGTAATGCGACAAGAATTCCGCTTTGTAGGTCGCGACATCGACGCCAACGGGGCAGTCGCTCTTGCAGCCCTTGCAAGCCAGGCAGAGGTCGAGCGATTCCTTCACCGCTTCGCTCTTCCAGCCGTCTTTGATGACGTCGCGTTTCGTCATCTCCCACAGTAAGTGGGCGCGCCCGCGAGTAGAGTGCTCTTCCTCGCGCGTCACCCGGTAACTCGGGCACATGACTCCGCCAGAATCATGGCGGCACTTGCCGACTCCCACGCAGCGCAGAGTGGCGGCCGCCAGACTGCCATGGTCATCGGGAAATTTGAAATGGGTTTCCGGCTGCCAAGGATCGTATCCTGCGCCCAGCCGCAGATTCTCGTCGAGACGATAAGGCTCGATGAGCTTGCCCGGATTCATTTTCCAGTCCGGATCCCACAGCGATTTGAACTCCCGGAAAGCCTGCATCAATTCCGGCCCAAACATCTTCGGCAGAAGTTCGCCGCGGGACTGCCCATCGCCATGCTCTCCGGAAATCGAGCCTCCGTAGCCCACAACCAGATCGGCCGCCTCCTCCATGAACTGACGAAATTTACGGATGCCCTCCGTCGATTCCAGATCGTAGTCCATGCGGGTGTGCACGCAGGCGTGGCCGAAGTGTCCATAAAACGAACCGTCATAGTGGAAGGCCTGCATCAGCTTGCGCAGGTCACGGAGGTAGGCCCCAAGCTTGTCGGGCCCGACGGCGGAATCTTCGAACCCTTCCCAGCGCAACGGCTCACCGGGAACGTGCGCCGTCACACCCAGACTGGACTCGCGAACATCCCAGATGCGCTTGGCTTGTTTTGGGTCGGTGAACAAGCGCATATTAGGCGGAATCGCGGACCGCTCCAGCGCATCCATCAGATGGCGCGCCTGCGATTCCGCTCCGGCGGCTGTGTCGGCGCCGAACTCGACCATGAGCCAGCCGGCCCCTTCGGGCAGCATCGCCAGTCCATCGAGATTCACACTCTTGCGCCGGCTGGCGTTGACCATAATGTCGTCAAAGCCTTCGAGGCCAATCGGACGATGCTCCATGATCTGCGGGATGTGGTCGGCGCAGATATAGATGTCGGGCCACCCGATAACCAGCAGCACCCGCGCTGGCGGACTCTCCACCAACCGGCAGGTAGCTTCGAGAATCGTGACACACGTTCCTTCCGACCCGACCAGCGCCCGCGCCACATGAAGCCCGCTTTCGGGAAGCAGGTGGTTGAGGTTGTACCCCGACACCCGCCGCGGAATGTTGGGAAACTGGCGGCGAACCTGCTCGCCATAACGGTCCGCCAGAGATTTGAGACCGTTGTAGATTTCCGCTCGGCGACCGCCTTCACGAATGAAGCGCTCGAAATCTTCCGCGCTGGTCGCGCCCACATGCAACCGCTGGCCGCCGTACGTGAGGATTTCAAGCGCCTCGATGTTATCGTCCGTCTTGCCCGCCATGATCGAATGCACGCCGCAGGAGTTATTGCCGATCATGCCTCCGAGCGTGCAGCGGTCATGCGTAGCCGGGTCGGGCGCAAACGTCAGGTGGTGCTTCTCGGCTTCGGCGCGTAACTGGTCGAGCACGACTCCCGGCTCGACCCGCGCGATGCGGCGAGAGGAATCGATTTCCAGGATGTTCGCCATGTACTTCGAGAAGTCGAGCACAACGGCCGCGTTGCAGCATTGTCCCGCCAGCGACGTGCCTCCGCCCCGCGCCAGCAGCGGAGCACCGTGGTCGCGACACAGCGAAACGGCCGCGAGCACATCTTCTTTGTCGCGCGGAATGACAACTCCGATCGGCACCTGGCGGTAATTGGAGCCGTCGGTGGCGTAAACAGCGCGGCTCCCGGAATCAAAGCGAACCTCTCCGCGCAAGTGCCGCCGGAGCGAGGCTTCAAGCGCCAAGGCATCAAGTTGGGTGAAATGCGCCGGAAGTGGGGCAATGTCTTGTGGCATAAGGCACAGAACATCTTCGATCATGCGCGCCGTTAGGCGCAAGAGGATTGCGTGACGCGGTGCTGAATCCGTGTCCCACCCAGAGGAATGCCCCCGGGAAAACTTCCGGAAAATGAGGCTAGCGCCAGGATCGCGTCAGGTAGTCGGCGAGCGAGAGCGAAAGCAGTATGGCGAGAAAGAAGAAGCCGGCAACCACCACCGCCCCCGTCAGCTTTTCGCTCGCGCCTTTGACGTGCATGAAGAAGAGCACCACCAGCGTCGCTTTGACTGTGGCAATGAGCAGCGCCACGACGGGATTGAACGGACCAAGGTTCACGAACGCCGCGCCCACGGTCGTCGCCGTCAGTACGAGCAGGACGGCGCCAATCAGAAGATAAAATCCCTGCGAGTGAGTCGAGTGTTCTTCGTGTTCGGACATAGACAGGTTCTCAGTGATAAGTTCTCAGTTCACGAGTGCCGGCTGATCAGATACAACAACGGAAACAGATAGATCCAGATGATATCGACCAGGTGCCAATACAATCCCGCGTTTTCTATGGGGGTGAAGTAGCCGGGCGAGTAATGGCCCTTCCATGCCAAGATCGCCAGCACGCTGAACAAGCCGCAACCAATAATCATGTGCAGGGCGTGCATGCCGGTCATCGCGAAATAGAGCGAGAAAAATAACTCGGCTTCCTTCGGGTTCACCGGAATTTGCTTGCCGTTGTCGTCGAACGTGTCGGTAAACTTGAAGGTCGGGCCAGGAACGTGGTGCCGCTCAAATTTCTCCCGATACTCGAAGCCCTTGACTACCAGGAAGGTCATGCCCAGCAGCACGGTAACGACCAGGTAGCCGACCAGCAATTTGCGCTTGCCCGCCTCCGCCGCCTTCACCGCCAACACCACCGTCACCGAACTGACGATCAGCACAGCGGTATTGAACGCTCCCATTCCGATGCTCAGTTGCTGGCTGGCCGCCGCGAAGGAATTGAAGTGGGCGACACGGTAGACAAGGTAGGCGCAGAACATGCCGCCGAAGAACATGATTTCCGTTACCAGGAACAGCCACATCCCAAGCGAGGCGGCGTTCTTCTGCTGCTGCGCATCCGAAAAATGGTGCAGCAGCGCTGGATTATGAGCTTCGTGTTCCATCGTCGTAACTGAACCGGCGGTTACTGGGCTATCTGACAACGGGAGCCTCCAGTTCCTTGTCTGGGATCTCGTCGTAGTTATAAGCCTCCCAGGTAACTACGGGAGTTTCGTCAAAATTAAACGTGGGCGGCGGCGAGGTAGTCTTCCACTCCAGGCCCGCTGCATGCCACGGATTCGCTTCGGCGATCGGTCCGTATTTCAGCGACCACAGGAAGTAAATCATCGGCAAAAGGTAGCCCATGGCAAGCACGCTGGAGCCAGCCGTGGAAAGCACATTCAGCACTTGGAACTCCGGCGGATACTGCCAGTAACGCCGCGGCATACCTACGTAGCCGAGAATGAATTGGGGAAAGAAGGTCAGGTTAAATCCAACGAACACTAGCAGGGCCGAAAGTTTCGCCCAGCCTTCGGGATACATGCGGCCGCTGATCTTCGGCCACCAGAAATGCATTCCTCCGAGATACCCCATCAAGACTCCACCAACCATGACGTAGTGGAAGTGGGCGACCACGAAGTAAGTATCCGTAACATGGACGTCGATTCCCAGAGTGGCGAGAAAGAGTCCGGTAAGGCCGCCGATGGTGAATAGTCCCATAAAACCGAAAGCGTAAAGCATCGGCGTAGCGTAAGTTATCGATCCCTTGTAAAGGGTCGCGGTCCAGTTAAACACCTTCACGGCTGAAGGCACGCCCACAAAGAAAGTCAAAAAAGAAAAGATCATCGCGGCATAGAGCGAGATGCCGGCGACAAACATGTGGTGGGCCCAGACCAGAAAACCGATCACGGCGATGGCGATACTCGAAAGCGCGATAAAGTTGTAGCCGAACACGCGCTTGCGCGAGAAACAGGTAATCAGTTCGCTGATCACCCCCATCGACGGCAGAATCATAATGTAAACCGCAGGATGGGAATAAAACCAGAAAAGATGCTGAAACAGCAGCGGATCTCCGCCCAGCCGGGGATCGAAGATGCCGAGATGGAAGAGTCGCTCAACCGCCACGAGAATAATCGTGATGGCGACGACGGGCGTACCCAGGATCATGATGATGCTGGTCGCATAATTCGCCCAGATAAACAAGGGCAGGCGATTCCAAGTCAGCCCCGGAGCCCGCATGCGGTGAATGGTGACGATAAAGTTCAGGCCCGTAAAAATCGAAGAAAAACCAGCCACAAAAGCGGCCAGCCCGGCCTCGACAATCTTGGTATTCGTGTACTCCGTGCTGAAGGGGCTATAAAACGTCCAGCCGGTATCGACGCCGCCCGTCAACATAACATGTGAAATCAGCAGCCCGCCCACGACGTAGAGATACCAGCTCAGCAGGTTGATGCGCGGAAACGCCAGATCCTTCGCCCCGATCATCAACGGCACCAGAAAGTTGCCCAGCACTGCCGGCACTACCGGAATCAGGAAGAAAAACACCATGATCATGCCATGCATGGTGAACACCTTGTTATAGGTGTCGGCCTGCATCAGGTCTCCCTGGGGAGTCAGCAACTCAAGCCGGATGAGCATGGCAAAGAAGCCGCCGAGAAAGAAGAACGTCGTCACCGAAATCAGATAGAGGATCGCAATCCGCTTGTGATCGGTGGTCAGCAGCCAGGACTTGAGGCTGTGCCCGTTGTTGAGATAGTTCAATTTCGGAGCTTGATTCGCCGTAACTGCTGTACTCGCCATGACTATTGCACCTGCATATTCTGAGGTTGGTCCGGGGAAGCTGCGGGCTCGTTCTGCAACTTGGCGCTTCCGGGAGTAGGCTGGGCCAACGACTTAACGTAAGCCACCAGCGCGTTCAACTGCTCGTCTGTGACAATGCCCTGAAAAGTCGGCATCACTGGTTTGAATCCGCTCACGATCTTGGCCGTCGGATTGAGAATCGATTCGCGAACGTAATTTTCATCCGCAATCACCGTGCGTCCATCTTCGAGCAAAACCGGCTTGTTATAGATGGCAGTAAGATTCGGTCCGCGTCCCTGCACATCGAAACGATGACAAGTGGCGCATCCGAGCTGCGCGAACAACTCCTTCCCGGTTTCCTGCAAGGGCGCCGTCGCTCCGCCCGCCATCCACTGCGCATAGTCCTGCGGCTCCATGACCACGATGTCTCCGCCCATGCCCGAATGCATCGTCCCGCAATATTCTGCGCAAAATAGATGATAGCGGCCCGGAACAGTCGCCTTGAACCACAGCGTCGTGTAGCGGCCGGGCAACACGTCCTGCTTAATGCGGAATGCCGGAACAAAGAAGCTGTGAATTACATCCTGCGAAGTCATGATCAGCTTGACGTTCTGACCCACCGGAACGTGCAACTCATTGATCTCGCGCTGCCCCTCCATGTGCTCGATTTTCCACATCCACTGTTTCGCGACCACATACACTTCCGTCGAATCGGCGGGAGGTGTGCGCTCCTTAAAGTAGATAACCGCACCCCAAATGAAGAACGTCAGCATTACAAAAAATGGAATAATCGACCACCCGATTTCGAGGATCGTCGAGCCCTCGATCTGAGTGGCTTCCCGTCCCGCGACGCGACGATACTTGATTGCCAGCACCGTGACCGAGATAAAAATGAGCGCGGTCATGATGCCCGCCACCAGCAGCAGGTAGATATAGAGTGCATCCACCTGGCCTGACATGGTCGAGGCCGAATCCGGCCACAATGGTAGAAATTTCGACATAGTTACCTAACTCGACACCTGACTCACTAACTCAGCACAGGACCTGACTCAACCTCTGATTCTGTCGCGTCTCGCCTAATGCGCGTGCGCCGCGCCGCCATGCAAACGGCGATCGGCGCGGAACATCACAAACATAAACGTTCCCAGGATCAGCATCGTGCCGAGCGCCGCCAGCTTCAATATATTGCTGATCACGGCGCCATATTTCCCGGTCCTGGGGTCGTAGTGATAGCAGTACAGAAGCACCTGATCGCCGATGTTGCCGATCTTGTTCTGCGAAGCCTGCACCAGTCCCAGGCGAAGGTCCTTGGGAGAGAACTCCACTCCATAAAAATATCCCGAGATGTGATGGTCGGGCGTCAGCATCACAATCGCGGTTGCGTGCGCGTACTGTTCCGTTTTCGGATCAAACTGATATTGAAAGCCCACTGACTTGGTCAGCGCATTGATCGCGTCCGGTTTGCCGGTCAGAAAGTGCCATCCCTGATCCGAGTTGGGACGACCATAGCGCTTCATCATGTCCCGCTTTTTTGCGGCGGCCATTTCCGTAGTCTCGCGTGGGTCGAAACTCACCGTCACGATGTCGAAATCCTTACCCAGACTGAAGGTCAGCGCCTTCATCGAACCAACCAGCCCTTGCAGCAGTTCGCTGCACAACATCGGGCATTGATAGTAGCCCAGGTTCAAAATTACGGGGCGACCGTGGCCGAAATAGTCGGAGAGTTTAACCGGGTTGCCAAGTTCATCGCGGAATTCAAGGTCGACGGGAACCTCGGCGTTGAGATGTTGCTCGATGCCGACGAATTCAAGCCCCGGTGGACGCTGGTTCGCAGGTGGACTCATGATGCCGCCGCCCATGATGGGACCGCGCGCCCCCTGCGCAAACAGCGGAGCGACCGCCAGCAGTAGCACGATGATTCCCAGGACACTCGATTTGGCGATACCGCTTCCACTAAGCACTGCGTTTTCCTCTTCCGGCTATCCGGCCGGAGCGGTTGTTTCGCTTAATCTCTTTTATCAGCTCTAACTATGTTTCTTCCTGACTCGATCCCTTTAAGGGCTGGCTATCTGCCGCTTTGCTGCTGCCGCTTTTGCGGACCCCTTGTTTTCCGCCTTCGCGCCCGCCTCCGCGTTCGCCGGCGAATACACCGGCAATCCGCGCTGCACAGTCAACTCCATGGCGCGCTCAATCGGAATGTGCGCCACTCCAGCTTTTTCATCCACCCATCCGTAACTGTGGAGTTGGTTCTCCTGATTCATCAGGAAGTCGCGCATCTGCCCGCGTTCGTTGATCTCGAGCATGGGAGCGCCATTGTCCTTAAAGTCCCGGTCCATGTCCGCCTGCGTAACCACGCGCGAGATCGCACCCCTCGAGGTTATCAACGGGCTGGCGGTCGCCATCTTCGAGCGTTCGTAATTGTCCAGAAACGTGTACATGCCCACGATGATGAAATAAATCACGACGCCAAAAATCGCCAGGCCGATCATGAAGGCGAAGACCGCCCGCGTTCCCAGGTCTTCGTGTTCGTACTCGGTTTCGTGGCCGGAGTGGCCGTGGTTCATCTCTTCACTACTCATGCGACGGCTCCAGGAGTCTCAGTGTCTGCGGCGCATTGACGGCGAGCAGCGGACGCGATCTCAGGTTGCGGAAGAAGTAAGCCAGCCAAAGACCACCCATCCCGGCGATGATCGCAAAGTGTACCCAACTCAGATGAAACGTGGGATGCGACACCGGCTCGATGTGCCAGAAAATGTCCACCATGCGCATCAACAGGAGCCACAAAGCGATTCGCACCAGTGTGCGAGCCTTGCGCTTCAACTGGCGCGACAGCAGCAGCGCGAACGGCACGGCAAAGTGAAACACCACCAGAAACAAGCCAACCGTTTCCCATCCACCTTTCATGCGACTTACATACCAGGGGATTTCTTCCGGCAGGTTGCCGGCCCAGATGATCAGCCACTGAGAGAAATTGAAGTAAGCCCAGACCATCACGAAAGCCAGCATGAACTTGCCATGATCGTGGACTTCAGTATCGTCAAGATACTCCGACATCGGCTTGCGCGTTCCGAGAACACTCTCAATGACCACACACAAGCAGAACGCGGAGAGCGCTTCACCGGCAATAAAAAGAAGTCCGTAGATCGTCGAGATCCACCGCGCCTGCAGCGACATCACCCAGTCGATCACCGCGAAAGAAATTGTAAGCGAGTAGATGACAAGTCCAATGGAGCTCAAAGCGCGAAAGCGCAGTGTGCTCTGACCCGCCGTCGAGTCCTGCTCCGTGGACCAGCGATTCAGAAAATAGGCCATCGCGATCCAGATAACAAAGAAAACCAGGTAGCGCACCAGAATGCCATTGAAATTTAAGTAACTGTGCGCAATCTCCACGATCTTCGGATCGGCCTTCGGATCGGCAAGCACGTCGGGTCGGGCCCAGAAATAGAGTTTCGGCAGATTCAGAAGAATCGGCACAAATAAGACGAACATGAGCGGCAGCGTCATCATGCCCGATTCCAGCGTGCGCCGAATCACCGTGCCCCACGCCCCGCCAACCAGGTGGTAGAGCATCAGGATCGCCATGCAGCCCAGCGATAGGCCCAGCCAGAACATGAAGCCTTCGAGATAGGCCGAATAAAAGCTGTCGGGAGCCAAAAATGCACCGGCAATGGAGGCAATCGCGCCAAGCACCCCTATGATCAACGACCGCTGCTGCATGATCTGAACCACCGGCGGGGCCATCAGGTCGGATTTAGTCATGGTGGCCGTGGTCATTTCACATCCCCTTCCGTTGTGCTGGGCGGCGCAATTTCAGGCAATGTAGCGCCATTGCCGATATCACGGAACTGCGGCGGCGGTGAGGGTACTTTCTGTCCTGAAGGAATATCGTTCAAGGTTGCATCCTGACTCAACTGCAGCGCCCGAATGTAAGCGGCAATGCACCAGCGGTCCCGCGCCGTCACCTGCGTGCCGTATTCAGGCATCACGCCAAAGCCGTTGGTCATCACGTCAAAGAAGTAGCCGATCGGAGCCTTGCGCAATCGCTCGATGTGATAGGACGGAGGACGGCGGAATCCACGGGTGGGAATGAAGCCGCCACCATCCCCCACGCGTCCGTGACAGGGTGTGCAGTTGATATTGAAGCGCTCGCGCCCGCGGGCCAGCACTTCGGCGGATACCGGGAACGGGAGATATTCGCCGGGAGCATTGCCGATCTTGCCGGTGTAGAAATATGAATCTTCATGGAGGTCGCCGCGCGCGACCGTGCCCTCGACCGGCAAGCGGGCAGAACGCTTGTCGGCAAAAAAATCGCTTTTCGCCATGGGCCGGTAATAAGGCTGAATGTGCATGTCAATGCGGCATCCCGCAGTGACGCCAACCAGCAAGATCACTGCGGGCAAAACTCTTCGTAGGTTGCGATGGGCGCGCATGACTAGCTCGGCACCTCCGCGATCATGCGTGGTGCGAGGCCACTGAGAAACGAGCGCGTGCGGGCCGCATCATACTTTGGATCGCTCGAAAACACGACCAGAAAGAATTTGTTCTCCGAGGCCTTCGCAAACTCGGGCACGTTAAACACCGGGTGATATGGCATCGGAAGGCCGTTCAGCGCAAGCATGCCGATGGCGGAAGATAGACCGCCAAAAAGAATCGTTAACTCGAAAGTCACGATAATAAACGACGGCCAGGAATGGAACGGACGCCCCCCGACGTTGACCGGATAAGTGATCACGGCCACCCAATACTGCAGCGCGTACGCCGAGAGACCGCCGATGATCCCGCCGATCAGAACCACCAGAGGCACGTTGTTCTTGTGAAAACCGATAGCTTCCGCCAGGCCCTCGATAGGAAACGGGCTGTAGGCATCGATCTTCTGATAACCCGCTTCGTGCGTCTTATGTGCGGCGGCTACCAACTCTTGCGCCGAGTCGAATTCCGCCATGAGGCCGTAAACCGGGCCCGAGCTGGAAAAATCGCTCACTGTTTCACCTCCGTGGCCTCGTGCACGTGCGACTCCGGCAACAAGGTGCGCAATTCGAAGATGGAAATCATTGGGAGGATCCGCACAAACAGCCACATCGCCGTCAGGAACATGCCAATCGTTCCGGCGAAAGTCATCCAGTCCCACTTAGTCGGGTAATACATGCCAAACGAAGAATTCAGGAAGTCGCGGCTCAAACTAACCACGACGATGATAAAGCGCTCCAGCCACATGCCCACCAGTACAACAAACGAGATAATCCAGAGCCAGCCCGTGGACACACGAAACTTCTTCAGCCAGAGAACCTGCGGGATCAAAATGTTGCAACCCAGCAGCGCCATGTATGACAGCCGGTAGGGCCCGTGGAGTCGATTCCACAGCAGGAAAGAGTCGAACGGGCTTCCACTATACCAACCCATGAACGCTTCCATCCCATAGCCGTAAGCGACTATGAGGCCGGTGGCGAGCATAACCTTGGCCGCGTTCTCCAGATGCCGCATGGTTATAAAATCTTGCAGCCCATAGATAGCGCGAATCGGAATCGCCAGACAAAGCACCATGGCAAATCCGGAATAAATGGCGCCCGCCACGAAATAGGGTGGAAAGATGGTCGTATGCCAGCCGGGGACGATGCCGACGGCGAAATCGAAACTGACGACCGTATGAACCGACAGCACCAGCGGCGTTGCCAACCCGGCCAAGAGTAAGTAGGCAGTCTCGTAGCGGTGCCAGTGTCGAGCGGAACCGCGCCAGCCCATGGCGAGTAAGCCATAAATACGCTGCACCCAGACATTCTCGGTGCGATCGCGCAAGGTGGCGAGATCGGGAATCAATCCTACAAACCAGAAGACCAGCGAAATGGTGAAGTAAGTCGAGACCGCGAACACATCCCAAACCAGCGGACTGCGGAAATTCGGCCAGTAGCGCATCGTGTTCGGATAAGGAAACAGCCAGTATGCCAGCCACGGACGCCCGGTATGAGCGAGTGGAAAAATGCCGGCGCAAGCCACCGCAAACAAAGTCATGGCCTCCGCAAAACGGTTGATCGAGTTACGCCAGGTCTGGCGCAGCAGGCACAAAATCGCGGAAATGAGCGTGCCCGCGTGGCCGATACCGATCCACCACACGAAATTGACAATGGCAAACCCCCACCCGATGGGGATATTAATGCCCCAGATCCCCGTACCTTTAATGAACAGATACCCGAGAGCCATCATCAGCACGTTCATCATCGAGAACACGATCAGGAAGCCGAATATCCATCCCAGGGAAACGGGGCGGCTCAGCACGATGTTGCTGATCTTCTCGGTGATGGTGGAGAAGGTATGACCCGGCGCGATCACCGGCACTCGCCTGTCAGCCACGGGTATTTGCGTATTGGTAGCCATGCCTTAGGTGCGCTCCGCTGATGCCTTTGTCTCTAACTCAGGGTTAGGATTGCGGACTTCTGCCAGATACGTCGTGCGCGGCCGCGTATTCAATTCGCCCAGCAAGGAGTAATTCCTCGCGTGTGCTTTCCACTTATTCACCTGGCTGTTCGGATCATTGAGGTTGCCGAAGACAATCGCATTCGCCGGACACGACTGCTGGCATGCGGTCTGCAGATCGCCTTCCCTAATCGTGGAGTCGGCGCGCTCCGCGTCAATGCGCTTCTCGCTGATGCGCTGCACGCAGTACGTACATTTTTCCATGACGCCACGGCTGCGCACGGTGACGTCGGGATTACGCATAAGCTTGAACTGCGGCGTCTCCCAGTCCGAGAACAGCAGAAAATTAAACCGTCGCACCTTATATGGGCAGTTATTCGAGCAATAACGCGTGCCGACGCAGCGGTTATAGACCATGTCGTTCAGGCCTTCGCTGCTGTGAATGGTTGCCTGCACCGGACAAACCAGTTCGCAGGGCGCATCCTCGCACTGCATGCAGGGCACGGGCTGGAAAAAGCCCTTCGGATTATCGCGCGGCCCATTGTAATAAGCGTCCACGCGCAGCCAGTGCATATGGCGGCCTTTGAGAGTTTGCTCTTTGCCGACCACGGCGATGTTGTTTTCCGACTGGCAGGCGACGATGCAGTTATTGCATCCGACACAAGCATTCAGGTCGATTGCCATGCCCCACGAGTAAGTCTCCTTCGAGTAATCGAAGGGCTTGTAGAGTGTGAGATCTTCCCGCGGTTCGCCCTCTTTCGCGAAGTTCGGCTCCTTCTTGTACTCCTCCAGACTGCGTTCCTGCACCAGCGGACGCTCGCCCACGGGAGTCTCCATCGTCTGATAACCCTGCGTGCTGGCCAGATCGTAGGTTTCGCCGGTGGACGTGAGCTTCGCGCCCGCCCCAAACCACGGAGTCTGACTGGTGCGCAGAGGGTAGACATCGAAACCAGTGCCGCTGCCGACTCGGCCAGCATGAGTGCGCCCATAGCCGAGGAATACCGTGATCGAATTGTCAGGATGCCCTGCCTGAATCCAGACTGCCCCTTTGACTTTTTTCCCGTTGCCTTCGAGTTCGGCGACGTCCTTGAAATTCAGCTTCAAGCGCTCGGCCATCGCGGGGCCAATCATGATGGGGTTGTCCCAGGTCAACTTAGTAAGTGGCTTCGGGAGCTCCTGCAACCACCCATTATTCGCAAAACGCCCGTCATAGATGGATGGATCGCGGCGGAAGTTGAGTTCGTAATCGCCGCCCGACGAGGCGGGCGATTCGGGGAAACTCGCAGCTTTCAGCGTGACATTCTTCGGCGCATAGGTGGTGCCGCCGACCCAGCCATCATGCAAAGACTTGCGCCAGAACGCGTCGAAGTCAGCGCCTGCATGCTTCTGCCAGTAACTCTGAACCAGTTCGCGTCCCGTCAAGCCAGACTGTCCCGCGAGAATCGTAATCATCTCGTGCGCCGTCTTGCCGCCGTAGAGGGGCTCGATCAGTGGCTGAACGATACTAACTGTGCCATCGTAAGCGCGAGCATCGCTCCACGACTCGAGATAGTGCGCTTCGGGAACATGCCACTGGCAAAGTTCAGCCGTCTCGTTGCGATGCGTACCAAGAAACACTTTCAGATTGACCGCATTCGATTTTAACGCTGAAGCGAATTCAAGCTCCGCGGGCGCGTCATAAGCGGGGTTCCCGCCAAGGATCAGCAGCAAGTCAACCTTTCCCGCGCGCATATCCTCAACCAGCGAATGCAGTGACTCGCTGCGATTCACAGGATTGGCGTCGACGGGTTCGGTATAGAAGACGGTTTTCCCTACGTTGCCAAGGACATCGTTAATTGCATGCGCTAACGCGTGCACCACCGGCGATTGATGATCGCCTGCAATGACGACGCTCGAACCCTTATGGCGGAGCAGGTCGACCGCAGCAAGATTCCAGCCTTCTCTCTCGCTCACGACTCCGGGGACACGAACGCTAGCGGCTATATCCCTCGCAACCCTTTCAACGTCGCTCGCCTTCACGGGGAGCCGGTGGTCCGCCTTCATCCCCGTAGAACTCGGCGTGCTCTCGATTACATACAGCCGGTTCATGTTCGCGTCAGGATTCCGTCGCGCGGCGAAATCGCGCGTGTAGCGCGCCGATCCGGGGAATCCCGCGTAGAGAAAATCGGCATCGAGCGAAACGATCACGTCGGCCTTCGACAGGTCGTAGCGCGTCTCGACCACTTCGCCGAAGGCCAGTTTCGCGCCTTCGTAAACATTGTCGCGATGGATCGGCTCGTAAACGTGCCACTTCGCCTGCGGATACGCTGCCAGGTAATCTCGAATCTGCCCGGCCAGCGTCGGTGAAGTAACCGTCTGCGTCAGAATGCGAACGCCACTGCCCGCCATGCTCTTCTGCACGCTCATCGGTCCGCGAGCCGCTTCCATAAAGGCATTCCACGACCGCACATCGCCCATGTAAGTGACGTTCTGCGCCCGGTCAGGATCGTAAAGATCGAGAACCGACGCCTGCGCGTACACGTCCGTGCCGCCGAGGCTGGCGGGATGCTGCGGATTGCCCTCAACCTTCGTCGGACGGAAAAGGTGGCTCTCGACCAGAATCGGCGACGCGTAGCCGCCGAGCGTAAACGCGGTCGCATAGAACATCGGGCGCCCGGGAACTACATTCTCCGGCTGCCTCACATAAGGCACGATCTCGGTGATCGGCATCCGCGTGCATCCCGTCAACCCGGCAAGCGCCAGCGACGCGCCCATCGTCTTCAGAAAGCCGCGGCGTGAAAAGTCGTCGAGCCACTCCGAAGCTCCCTTGGGAAACTCGCGGTGCATCATCTCCTGAAACTCTTCGCTGCCGGCCAGTTCTTCGAGGCTCCGCCAATATTCGGGACCCGTCGTCTCCTCGAGTTGCTCCTTGACAGTCGCGAGATCAAGCTGCTTGCGCTTGCTCGGGCAAACGTCGGCTCCCGCAGCTCCGGTCGGTTTCGCTTTTTGCTCGTCCATGCTCATCGTTGAATCGGTTGTCAACTCTCAATTCTCAGCTAGCAGTGTCTAGGATCGACTTCTCTGATCGACTTCTCTGATCGACTTCCACGATCGATTTCCACGATCGATTTCTGCGATCGAACCCCGCCCCTAACGATGGCAAGTATTACAACTGGTGATGTCGCTGACCGACCGCACCTTGTACTGTTCCTTCAAAGCGTTCCCCAGCGCTTCCTGGTCGGAGTACGCTGTCCCGTTCACAATCACCGGCTCACCCGTCGAAGGCGGCTCATAACGCATATTGAACACTTGTTCACGCGGACGCAGATACTTTTCAGTGTTGCGATGGCAGTCCAGACAGAATTCCATCTGCAGCGACGCGTATTGATACATCAAGGGCATCTGGTCTACCGGACCATGGCAGGTATTGCAGCCGACACCTTTATTGATGTGGATGCTGTGATTGAAATATACGAAGTTGGGTAGCTGGTTGACGCGAGTCCATTCCAGCGAGCGCCCGGTGCGAAAACTCTCGCGCACCGGCTCCAGGTAAGCCGCGTTGGTCCAGATCTGCGCGTGGCAGTTGATGCAGGTCTTGGTGGGCGGGATGCCGGCAAAGCTCGATTGTTCCACCGACGTATGACAATAGCGGCAGTCGATCCCGAGCCCGGTCACGTGATGCTGGTGGCTGAAGGGCACGGGTTGCGACTTCCTGACTCCAGCATAGGTAATGTAGGGCGATCGCTCAATCTGCACCATGGCCCAAAACAGGCCAGCCACGGCAAGAACGGTCAGGACCATCGAGGCCCGTGCGATCGCATTGCTGCTGCGTGGAAAAATCTGCATTGATTGTGGGACTTTTAGTGCTGCGAAATTGGCTTGCGCCGCTTTCGGCTGACCGCATTCCTATGATTTGCGTCACCTGTTGCTGTGACAAACGATACTGAAACAGCAGAGTATAACAGTTGATTGGCGAAATGGAATAGGCCGCGCAGCTTTTTTTCTGTTGCTTATTTTCAGACACTGCGCGATTTCAACTTGAGAAATTAACTCCCGCGAAAATTGCGGCTTTCGCCTCGCTGGCAACCTCACCGCAGATGCATGACCAGCAGTTTTGGTTCCGTCATTTCCTGAATCGCATCGCGCAGACCCTCCCGGCCCAGCCCGGAATCTTTAACGCCTCCATAAGGCATATGGTCGATGCGGAACGTAGGCACGTCGCCCGCGATCAAACCTCCGACTTCGAGCTCGTCGTAGGCCTGAAAGATGAGTTTGGCGTCGCGCGTGAAAAGCCCAGCCTGCAATCCATACGCGGAACTGTTGATCTGCTTCAGCGCCGAAGCGAAATCGCTGTAGGGCTCCACCGTCACCACCGGCGCAAAAATCTCCTGGCAATTCACTTTCATGTTGGGCTTGGTGCCGGTTAGAACCGTGGGCTCCAACACGGAACCCTTGCGATTGCCTCCGCAAAGCAGCCGCGCGCCCCCGCGTACCGCTTCCTGAACCCAATCGGCAGCGCGAATGGCATCGCTTTCGCGAATGAGCGGGCCGAGATCGCTCGCTTCGTCCAGCGGATCTCCGGCTTTCAGTTTTCGCACCCCCGCGATGAATAACTCGGTGAATTTTCCGTAGACCGAGTGCTCAACCAGAATCCTCTGCACCGAAATGCAGGACTGTCCCGCGTACGCGAAGCCTCCCGTAACGCAGCGTTCGGCCGCATAAGCGAGATCAGCGTCGCTGTGCACGATGACCCCCGAATTGCCCCCCAGTTCGAGTACCACTTTTTTCTTTCCCGCATTGTTCTTGATGGCCCACCCCACGGCGGCGCTCCCCGTGAAACTGATGAGCTTGATGCGTTCATCGGTGACCAGCAGGCTGGAATCCTCGTTCGAGAGCAAGACAGCGTTGAATCCTCCATCCGGCCATCCCGCCTGCTGGATCACTTCCGCCAGCAAGAGCGCCGTCAGCGGCGTCTGGGGCGCGGGCTTGATCACCATGGAACAGCCAGCCGCAATCGCTGGCGCAACTTTGTGTGCGACTAGGTTCAAGGGAAAATTAAAGGGCGTAATTCCCGCCACGGGTCCTAGTGGAAAACGCTTGACGATGCCCCAACGTCCGGCGGTCGACTGCTGCCAGTCCAGCGGTAAATATTCGCCATACCCCCGAACCGTCTCTTCCGCCGCGATGTTAAACGTAAAGACGGCGCGGTCAACTTCGCTGCGAGCGCTCTTGATGGGTTTGCCCGCTTCCAGCGCAATCGTGCGCGCAAATTCCTCTTTGCGATCGTGAATACCGGTCGCAATCTGGCGCAGGACACGCTGGCGTTCGAAGGCAGGCAGCCGCCGCGTGGTTCCGAAGGCCTTGACTGCGGCGGCAATCGCGGCTTCCGCATGCTCGCGCCGGCCCTGGTGAACATGGGCGATGAGAGCACCGTCGTAAGGCGCCCGAACATCGACGATGTCACCGTCTTCCAGCCACTTCCCGTCTAGAAAAACACCGTGGGTTGCAACCGGAGCCACCGTCATCTCGGACATACTCTACCTCTTTCGATCGCGCTCGCGATTCGCGTCCTCAGAATTTCTGCTTTGGTCCCCGTCTGGCGACTCGCTTTTGACAAACCCAGTGATTATAGACCGTGCGACCAATCCCGGCGCGACCTTTCTCTGTGTACTCTACGGTAAACTCCTGGTGGCCGCCCGAGGAAAGCGCAGATTCTGGGGAACACCAGCACGCTGCATGTCATTTGCCATCTGGCGCTTTGAATCGTTCGTCAACTTCCACCCGGTACCCCGCGACCAGGCGATTGGTTTCATTCGCCATGCCCACCACCGACATCAGTTCTTTGAACTGCGCGTCCGTCATACCTTTATTGCGTGCCGACGCCGTATGCGACGCAATACAATATTCGCATTGGTTGGTGACCGATACGGCCACATAAATCATCTCTTTCGTCAGCGGATCGAGCGCTCCCGGACCCATGATCTGTTTAATGTCTTCCCAGGTTCGCTTGAGCATCACGGGATCGTGCGCAATCGCCTTCCAGAAGTTGTTAATCCAATCGGTCTTGCGCGTGGCCATGATGTCGTCATAAATGGCACGGACTTCGGGAGCGGCATCGGCGTATTCAATAAGGCCAAACATTGACATGCGATTCTCCAGTGAGTCGTGCTCGCCGCCGTGGTCCTTGGGTTCTCTGTGGCAGAAATTCCCACGCCACCTGAACCTCAGAGCTCACAGCATAAGACCGCTTGGCGTTTACGACACCCAATCCAGAACCTTGTAATACGCACCCGCAAATGGCAGAAACCATGGCTTGCCGTCATACAGGCCCAGCGGCGCGCCCGGGAATCGAATCTCCGCAAATGGATTGTCAGTCTTTCCGTCAGCAATCCACTCGGCCATTTTCTGGCCTTGATACGTGGCCATAGCAACACCGTGTCCCGCGTATCCCACCGCAAAATAGACGCCATCTACCTGACCGGCGTGCGGCATGATGTCGAAGCAGAAATCGAGCGTGCCTCCCCAAACAAACTCCACTTTCATGTCGCGCAGTTGCGGATAGACATCGATCATGCCGAGACGCAAAATCTCGGCGCTCTTGCGGACGGTCTGGCTGGTTTCCGGGAAAAAAGCCGCTCGGCCGCCGAACAAAAGACGCCTGTCGGGAGTCAAACGGTAGTAATAAAGATAGTTTTTCGAATCGTAGATCTGGCGATTACGCGGGTTCAGCTCGCGGGCCAGCGCCTCAGAAAGAACTTCAGTGGTAATGATGAATGACCCGATGGGAATAATTTTTTTTCGCAACGCGGGAGTCGCCGCGCCCGTATATCCACTCGTCCCCACCAGCACGTTGCGCGCCCAAATCGCGCCCCGAGAACTGTTGAGCCGGAAGCCCGGCCCCCCAGCGCGCGATTCCCGCTGGATATTTTGCAGTCGTGTGCGTTCGCAGATCCGCGCGCCCGCTCGCATCGCGCCTAGGGCGAGTCCTGCAACATAGCGCGCGGGATTGAGTCCGGCGGAAATTTCGTCGACCATGCCGCCGTAATAAATGTCGGAACCGATTTCGTCGCGGAGTTGCTCTCGGGGCACGACCCGCAACTGGTGACTGAATTCGCGCGCGATCACGTCAACCTGGCGCGCATAGTCGTCGAAATGCGCTTGTTTGCAGGCGACTTCGAGATGCCCGGTGCGCTCGAAATCGCAAGCGATATCTTCCTCTTTTACGATGCGTTCCACCGCATCGATCGTCTCCAGCGACGCCGCGTACATGCGGCGCGTGAGTTCGCGCCCATACATGGAGATAAGTTTGTTGACGCCGAGCTTGAGTCCGGTGAGCACCATGCCGCCGTTCCGTGAACTCGCGCCCCAGCCGATCGTCTCCGATTCCACCACTACCACTTTCGCGCCGCGCTTGGCCAGCGCGAGCGCAGCCGACAGCCCGGTAAATCCGGCGCCAACGATCGCAACGTCAGCGCTCTCCGGAAGCGGTTGCGCCGGGGCGGCCGGCATCTGAACCGTAGTGAGCCAGTAATTAAGTTCCTGGGGCATGTCCTGGAAAAACTCTACCCACGAGATCACCGGGAAATGCTCCTTCGTTTTAGTGATCTCGGGTGAGGCTCTGTCGCCGCCATCATAAATGATCGCTCGCCCAATCGAGACGCAAACTACAGCACCGCCGTCTCGTGAATCGTCCGTCCCTCCGCAAAGCGCGCAAAATTCAGCAGCGACGCATCGATCAAATCAGTCTTCCCAGTCAGAATCAGTTCGCTCAGAATCTTCCCGGTGGCCGGCGCGTGCATCACGCCGTGCCCGCTGAATCCATTCGCAAAGAAAAAGCCGGGGACCTCGGGAGATTCGCCGAGAATGGGGTGATGATCCGGAGTCATTTCATAAAGCCCGGCCCAGGCCCGCTTAGGATTGACCGCGACTTCCTCGAAGACAGGTACGCGATCCGCGGCGCGGGTCAGTATCTTCTCGATGAAGCTCGCTTCAAAATCAGCCTTGTAGCCCGGCGTTTCCGCCGGATCGTTCCAAGCCAGCAGAAATCCGCGGCCCTCGGGTCGAAAGTGGAAACCGTTTGACATATCGACGATCATCGGCGCCGTGTGCGGAAACTGGTCGAATGGTTCCGTCGGAACCAGCATGCGCCTCAGCGGTTCGACCGGAAGATCAATGCCGACCATCTTCGCGATCGCTGCCGACCATGCTCCAGCGCAGTTGACAACCGCGCGAGTCGATACCGTATCGCGAGTGGTTAGGACTCTAAAGCTCCCTTGATCGCGAGTAATTCCCGTGACGCTTGCATTCTTCCACAACGTCGCGCCCCGATCGCCGGCCCAGGTCATGAATCCAATCATGGCGCTATACGGATCGACGAAGCCATCCGTGGAACAAAAACTGCCGCCGATAATGTCGTCGCCGCGGAGTTGCGGATATAGGCCACGAATTTCCGAGCCATCAACCAGCCGCACGTCCTTCAATCCCATGGCGACTTGCTTTTGGTAGTTGGCTCTCAGGTAGGCAATATGCTTTTCGCTGGTCGCGCAAAAAAGATATCCCTGTGGACGATAGTCGCACGGATAGCCAAGCCGCTCCTCAAAGTTCGCATAGAACGGAATCGAGTACAGCGACATCTGGATGTTGACGGGTGTCGAGAACTGCGCCCGTACTCCGCCCATGCTCTTGCCCGTGGATCCCTTGCCCTGCGCCGTCTCCCGCTCGATCACCAAAACATCTTTGCAGCCGGAAGCAACCAGATGGTACGCAATGCTGGAGCCGACAATCCCTCCGCCAATCAGAACGACGTCCGCGGTTTGCATGGGTGCGGAGCAATTGTAAATCGGGCGAGAGCACCGTCGCTCCATACGATCGCCCGCGGGATCGTCTACCGCTTCGCTCTCACAACTCAGGAAGTTGCCGCGGCAAGACCTATCTTGACCAGCACCCAGAAACCAAACCATCCGAACACGATGGCGAACGCCGTGGAACGCTTCACTTTGCTGATGCAGGTCACGCCGATGGCCATCAAGGCCAAACTCCAAAAAGTGAGAATATCGACCGAACTCAAGAGCGCATAAAGCACTGGCGACGAGTTCGGATCAATCATGATCCCGAGGTTGGTGGCAGCTGGATTCTGAATCAGGAATCCATCGCTGCTCACGCCCACGAGCAGCGAAAGAATCGCCAGCAAATACACAAATATCGCAGGCAGCCAGGCAAAGACCACGAGAGCGTACATCGTCTTGAATCGGATATCCGCACTCGCCGCAAACTTGAAAGTCCCAAACAGCACGGCGGCAATGATGAGGTAGTAAAGCAGGCCCACTAGGGGAGCTACATAAGAAAACCATTTCCAGAAGCTGGCCTGCTGCCGCATCACATTTTCGTGCTGATCTGCCGGCAAACTATCCATGCGGGCGGCTTGTTTCGGCTGGATTCGTATCTGGTTCTCCACTACCTTGCGAAAGCCGACTTTCTGATCGACGACGTAATTAAACATGACGCCTATGAGGGCGACGATAAGAAACGGAAGCCACCAACTGGCGCTCCTCCTAAGGTCGGTAAAGGTCTTGGTGGGCGCAAAAAAAACATTGATGACGCGCTGTACTTCCGACAGGTGTGGGGATTCCTGCGGAGACTGCGCTGGTACCTGCGATAACTGTGTAGGCTGGGATGGCACGGAAGGGTTGGTTGCCATGGGTCCTCCTCGAACAGCAAGAGATTGTAGTTTCCTTTCTCCCCAAGGACAACAGGAAGTACAACCCACTAAAACTGCGCTACGAAACCGCCACCTCCGGAGTCGCCGTCAAAAGTTCGCGCGTGTAATCATGCTGCGGCCGGGCGATGACTTGCTCCGTGTTTCCAACTTCCACAATCTTGCCGCGATACATCACCGCGATGCGGTTCGAGAGATAACGAACCACCGGCATGGAGTGCGAAATAAACAAGTAGGTGAGGCCGAATTCGCGCTGGAGTTGCCGCAGCAGATTCACAATCTGAGCGCCCACACTCACATCGAGCGCGGAAACCGGTTCGTCAGCGACGATAAACTTCGGACGCAGCGCAAGAGCGCGGGCAATACCGATGCGCTGCCGCTGGCCTCCGGAAAATTCGTGCGGATAACGCGCCATGGCCGACTCATCCATCCCAACGGCGAGCAAAAGCTCGCGCACCTGCTGCCGGCGGCCATCGCGGCTCAGGCTTCCACCAGCGGTCCGATGCAGAAGCAGTGGCTCCGCAATTACATCCTCCACCCTGTAGCGCGGGTCGAGCGATCCAAACGGGTCCTGGAATATGATCTGCATATCGCGACGAAGCCGCCGCACCTGGGATCCGTTCGCCTGCAACAGATCGGCACCATCGAAGACAATGGAACCCGATGTCGGTTCGACCAGCCGCAGAATCAGCCGCCCCAGCGTGCTCTTGCCCGAGCCGGATTCGCCCACCAAGCCCAGTGTTTCACCCTGGTGAATATCCAGGGAAACACCCTCCACCGCGCGCACTTCTCCCGAACGCTGGCCGCCAAATGGCGATTCCGCGAGTTGAAACACCTTCGAAAGATCGCGAACTTCAACCAGCGCCACGGATTACTTTCTCCTGCCCATCAGTTTTAGATACTCTCCACATTCCCGAATATGAAATGCAACTCTCTTCTTCATCCCGCAATCATCGGCACCGCCGCCAGCGCAGCCACCATGCCAATGGTCCGCGTGCGGCTGAAGTGTTCGTCCAGAAAAATACGAGCGAGCACAACCGTAACCGCCGGATAGAGGGAACTGAGCACCACGGCATCGTCCAGCCGCCCGATCTGGCTCGCGCGGATAAAGACAGCGCTTCCGGTGATGTCGAGAATTCCGGCGCATACAGCCATGGCCAAGACTGGCGCGGACACCGCGCGCACGTGTCTTCCGAACACGACGATAGTCGCGGTAATGAGAAAAGAAGCAGATCGCGAGCATGTCGCCACCCATAATGCCGAAGCGTCGCCCGCCCGGTGGATACAGAGGTAAAAGCCGGCGAACCCGATTCCAGCCAATACCGCCACGCCCAACCCTTTTGGACGCCCCGCGCCGCCTTTAGTTCGCGAGATGAGCCAGACGCCAACTCCGGCGAGAATAAATCCGAGCGCCTGGCGAGTGCCGGGCAAGCCCTGCGCAAATGCGGTCACGATGGCAGGAATCGCGGCGCTGAGAACCGCTGCCACCGGCGCGACCAGTCCCATACTCCCGCGAGCCAACGCGCGATAGAAGAAAACCAGCGACACGCCCCCGAGCGTTCCGGCAAGCAGCGACCAGACCACGCTTACAATCCCCGGGAACGGCGCGTGGACCAGCAGAGCCAAAGCGCCGACCACAACCATGCCGCTGACGTGCACGATCGCGGTAAACAGAAACGCGTTCGCGCGGCGTGCGCCCACTCCGCCTAGAAAATCACTCGCGCCCCAGACCCCGACTGCCGTCAAGCTATAAACAGCGGGAACGTAGTTGGCCGCGATAGCCATGGGTTTCTGAGATTAGCACGCAGCCACCACCAACCACATCCGATGCGTTGTGTAGAGCGAGAAAAGGCTATACCGTCACCGCTGCCGGCTGCGCCTTCCCCGCCAGCAACTGCCGCAGCACATACTGCAGTATTCCTCCGTTGGCGTAATAGAGCGCTTCCTGCGGCGTGTCGATGCGGACGATCGCTTGAAATTCCGAAGTCTTCCCGCCCCTCACCCGCACCGTAATCTTGCGTCCGGAAGTAAACTTCTCGACCACATCGCGAATCCCCGCAATCTCAAATACTTCTTCTCCCGTTAATTTCAGCGTTTCCGCATTGTCTCCGGGCAGAAACTGCAGCGGCAAAATACCCATGCCCACCAGGTTAGAGCGGTGAATACGCTCGTAGCTTTCGGCCACCACGGCCCGAACCCCTAGCAACCGCGGTCCCTTCGCCGCCCAGTCGCGCGAACTTCCCGAGCCGTATTCCTTGCCCGCGAGAATGACCAGCGGCACCCTTTCGGCATGGTATTTTTCCGACGCGTCGAAGATCGACATCTCCGCGCCGTCGGGCAGATGCCGCGTGAATCCGCCTTCCGTACTCACCATCTTGTTACGCAGGCGCACGTTGGCAAACGTGCCGCGCACCATGACTTCATGATTGCCGCGGCGCGATCCATAAGAATTGAAATCCCCCGGCTGCACGCCGTGGGCGATCAGATATTTGCCGGCTGGACCGTCTTTCTTGATCGACCCCGCGGGGGAAATGTGGTCCGTGGTGACGCTGTCTCCCAGGACCGCCAACACCCGCGCGTCTTTGATGTCCTCGACCGCCGAAGGCTGCAGCGCCATGTCATCGAAGTAAGGCGCCTGACGAATGTAGGTCGAGTCCTTTTCCCATCCATAAGTCTCGCCCTTCGGCACCGGCAGCCCCCGCCACCGTTCGTCGCCCGCATAGACCTCGGCATAACTCTTGCGAAACATCTCGGACGTAATCGCGCTCTCCATCGCCTGCTCGATCTCGTTCCGCGAAGGCCAAATATCGACGAGATAAACCGGCTTACCATCCTTGCCGTGGCCCACGGGATCTTTCCTCAGGTCAACGTCGATCCGCCCAGCCAGGGCGAACGCCACCACCAGCGGCGGCGACATCAGATAGTTGGCGCGCACTTCGGAATTGATCCGGCCTTCAAAATTGCGATTGCCCGAGAGCACCGAGGCGACAACCAGATTTTTCTCCTCGATCTCCTTCGAGACCTCAGCCGGCAGCGGCCCCGAGTTCCCAATGCAGGTGGTGCAACCGTAGCCAACGATGTTAAATTTCAACCTCTCTAAATACGGCATCAGGCCGGCCTTTTGCAGATAGTCAAGGACAACCTTCGATCCCGGAGCCAGCGAGGTTTTCACAAATGCCGGCACTTCGAGCCCGCGTTCGACAGCTTTCTTCGCGAGCAGGCCGGCGGCAATCAGCACCGATGGATTCGACGTATTCGTACAACTGGTGATCGCTGCGATCACCACGCTGCCGTGATGCAGGTGCCCGTTGACGGGGGTTTTCGGATCGCCCTTCGCGGCCTTCATCAAGCCCGGCAAAGCCTTCTCGAACGATTCGCCCGCCTTCGACAGCACCACTCGGTCCTGCGGTCGCTTCGGCCCAGCCAGACTCGATTCGACGGTCCCGAGATCAAGGCTCAGCAGTTCGGAGTACTCGGCCTCGGGCGTCTTGGTATCGTGAAATAACCCCTGCTCGCGCGCATACGCTTCGACCAGCGCGATCTGCTCCTCTGTGCGCCCTGTCAGTTTCAGGTAGCGCAGGCTCTCTTTGTCAATCGGAAAGATGCCGCAAGTCGCGCCGTATTCAGGCGCCATATTCGCAATCGTCGCCCGATCGGCAAGCGGCAAGTCCTGCAACCCCGGACCAAAATATTCGACGAATTTACCCACCACGCCATGTTTGCGCAGCATCTCGGTGATGGTAAGAACCAGATCGGTTGCGGTCGCGCCTTCGCGCAGGCGTCCGGTGAGTTTCACGCCGACTACCAGCGGAATCAGCATCGAGACCGGCTGCCCCAGCATTGCCGCCTCGGCTTCTATGCCGCCCACACCCCAGCCCAGCACGCCGAGTCCGTTGACCATCGTGGTATGAGAATCGGTGCCGACAAGCGTGTCTGGATAAGCGGTACGCTTCCCGCCCTCTTCGTGCACAAACACGACGCGCGCCAAATATTCAAGGTTGACCTGGTGAACGATCCCGGTGTCGGGCGGCACAATCGCCAGATTGCGAAAGCCCGTCTGCCCCCAGCGCAGAAACGCGTAGCGCTCTTTATTGCGCTGGAATTCCAACAGCGCATTCGCATCGAAAGCACTCGACGTGCCGAATTCGTCGACCTGCACTGAGTGATCGATAACCAGTTCAGCGGGTTGCAGCGGATTGATAAGCTTGGCGTCGCCACCCAGTCGCTTCATGGCGTCGCGCATCGCCGCCAGATCCACAACCGCGGGGACACCGGTGAAGTCCTGTAACAGCACCCGGCTGGGAGTGAAAGCGATTTCCTTTTCCGGCTTGGAACTCCTGTTCCACGCCGCCAGCGCGCGAATTTCGCCCTTCATTACATTGCGCCCGTCCTCGGTGCGCAGCAGGTTCTCCAACAGAATCCGTAACGAAAACGGTAGGTGTTTCGTCGAGATGCCCTGCCGGTCGAGAGCGTCGATCCGGTAGAGTTCGTATTCTTTGTTGCCGACTTTGAATGTCGCGCGCGCGCCAAAGCTGTCCGATGACATGAGGACCTTCCTTCACTGGCTCCGGCATTGCACCGGAGCGCGATAAAAAGTTCGTAACCTGATAGTGTAATTGGTTTCGCCAGTGTCGTGTGGATACTGCCTGTGCAGAAACGAGTGCGAAGGCGGGGTTTTGCCCCGTCCAGGCCTTCCAGACTCTCAACTACCGCACACTCGTCCAAATCTGATAGATCACAACCCCAACCATAAACACGAGATAAATCCGCAACGCCCAAAAAACCAGCATTTCGATCCGCGTGAGCCGGCGCCGCGGACAATGATGGTGTTCCTTGGCGGAGATAAGCTGATCGGGCTCCAGCGCGGTCATCACCGAGGTCAATTCTTCGCGGCTCACATGATCGGCCTGTGGAGATTCAAACTGTTTTTCCATTACCCGCCTCCAAATATCGCCAACGCATTGGGTGCGATCACGCTGATGCCAAACAAAAGGCCTGCGCCAATCAAAACGAATACAACCGCCAGGGCCAGTACATTCGCCCACAATGGACTGATCAGCGCGCCCATAATCTCCCGGTCGTTCACCAGCATGTAGAGAAAAAGCAACGCCGGAGGCATCGCCAAAACTGCAATCACGTTCACCAGCAGAACGATGTACACCAACGGGATTCCCGGGATCAGAACCAGTCCCGCCGCGGCCGCCGCCTCGACCAGCAGCACGAGATAGAAAGTGCGTCCCTGCCGGAACGGAAGATTCAAACTGTGCGGTCGCCGCGCCACTTCTCCGAACGCGTACGCCGACGAAGTTGAAATAGTGATCGCCGCCACCATCCCTGCCTCAAAGATGCCCAGCGCGAAAAGCGCCGCTCCCCAATGTCCAATAAACGGTCGCAGCGCCTGGGCGAATTCGGCAGCTTCAAAGTTCGCGGTCGACATGTGATGCACGAAAAGAGGAGCCGTTGCCAACATCGTCGCCAAGGCCGCAATCGTCGCCAGAGCCGCTCCCAGCACCGTGTCGACGCGCCCGAAACGAATGTCTCGCGTGGTAAGACCTTTATCGGCAATCGCGCTTTGCTGGAAAAACAACATCCACGGCGTCACCGTTGCGCCGATGTTCGCCAGCAGGATCAGAACTGTCTCCTGCGTCAGCCCGCCCGGAAGCGGCCTCCAGGTCACCAGCGCATTTCCCACCGCTCGCCATGCCGGATGCGCCAGCAGCGCCACTGGCACAAAAATCAGATTGAACATGGCAGCGCCGAGAATGATTCGTTCCCATGTCCAGTAGCGGTGTGTCATGAGCGCAACCGACAGCACTAACAGCGCGCTCAGCACCGCCACCGCCGGCCGCACTCCGAAGAATCCCAACCCCGCGCGAATGGCAATAAATTCGGTAACCAGTGTGAGAAAGTTTCCCACCATCAGGTCCGCCATCGAGAACCAGCCCCAGAACGGCCCGAAACGGTCGAAGATCAACTCCGCGTGTCCGCGGTGGGTGGCCGCGCCTAAACGCACGGTCATTTCCTGCACCACGCACGCCATAAGAAATGTCAACACGACGAACGGCAGGAAGAACCCGATCCCGAATCGCGCCCCGGTCGCCGCATACGAAAGCATGCTGGGACCATCGTTCTCCCCCAGCATCACCAGAATGCCGGGGCCAATAAGCAACCAGAACAACCGCAACCGGGACCGCAGTCCGCGCCGCGCCCGCGTCGCCGAAACCCGTTCGCGGTCGTGCGCGCGATCGATGTCCTCGTGCGTGATGACCACGCCCGATTGGGATACGGCTTCCCCTCGACACTCCGAACCTGTCTTTGAATCGTTCATTCCATGAATCGCTCATGCCACCGATGCCGCACGAAAGGAACCGCGGGGTGCCAGCACTTGTCGATGAGTTAGCGCAAGTATACATCAGAGCGTAAACTACAGTTAATAGCTTTCGGGCGTCACTCTTTGGCCGCGCCCTTTGCCGCTTTCACCCACACCTTTTCGGCGGCGGATACCCCTAGCGAAACCCGGCCGGCTCCCGTGGTCAGGGTCAGCGTCTGATCGTAATTGCGGTGCGCAACGTGGACTTTCGCTCCCGGCCGAATGCCGCGCTGTTCCAGAAACTCCAGCAAATGGCGATCGCGTTCGTAGATGCCGCTCACTTGAAAGCTTTCTCCCGGTTCGGCCTGAGCCAGCAGCAGCAGTCCCCGACGGCGGCGACTCGCGGGACTCTCTAACTCGGTCAGGTTGCCGTGCGGACATGCAACTCCGCGCCCGAGCTTAGCCAGCAACCTGGCCTCGAAATCGGGTGAGACGGCGTGCTCCAGCCGTTCCGCCTCGTCATGCACCTTGTACCATTCCATCCCGAAAATCTCGGCCAGCATGCGCTCGATCAGGTGATGGCGAACTGTCAGTTTGCGGGCTATCTTCTTCCCCGCAGATGTCAGGCGAACCCGCCCGTCGGCATTCACCCGCACCAGGCCGTCTTTCTTCAATCGGCGCACCGCCATGGTTACCGCCGGAGGCGACACCTTGAGCCAGTGCGCCAGCGTCGCCGAAATGACAGTTTCCCCCTCGCTCTCGGCCTCGAGAATCGCTTTGAGGTAGTCCTCTTTGGAAACAGTAATCACGTGAACTGTATTATACGGCGGGATTAAGCATAGTTAACTGGAAGATCGCAGAGGCTGGATGAGGCCAAAGGTCAGAAGTCAGCGGTCAGATGGCTGGGGCAAACCCGAACTTCTTCAATTTGACCTCACACTTTTGACCTCCTCCGTTTGACATCATCTCATCGCACCCCTACCCTTGAAGGTTCAATTATGAAGGTCCTCGTCATCGGCAGTGGCGGACGCGAGCACGCTTTGGTCTGGAAACTCCGGCAATCCCCGCGCGTCACGAAAATCTACTGCGCGCCGGGGAACGGTGGCATCGCCGATGAAGCGGAGTGCGTTGCGGCCGACGTCAAAAGCCTCGACTCCTTGGTGGCTCTTGCCCACCAGCTTCAACCCGACCTCACGGTGGTGGGACCGGAATTACCCCTGATGCTCGGCGTCGTCGACGAATTCACGCGGCGTGGCTGGCGCGTTTTCGGTCCCACTCAAGCGGCCGCACAGCTCGAAACCAGCAAGAGCTTCGCCAAGGAATTTCTGCACCGCCATCACATCCCCACTGCCCATTACGCGATCTGCGATTCTCCCGAACAGGTGCGCGACGCGCTGCCCCACTTCCACACGCCAATCGTTGTGAAAGCCGACGGATTGGCTGCCGGCAAGGGAGTGGTCATCGCCAAGAGCAAAGACGAGGCCTCGACCGTCGCTAACCAAATGCTCAGCGGCAGAATGCTCGGCGAAGCCGGAGCGCGTGTCGTCCTCGAAGAGTTTCTGGAAGGAGACGAACTCTCGTTCTTGGTCGTCAGCGACGGCGAGCGGGTTGCGCCGCTGGTTGCCGCCCAGGACCACAAGCGCGCCGGCAACGGCGACACCGGCCCCAACACCGGCGGCATGGGCGCCTACACCACCCCGACCATCATCGATGACCAGATGCGCGACTGGTTGCTCGCCCACATCATGCGGCCCGTCGTCGCGGGTATGAAAGACGAAGGCGCCGAATTCAAAGGCGTCCTCTATTGCGGCTTGATGATGACCGCGCGTGGCCCCATGGTGCTCGAATTCAATTGCCGCTTCGGCGATCCGGAGACTCAGCCCATTCTGCTGCGTCTCGAAAGCGATTTGCTCGAGGCGATGGAAGCGTCCATCGACGGCCGCACCAGTGACGGCGATTTCAAGTGGTCGAACGATTCCGCCGCCTGCGTCGTGATGGCTTCGGGCGGTTATCCCGGCGCCTACGAGGCAGGCAAGAGAATTAACGGCCTGGCGGAAGCCGCGCAGGTCGAGGGCGTGAAGATTTTTCATGCCGGCACTTCGAAACGCGATGAGTATTCCTATACCTCGGGCGGACGCGTGCTCGGCGTAACCGCGCGGGCCGCGAACTTGGAAACGGCCGTACAGCGCGCCTATGACGCGTGCGCCAGGATCGGCTTCGACGGCGCGCACTATCGCAAAGACATCGCCGCGCGCGCCCTGAAGAAGGACTAGCGCCGGCTCGTGCGGATTCGCGATACCGATTAAAATGTCATCACTGCATTACGACTTTCAAAAAGGGGATCAACAAAACGAATCATGAGCACGCCACTCGTTTCCATCGTCATGGGCAGTGACTCCGACCTCGAGATCATGCGCGAAGCCGCCAAAGCTCTCGATGAATTCGGTATCGCCTACGAGATCGACATAACCTCCGCCCATCGCTCGCCTGATCGCACCGCGGAGTATGCTCGCAAGGCCGCTACCCGCGGCCTTCACGTTATCATCGCCGGCGCCGGCGGAGCAGCGCACCTGGCCGGCGTAATCGCGGCCCACACCACTCTTCCCGTTATTGGCGTTCCCATCCCGTCAACTTCCCTGCAGGGCATGGATTCGCTGCTCGCCATCGTGCAAATGCCCGCCGGCATTCCCGTCGCCACCGTCGCCATCGGCAAGCCCGGCGCTACCAATGCAGGAATCCTCGCGGCACAAATCATTGGCGCGGCGGACGCATCGGTCGCCAAGAAGCTTGCCGACCACAAGGTG
>Ga0326727_10001167_pt1 | contig 100775 bp, 87 predicted proteins | sample MB2enrmetagenome_FD_207643 | JGI IMG/M metagenome (GOLD analysis project Ga0326727, IMG submission 207643) | Lab enriched peat soil microbial communities from McLean, Ithaca, NY, United States - MB29MY | ecosystem: Environmental > Terrestrial > Soil > Wetlands > Peat | place: USA: New York... | reverse complement strand
ACCATTATGACTCTCATCATGGTGGGCGGGGGCGTGGCCGGACTGCTGCTGGTGGGCGGCTTCTTTGCGCGCATGTTTTGGGGGCTCCGCGAAAGCACTATCAACGACGGGCTCGGCCACATCCAAATCTTCACCGCCGAGCATTTCAATCGCGAAGAGAAACATGTGCTCGATACCGGCATCGACAACTGGCGGCAGGTGGCTGCGTCTGTCACCACCGGCGGGCACGTGCGCGGAGTGGCGCCGCGCATCGAGTTCTACGGGATGCTTTCGAACGGTGTGAAATCGGGCGTCTTCATGGGCAGCGCGGTCGATCCGGTGGCCGAAGCAAGTCTCGGCTTCACCCCCCGGCTGGGCTCGGGAAGAGACCTCGACACCAAATCCAGCGGCGAAGTGGAAGCACTTATAGGCGCCGGTGTTGCTCGCTCAATGAACGTCAACGTGGGTGATGGACTTACGATCCTGGCCGTTACCGCAGACGGCGCGCTGAATGGAATCGACGTGCAGATCGTCGGCATCGTCAATACCGGCTTCAAGGAGATGGACGACCGCTATCTGCGCATCACGCTGCCCTCCGCACAGCGCCTTCTGCAGAGCGATCGTGTGACTAATTTGGTGGTTGGCCTCGACAAGACTGAAAACACAGACCTGGTGGCCGCGCAGCTTGCCCCGCGATTGCAAGGCCTGCCGCAGCAGCTTGTGCTCAAGAAGTGGATCGATCTGGCTGCCTATTACAAGCAGGTTCGCTCGCTGTTCAGCACCATCTTTGTGTTTCTTGGAGTTATCGTCTTCTTCATGGTTCTCATGTCCAGCGTGAACACGCTGCTGATGACCATGTTTGAGCGCACGCGCGAGATCGGCACCATGCTGGCCATGGGCACTCCGCGCGCCTGGATCATGGCCCTTTTCGTGCTTGAAGCCACGCTGCTCGGCATCATGGGCGCAGTCGTGGGAGTGGTGGGAGGCAATCTTCTTGGCGCCCTGTTGAACGCCTCGGGACTCCACCTGCCGCCGCCGCCCGGGACCACCGCGCCCATGCAGTTCAGGGTTCTTCACGTACCCAGCCTGATGGTTGGCTCGTCGATCCTGGTTGTGGTTTCACTGGCTCTCGCGGCCATTCTCCCGGCGATCCGCGCATCCCGGCTGCAGATTGCGGAGGCACTCGCCCATGTCTAACATCAACTGTGTACTGCGAACATTCCTGTTGGTCTTCTTCGTCGGACTGCTTCTGGCGTGCGTTCTTGTTGGCCACGCCGCGGCCCCTCCAACCCCCGACGCGGAGGCAGTACTGAAACGCGCCGACACGTTTCGCAATGGCTGGCCCTCCTATGTTCTCAAGGTGAAGATCACCAACTACGAGTCCGACAAAGCCGACGAAGAAAAACTCTACGAGGTCTCGCAAAAGGGAACCGAAAAGACTTATGTCGAGTTTCTAAGTCCACGCGAGAAGGGTGAGCATCTACTTATGCTTGGCGACGATATGTGGGTCTATCTTCCGGACACCAGCCGGCCGGTCCGCATCACGCCGCTCGAGCGGCTCTCCGGCGACGCCTCAAACGGCGATGTTGCCCGCACTAACTATGCCGCCGATTACACACCCGTTTATCTGCGGACCGAAAAGGTGGGCGCCGAGGAATGTTATGTGCTCGATCTCACCGCCAAGCGCAAGGGCGCGACTTATCAGCGCATTCTGTTCTGGGTCCGAGTTCAGGATTCACGCCCGGTGAGGGCCGAGTTCTATCTCACCTCGGGAAAGCACATCAAGTCGGCCACCTTCGACGATTACATGACCGTAGATGGGCGCAATCAGCTTCGCCGCATGACTCTCTACGACGAGATCAGGCATAACTCCCACAGCGTGCTTGAGTACTCCGGAATAGCTCCCCGCGAGTTACCTGACAAGCTGTTTTACCAGGGCCGCACCGATAGGTTCTGAGATGAGATACTCTGCGATAACCTATTGGAGCGCTCTGCCGGTGTTGCTCTGCGCCTCGCTTGCGGCAGCCAATCCAGTCGTGCGCGCCACGTTCACAGTCGTTCCCGCACAGCCGCTGATGGATGAGCGGCTCGACATTGTTGTGTCAGGACTGCCTCCCGGCCGGCTTATAACCGTCAAGGCCAAGTCGAGAGCGCAGGACCAACTATGGTGGCGGAGCGAAGCCGCATTCAACTCCGGCCCGCGGGGCGCGATCGACCTTAGCACACAAGCGCCTGTCTCTGGAACCTACCGAGGCATCGACGCAATGGGACTTTTCTGGTCGATGAGACCCGACGCAGATCCGAAGAACGGAGATCACGCGTTCTTCGCCATAACAGATTGGTTCCAGCCCATCGCTACCGAATTAGAAGCCGCCGATGCGGGCCAAGTGCTCGGCTCGGCAGTGATCGAACGGCGTTTTGCCAAGCCGGGAACCCGCTGCGCGACAATCGCAGAGAAAGAGGTCAAGGGGTTGCTTTGCGATCCGGGAGACGGCCGCAAGCATCCGGGAGTGATAGTTCTTGGCGGATCCGAAGGTGGCATCGGTCTGCCCGATACGGCCCTGCTTCTGGCATCGCATGGCTTTTCGGCCTTTTCGCTAACATACTTTGGCGCCAACGGCCTTCCGCCCACGCTTCAAAATATCCCGGTTGAGTACTTCGCGAGAGCGCTTGAGTGGATGCGTGCGCGTCCCGAAACAGATCCCCATTTTGTGGCTGTTTTCGGTGCATCCAGGGGTGCGGAAATTGCTCTCCAGTTTGCCGCAACTTTTTCCGGGGTTGCAGCCGTTGTGGCAAGGTCTCCGAGCTATGTCCGATGGGAAGGCGCCTCGGCCAAGCAACTGCCTGGCGGCCCAGCCTGGACTTATCAAGGCAAACCGCTAACCTATATTCCCATTCGTATCCCTCTGTGGTTTGCGGCACAATTTGCCTGGGAGTCCGTGGTGGGAGATCCGGTGCCATTTACCCCGCTGTTTCTGCATAATTTGGAAGCCTTCGGTGATACAGCGAACGTCGAGATTCCGGCCGAAAACATTCACGGTCCTGTCTTGCTGCTGTCTGGAAAAGACGATCGGAAGTGGCCTTCATACCTGATGGCGACGCGCCTGATGGAAAGACTTCAACGGCACGGGCACCCGTACGCGGATCGGCATCTGTCCTACGATGGAGCCGGTCACTGGATTCCCTGCGAGTATCTTCCAACGGCAGGGTCAAAGCACGGAATGATCGGCGGCACACCGGAAGGCACGGCGGCTGCCCTAAGCGATAGTTGGCCGAAGGTTCTGCTCTTCCTTGTCCAGGCATCGGAGGAGAAGGGGAGTCGCCCGTAAGGCGCCGAACGCTCAACAATGCTCTGATCACGCGATGAAACTGATCTTCACACTTTCGGGACTCTTACTCTTCGCGGCCACGCTGCTCGCCTCCGCTCAGGAAGCGCCTTCGCCCAACGCGGACGCGGCTGCGCAGGATGCGCCTCCAGCTCCCGAGCAGCGCTACGACTTCCGCTACTCCATCTCCCTGATCGACGACGCTACCGTCTACAGTGACTTGATTCCGCCGCTGCCTGCGGGGGTTCCGGTCTCTCTGGTCAACCCTCCGTACACTCTGTTGCAGAATCAGCTGCTTCTTGAGCCTTCATTTACGCTTCGCTACAAGACGCGCTGGCATATCGCCTCGAGTGCCATTGGACTCGCCGAGTCGTTTCACGGCCTTTCCACAGCGGACTTCAATCTTCCTCCGGGCAGCAATGCATCCGCTTCTGGGCTTAGTGCCGAGCTTGAAGCCTACACCGGGAGTTATACGCAGTTACGCGTGAAAGAAGCGTATGCCGGTCTCTCCGCCGGAGATTTCGACTTCACGTTGGGGCGCCGCATGGTGCGCTGGGGCACCGGTTACGCATTCACGGCCACGGGCGTTCTTGACCCGCCGCGTAATCCCACCAATCCTACTGACCGGCTCAATCTGAATGAAGGCCGCGACATGGTGAAGGCCGATTATGTTCACGGGCCGCACGCGTTCACGCTGGCCTGGTCCACCGCAGCGCTGGCGCCGGCCGTGGAAAACCTGCACGACACCACCGCCTTCCGATATAACGTTTTGGTGCATGGATTCGATACAGCGCTGATTGCCGGCGACGACCGCGGCGGAGATGCCTTTGGCGGCCTCACCTTCACACGCGTCCTTGGCGAGTCCTGGGAGTTGCACGGCGAGGCAGCCTGGCGCGAGCACCAGGCCATACTCATAGGCGCGAAACACACCACGGCCTCGGGAGTTACATTCATTGCGGAGTACTTTACTCCGCCTAACATCCCCTACTATCGAGATATGTCTATCTCGCCTCTTGCGCCGCGCCAGAACTATCTCTTCCTCGATGCGGGAAAGAACCGGCTGCGCGAGCGGCCGGGATGGAAGGAGTGGGACCTGGGCGCATACATGGTGGCAAACTTGAATGACCGCAGTTTTACCGCCATCTTCGACGCCAATAGAAGATTCGGCAATCACTTCTCGACCTATCTCCACATGGAGATTCCGGCAGGCAAACCTGCATCGGACTATGGCTCGACGCCTTATTCCGCAGCTACTTCGATGGGAGTTAGATTCCAGCTATGAGTTTTGAGACATGCACGCCAGGCACTCCCGTGAACGACCCTCGGCCGCAACACCATGGTTACGCCCGCCACGTACTCAGGGCGGTCTCGATTGCTGTCGGCACCGCTTTGCTGATCGTATTGATTCTTTTTACCCTGGGAAAGTTCAGGCTCTCGGAAAGCGGCCGGGAACTCCTGGTTGCTCTCACATATTGCACCTTGATCGCAACGCCTTCCATCGCGATTCTCACCCGGATTTCCTATCTTTATACCGATAGATTCCCACGCCTGATTCTGCTGATGCAGGCGCTGGTCCTGGCTTGTACGGCGACAGTGGGTAGTCTCGGCGCCGGCGTTGTGTTCATGGCCATCAAACTCGATACTCCCGCGGAGTTTTGGCCTAACTTCCATGCCGTCCTCCCGTTTAGCATTGTAATCTCACTTATGTTTGGCCTCAGCATTTCGACCTATGAGACCATGCGATTCAAGCTTCAGGCCGCCGCTCTCGAACTCCGCACCCAGCAGGTCGAACAGGAACGCGCCTACAAGCTGCTCGCCGAAGCCCGCCTCTCGTCGCTCGAATCGCGCATTCATCCTCACTTTCTATTCAACACGCTTAATTCGATTGCGGCGCTGATTCCATCGGATCCGAAGCGAGCCGAAGATACGGTGGGCAAGCTCGCCTCGTTGCTGCGCTTCTCATTGAACGCCAACCAAAGCGGGCTGGTCCCGCTGAGCCTCGAACTTAAAACCGTCCAGGACTATCTGGAAATTGAGAAGACCCGCTTCGGTCAGCGCATTCGCTACGAAATAGCTGTACCGGAATCGATGCAAGACGCGAGAGTTCCTCCGCTGGCTCTGCAATCTCTGGTGGAGAATGCAATCAAGCACGTGGCGGCCCAGCGCACCGAGGGCGTCTCGATTCAAATTACCGGCAGCAGAGAATCCAACCGCATTCATCTTGAAGTTCTCGATGACGGTCCTGGTTTTTCGCTTGACGCCATTACCCCCGAACACGGGCTGGGCAATCTCATGGCGCGCCTTGAACTTCTGTTTGGCGCCGCCGGCGAGCTTGCAGTTACTCGCAAAGGAGAAAAGTCAGCCGTCCGCCTTGCTTTTCCCGGATAAGGGAACTGCATAATTGAAGTACGATGGAATCCGCTCCGCTGCACGCCTATCTCGTCGACGACGAACCACTCGCAATCGAGCGGCTGACCCGCCTGCTGACAGGGTTCGACGAGATTCACATTGCCGGGAGCGCGACTGATCCGGCGAAAGCCATCGAAGAACTGAACAGTCAGGCTAATGGGCCCATTGACGTATTGTTGCTCGACATACAAATGCCAGGCATTAACGGCTTTGACTTACTCTCGCGGCTCACCGCGCAGCCCTTCGTGATTTTCACCACGGCTTACGACGAGTATGCCTTGCGTGCCTTCGAGGTCAACTCGATCGACTATCTGGTGAAGCCGATCGAAACTGCCCAGTTAGAACGAGCGCTGAAGAAGCTTGGCCGGCTTCGGCCTGTACCCATGCCGGACTGGCAACGCGATCCGGCCGCCCTGCTTCAGGAACTGGCCGCATCGCTGCGCGACCAGCGGCACGACTACCCGCACCGGATCGCATCGCGGGTAGGAGAACGCATATCATTCCTCTCACTCGACGCTGTAACTCACTTTATAGCTCAAGACAAACTGACTTATGCGGTTGTAGATGGCAGGCAACATAGCGTGGACCAGACCATCGGCGAACTTGAGCGGCGCCTAGACCCGGCAAGGTTTTTGCGCATTCATCGTTCCGCGCTGGTCAATGTGGACTGGATTCATGAAGTGAATTCATGGTTTGCAGGCAAGGTCATTCTTTCGCTGAAGGATGCACATCGTACGCAATTGCCCGTGGCACGCGACCGAGTCCGCGCGGTGAGGACGCACCTGGGGATCTGACCCAACGGCTTCGGTCCCTGCGTCAGCCTCCCATGAACATTCCGCCGTTCACGTCGAGCACGTGGCCTGTAATATAAGCCGCGGCGTCGGAGGCCAGGAATGCAACCGACTGCGCAATCTCCAGGTCCGTCCCAGCGCGGCCCAGGGGAATCTGCGCCATCATTGCCGAGCGCTGCTTCTCGTCGAGTACCGAAGTCATCGGAGTCTCAATATAGCCCGGCGCGACGGCATTGACCGTGATGCCACGCGAGGCCACCTCGCGCGCAATCGACCTCGTGAACCCGATCAGCCCCGCCTTGCTGGCCGCATAGTTTACCTGCCCCGCTTGGCCCGTTCGTCCGACCACGCTCGATATGTTGATAATTCGTCCCCACCGGTTTTTCAGCATCGGCCTGAGCAGCGCCTGGGTCAGCAGGAAGGCTCCGGTCAGGTTGGTGCAGAGCACATCCTCCCAATCGGCGCGCTTCATGGCCATCATCAACCCGTCGCGCGTAATCCCCGCGTTGTTGACCAGGATCTCAACTTTGCCGAAGCGCTCGATCGCCGCTTTGGCGACGGCCTTTATGGAATCTTCGCTGGCCATGTCGAGAGCAAAAGCTACGGCCGTCCCGCCGCCCGCCTCAATCTCCGCCACCGCTTCGGCTAGTTTGGCCTCATTCCTTGCCGCCAGCAGCACGGTGGCTCCAGCGCGCGCCAGCTCCAGCGCACAAGCCCTGCCGATGCCCTGGCTCGCGCCGGTGACCAGCGCAATTCGTCCCTGCAGATTCCCCATATATATCTTTCGCCTCGTGCGCCTGAATTCCGTGCTCTTCAGTCCTCCATTATAAGTGGGCAGAAGTCATGGTCCTCAGGGCGGAAGTTGGCGGATAGAATCCCCCATCAGTCCGCCCGAAGTCTTGGGAGGAAGGTTCTCAAAGAGGGAATGAGCGATGGGGCAGAAGCAAAGAGGCTGTGTCCCTCAGGGGCTAAAACCCCCTTTCTTTGCTACCGCCTGCGGCACGGCTGAAGCCGTGCCCTTTCAAAACCCGCATTTCACCATGGGCAGACAAGGATCGAAGCCTTGCGATTGAAAGCTGAATTCTAGCCCGGCGTTGCAGCAACCGTAACGGGCCGCGCCGCCAGTGCCGGCCTGACCAACTCGGCGGGCCAGATATACACCGCCAAGCGCTGGGAGTAGTGAAGCACGGGCTCCAGATCGGGCAACTGAATTCCGATTGCATCGGCCAGGTCGTTGCGTTCGATCTCCGCCTCGGCCTCTTCCAGGGGCCACGGAACATGGTGAAGGCTGGCCCGCACCGCTTGTCCTGCCCGGTTGCGGGTAAACAGGCAACTGCGCTCAAGCAGGAAGTACTCGAGGGTGCCGGGATTGCTCTCCGCCAGTTTGCGCGTGGGGCCCAGGCCCCGGTAGCGCGCGCTGAAGATGACCGGGCGGCTGGAAAACCGCCTGCGGCTGTAGAAGCCGAATTCGCGGGCCGATCTCCGGTCCAGGCTCATCTCCGCCCAGTGGTAGGGCAGGTGAAAGAAGGTATGGGCCACGGCCACGGCAAGCAGGTTGCTGGCGTCGAGCGAGAAGAAATACACTCCCGGCGTTCCGGTGTGCTCGTCGCGCACATAGGTGCGTACATTCAAGTCGGGAAAACTGCGCATCCCTGGGATTGGCGGCATCCCGCGCACTTTAATTCGATCGAGCCAGAAGGGTACCACTCCCAGCCATGCCGAACCCTGAAAAAGATCCACCTCCAAGCCTTCGGGCAAGAGCGGAGCTATTGTTGAAGCCGGCACCGGCCAATGGGCGAACAGAAGGTCGTTCCACCGCTGCGTCATCATCCAGCGCCCTGAGGGCAATGGCCTCGGCCGGTGGGACGTGCGTATCTGATACTCTTGCATCGCCTACTCCCGCAGTCCAAAATTTCTGCAAACCCAGGCCCAAGCCGCCAGCGGCAAAGTGTTGCCGATTCAGTGACGCGTAAAGACACCTTCAGGATGCACAGTCCTCAACTACCCCAATGCCGTATTCTGGTCGCGAGCCTGCACACATGTCCAGTGAATCTTTTTTCCCGCCCAGCGCCCGCAACCAAACCGATGTCTACGCCGTTCACGGAGCCGACCCTGAAGTGCTGGCGTACGCCATGGCAAAATACTCACGGTCCGCTCTTTCCATGCGCGAATCTCTCGGCGAAATCAGCGCCCAGCGCGCGGAACAATTCCTCAATACATTCTATTTTCAATATGGCCACCGCTCCATCGCCGACTTGGCTCATATCGCATTCGCGGTCGAGCGCCTAAGCCTGCTGGCCGCCGTCGTCCTGGTGGACGAGCAGAGGTGGGATGGGCAGGAGCGGTCGACTAGATACCAGAACTTCCTGAAATCCGGATGGTTCTTCCCCGATTTCGGCAGCTATTCCGAGACCGCGCAGCTCTACTCCAAAACCGTTGAGAATCTCTTTTCGACCTACCAACGCACCACCTCTGCCGTGCTCGATGCCCTGCGCCGCCGCGTGGCCTGCCCTGAAACCCTGAAGCCGGAGGCTTACGAGCGCACCCTCAAAGCTCGCGCATTCGACGTGGCTCGCTACCTGCTCCCACTGGCCACCAATACCTCGCTGGGCCAGATTGTGAGTGCCCGTACCCTCGAGACCCAGGTCTCACGCTTGCTTTCCCATCCCATGGCCGAAGTGCGCGATCTCGGCGTCAAACTTCGCGAGGCTGCCACCGGTCCGGCTTGGAATGTAAACGATTCGGCCGCGGCCGGGTTCATAGAGAAACTGGCAGTCGCTAGCCCGGACCTTGCCACCGAGGCGACTTCTCTCTTCAATCGCGAAGTTCGCACCGCGCCTACTCTGGTGAAGTACGCCGAATCCAATCAGTACCTGATGCAGACGCGGGCCGAGCTGGAACGCGCTGCTGCCGAGCTTCTTCACGGTATAGTTCCCGCCTCTGCTCCGCTAGTTGATCTGGTGGAGCGAACGGAGACACTTGAAGTCGAGCTGGCGGCGACGCTGATCTACTGGGCGAGCGATCATCCTTATCGCCAGGTTCGCGATTTGGTTGCCGAGCTGCCCGCCGCTCGTGTCGATGAAATCGTCGAATTGGGCCTGCGCCATCGCGGCCGGCATGACGAGGCTCTTCGCGTCTTCCACGCCGGCGCTGCGCTGCGCTTCGACATTCTGATGGACATCGGCGGCTACCGCGACATGCACCGCCATCGTCGCGTAACCCAGATTCAGCAAGGATTCACGACGCTCCACGGCTACGACACCCCAACCTGCGGCGACCTTGCCCCGGACGTCAACTTGCTTGCTGAAGCAGGCATCGTGGCCGATTACCAAAGCGCCATCGATGCAGCCCACAATGCCAGCGCACAGATTGCGGCCAGCCATGCGCCCGAGGCCGCCGTGTCCGCTCTCTACCTGCTCCCACTGGCCACGCGCGTCCGGTCCCTATTCAAGATGGACTTCGCCGAAGCGCAGTACATAAGTGAACTGCGCTCCGCGCCCGCCGGGCATTTCAGCTATCGCCGCGTCGCCTGGGAGATGTTCCTGGCCGTCGAGCGCCAACACCCATCGCTGGCCAGGCACATCCGCGTAACCGACTTCACCAAGCCCATCGACCTGCTGCAGCGATAGAGGGACTTTGCGGCCCTTCGCAACAGAAGGGCAGGGCGACCGCGCGCCGCGCTGAGGCTACTTTATCGGCTGCCCGTTGTCGGTGAGCTCCGAAAGCAGAGCCAGGCTTTGTTGTTGAAGAGGCGGCGGCAGCTTTGCGTAGGAAAGCTCCTGCGCCGCGTCCTGCCCGGTTGTCAGCGCATAGGTGAGGTAAGCCTTCAGAGCTTCCTGCTCGCCGTCGGTGCTCTTGTTGTCCTTGGGAATCAGGATGAAGGTCACGCCGGTGATGGGATATGCTCCTTTGGCGGTTGCTGGAGGATCGACAATCGGGGCCTGAATATCCTTGGCAAGCAGGTCGGTTGCGGCGCTGACCGCTGCATATGCGCTCTCCGGGGTGGGCGCCACAAATTCGCCGGCTCGATTCTGAATTGAGGCCACCGAAGTGCCGGAGGTTCTGGCAAACGTGAGCTCGATATAGCCAATGGTTCCGGGAGTGTCCACGATGGTTTTGATGACGCCCGAGCTGCCGCTGGCGCCAATGCCCGCCGGCCACTTGACGGAGAGGCCCGCACCGTACTTGGCCGCCCAGGTGGGGCTGGCCTTGGTCAGGTAATTTGTAAAGATGCTGGTGGTGCCGCTTCCGTCGGCGCGATGGACTACGATAATAGCCGCATGGGGCAGCGCCGCGCCGGGATTCTCCCTGGCGATCGCGGGATCCTGCCAACTGATGATGTCGCTCGAAAAGATGCCCGCAAGCGTTGCCCCGCTCAGCTTCAACGGCGTCTTCAAGCCGGGCACGTTGTAGACAACGCAAACCGGACCGGTGCTGACCGGAATCTGCACGATGGCCGGCAAGCCCTGAAGCTGGCTGGCGGCGAGCGGTGCGTCGCTGGCGGCAAAAGCGCCATAATTGTTGCGCAGGTTTTGGATTCCGGCGCCGCTGCCTGTGGGACGGTAGTTGACCACCAGCGGATGGGACGCGGCATAGTCCTTGCCCCAGCGGTCAATCAGCGGCTCGATTGCCGTGCTGCCGGACGCGGAGATGGTGCGGTTCTGCGCGACGGCGGCAATCTTGGTGTCTTCAACCTTGCCCTCTTCGGCGATGTTGCAGCCGGTTGCAAGGAAGGCAACGAACGTGGCAAGAACCGCTGGAACTGCTACAAGCGCTTTCACTTTCAGACTCATCTGACCCCCATAAAATAGGGCAGTCCACACTCGACGCACATGAATCGCCGATGTGTCCGCACAGATGGACAATATAGGGATCGATTGTGAAAACGGGATAAATTTAGGAAAGCGGACGATTTTCTGTCGGCGCGGAGGTTTGCGATTGTCGGCTGGCTCGGCGGCATGAGACGCAGCCGGCTGAGAGCGTGGTGAGGCATCCAAGATGCTTTTCTAGCGAGGGGAAACATCATAGGGAGCGTCTGGGTCCACGGCGCGCCGGATCATCAAGACGATTTCCCGCAGCTGGCTGGCCGACAACGTGCGCGGCAACCGGTCCAAAAGCCGCTGCTTTGGTAGCACCTGAATGAAATGCGCCTTCAGGAACGAAGGTTCCGGCAGGCCGGTTTCGCCGGGCGTCATACGCAGAACCGTCGGACCTTCGGCGCCATAGCTGCCGAATGGAACGACCAGCACGGAGGACGCTCGATCGCTGAGATTCCTTTGGTCGAGAGAGACTACGACCACGGCGTGCTTCTTGCCGTCGCCCAAGTCGGCGTGCCAGATTTCTCCGCGTTTCGGTTTGGGGTCAGGACTCGTATTAGGGCTCACGGTCGAAATCCAGGCTTCCGGCGCTCAGATGGAGCCGCTGAGCCAACCGTTGCTCTTCGGCCTGCGCTTCCGGGCTAAGGCCGTCGAAGTATGCGGCAGTCGCTGCCTCCAACCGGGCACGATTCTCCACGCGGCGAAGGCGGGCAATCGCCACGTCCACAGCCTCCGCAATCGAGTCAGTGCGGCCCATTTTGACCATGGATTCTAGAAACAGGAAATTCTCCGACGCCACCGTCGTTGAGAGCTTCATTCGGTTCCGACTGCGCGCGGATCTGCGAGGGCTTTCGGGGCGCGTGGCTCTTCGGCTCTTTTCTTTGGGTGAGGGCATGGAGCTAGTACCGAAATCATTGTATCACCGGACTTGTCTTCCATTCTGCAGGACAAGACATCCCCCAATTTGGAGACGCTGCGTTGCGCCGGTTGGCCCGGACATTTTCGGGTGGTCGATTTATGAGCGGCGGAGATAGCAGGCGGCGCCCATTTAGGATGGAAGCAGCGTGCACACGATACGGGTAGATACACCATCGGCGAAGTACGACGTGGTTGCGGGGAGCGGGCTGATTGAGACGCTGGCGCCGCGCATCGAGAGAGTTGCGGGAAAACTGGCCCATCCGGACGGGCGAGCGCGGCGGGTTTTTGTGCTGACCTCGGCGCCGATTTGGGCGCTGTGGGGACCGACACTGCTGCGGTCCTTTGAGGACGCGCCCGTGGTGCTGTTTCTGGAGCCGGGGGAGAGATACAAATCTCTGGCCAGCGTGGACCGGCTGCTGCGGGAGATGGCGCGGGCGGGCGGGGATCGCGGCTCGCTGCTGATTGCCTTTGGCGGCGGGATTGTGGGCGATGTGGGCGGGTTTCTGGCGGCGATTTATATGCGCGGGATTCGCTATGTGCAGGTTCCTACCACTTTTTTGTCGCAGGTGGACTCAAGCGTAGGCGGCAAGACCGGCGTGAACCTGCCGGAGGGCAAGAATCTTGTGGGCAGCTTTCATCATCCGCTGGCTGTGTTTGCGGATATTGGCGTGCTGGGGACGCTGCCGGACCGTGAGCTGCGGGCGGGGTTGATGGAGAGCGTGAAGGCGGGCATCATCCGCGACCGGGCGCTGGTGCGGTTCATGGAAGAACACGCCCATGAAGTGCTGGGACGCGACCCGAGAGCTTTGGAAAAAGTGATTGCGGCGTCGATCCGGATGAAGGCCGGGGTGGTGAATAAGGACGAGCGCGAGAACGGGCTGCGCATGATTTTGAATTTGGGGCACACGGTTGGTCATGCGATCGAGCAGGCGACGCACTACAAGGTTCTGCTGCATGGAGAGGCGGTGGGGTGGGGCATGGTGGCTGCGCTCTATCTGGCACGGCAGCGGGGAACGATTTCCCGGGCGCAGTTCGAGCGGCTGGAGAGATTGATTCATCTGTATGGGCCGCTGCCGGCGCTGAAGGTGCGCGCGGCGAAGTTGATTGCGGCTACTGGAGCCGATAAGAAGAATGTGGGCGGGGTGAGAAGGTTCGTGCTGCCGGTTGGTATTGGCGATGCTGGGGTGGTGGAGGACGTGACGCCAGCGGAGCTGGAGGCGGCGGTGGGTTATATGTTGGGACGGGCTGGGGATAAGGTAGCTGGTTAGCGAGTTAGCAGGTTGGCGTGCGGCGACTGGAGATTGTATTGAGCGTAGCGGGGGCCAGGCCGGCAGGTGCGGAAGATGAAGCCAGTGCGGCTCAGGCTGTGCGGCAGATGTTCGACCAGATTGCGCCACGCTATGACCTGCTGAATCATGTTTTGTCGGCCAGCGTGGACCGGCTGTGGTGGTGGCAGACGGCGCGGCGGTTTGGGGAGATATTGGCCGATCCCGATGCGGCGGTGCTGGATGTTTGCTGCGGTACAGGGCACATGACGATGGCTCTGCTTAGAGGGCGGCCGCGTGGGGCGCGCCCGATATTGGCGGCGGATTTTGCTCGGGGGATGTTGAGCCGCGCAGAGCGAAGATTTGAGACGCTGCGGGCGAATGGCGGAGGCACTCCATATGCGGTTGCGATGGAAGCCGATGCGCTGCATCTGCCGTTGCGGGCGGCGTCGATGGACTTGATTGTGACGGCGTTTGGCTTCAGGAATCTGGCGAATTACGAGGCCGGCTTGAAGGAATTCAATCGGGTGCTGAAGCCCGGAGGGCAGTTGGGGATTCTGGACTTCGCTGAGCCGGGAGGGCTGATGGGCAAGGCTTATGCCGTCTATTTCAGGCATGTGTTGCCGGCGATTGGGCGGGCGGTGTGCGGTAAGGACGGACCGTATAGATATTTGCCTACGTCGGTGGGGAATTTTCCTTCGCCGGCGGTGATGCTGGAACTAATGGCGGCGACCGGATATGCCGATTGTTCATGGCAGCCTTACACATTTGGGATTGCGGGTTTGTACACGGGCACGCGCGGGGCTTGAAGGCTGAATGGATGTTTAAGATGGCATCAATTGCATCCCTCGGGGGCTAAAGCCCGCGGGGTTTTGATGGCATTCACGGCACGACTGAAGTCGTGCCCTTTCAAAGCATCCCGTATCGCGGCATTTTCTGAACGGGTTCAAAGAAGGCAACCGCGCGAGGAGCGCAATGATTTCGACTGCAACCAGTGTTGCCGAGTTTTCCGCGGAGAAGCGGCGCGTGGCGCTGCACTCCATGCTGGCGGCTGCGGCCATGACGGTGCTGAAGCTGGCGGCTGGGCTGGTGTCGGGGTCGCTAGGCGTGCTGTCGGATGCGGCGCACTCGGGCCTGGACCTGGTGGGCGTGACGCTGACGTACTTCTCGGTGAACGTGAGCGACAAACCGGCCGACGAGGACCACACATACGGTCATGGAAAGATTGAGAACCTTTCGGCATTCCTCGAAACGGGGCTGATGGCCGTTTCGTGCGCCTGGATCATCTGGGAGGCGATGCAGCGGATCCTGGTTCACACGGTGGCGCTGCACCGCTCGATCTGGCCGGCGCTGGTGCTGGTGACCTCAATCGGCGTGGACTACTGGCGGTCGCAGCGGCTGCGGGAAGTGGCGAAGCGGACGGGGTCTCCGGCGCTGGCCACCGATGCGTTTCATTTTGCCTCCGACATCTGGTCGACCGTAGCGGTGCTGTGCGGATTGGGCGCAAGCTGGGTGGGAGCGCACTTCGGCGTTGGCTGGCTGCGCTATGCGGACCCATTTGCGGCAGTTGTGGTTTCGCTGATGATTTTGCGCATGACGGTGTACATCGGACGCGAAACTGTATCTGCGCTGATGGACGAGGTGCCCATCGAGACGCGGCGACGGCTGGTGCACGAAGTGGAGCTGGTTGAGGGCGTGCTGGAAGTGGAACAGGCTCGGGTGCGGCGTTCGGGATCAAGCTATTTTGCGGACCTGACGCTGGCGCTGCCGCGGCGCTTTACGTTTGAGCACACCGGCGAGCTGGTGCGGGAGGCGACCGAGGCGGCGCAGCGAGCGCTGCCAGGCGCGGACGTGGTGATCCACACGGTTCCGCGCGAAGCACGGACGGAGAGCGTCTTCGACCGGGTTCGGGCGGTGGCCGCGCGCAATAACGTAAGCGTGCATGAGCTGAGCGTGCAGTCGCACCACGGACGCCTGCGCGTGGAACAGCATGTGGAACTGAACGAAACCATGCCGCTCAAGGCTGCGCACGAGTTTGTGTGTGCGCTGGAGGCGGAGATTCTGCGCGAGGCGCCGGAGATCGACGCGGTGCTGACGCATATTGAGAGCGAGCCGGCCACCATTGAGCAGCCCGAAGAGATGGTCGAAGAAGACCGCAAGATCGAATCTGCGCTCAAGGCCGCTGCCAAACAGTTCAACGAGATTATCGATGTACACGAGATCATGGTGGGCCGGGCCGGCGAGCACATCCATCTCTCGTGCCATTGCACGCTGCCGGACGATTTGGCGATGCAGCGGGTGCATGAGGTAATGACCGGGCTTGAGGATCGCTTCAAGCTGGAGTGCCCGGAGGTGTACCGGGTGACGATTCATCCCGAGCCGGTGACGGATAACTTGCGGTAGGCGGGCGTAAGTGGGAGAAGAAAATGATTGCGCACAGTGAATGGAAGGGCGGCAAGATCTTCGAGGGAATTGCGGAGAACGGCAATTCGGTTTTCTTTGACGCGGACCCGGCGCACGCTCACGGGCCGAGCCCGATGGAAGCGGTGCTGATGGGGCTGTGCGGGTGCACGAGCGTGGACGTGGTTTCGATTTTGCTAAAGAAGCGGCAGAACCTTGAAGGGCTAAGGGTGACGGCGACGGCGGAACAGGCGAAGACGCCTCCGCAGGTGTTCACGCATATTAAATTGACATATGCGGTAAGCGGGCAGTTGAGCCGCAAGGCAGTGGAAGATGCGGTGGCGCTATCGAAAAACATTTATTGCTCGGTCTCGAAGATGCTGGAGAAGTCGGCGGAAATTGAGTACGAGATCGTTTTTGAGAGCGGAGAGCCCGAACCATGAAGAGCCGCCCGTTTGTGAATTTCTTTCAGATCGCTTCGCTGCTGATGTTGCTGGTGACGGTGGCGCTGCTGGCGGCGATCACGACCATGCACTTCGCCATTCACGGGGCCGAGGTGCAGGTGCCCAATCTGAAGGGAATGACGGTGCCGGATGCGCACAGCGAGACGGCGGGACTGGGCCTAAGCCTGGACGTGGACAATCGCTACTACTCGGGGGACGTGGCCGCGGGACACATTCTGTCGCAGTCGCCGGAGCCGGGAACGGTGGTGCGGCGGGAGTGGAAGGTGCGTGTGGCCGAGAGCCTGGGGCCGCAAAAGGTTGACGTGCCCGACATGGTTGGCAAAGAGGAACGTGTGGCGGCGCTCTCGCTGCGGCGCGCAGGGCTGGAACTGGGCACTACTGTGCGCCTTCCCTATGCGGGAGCGGCGGAGGGAACGGTGCTGGCACAGGATCCGCCGGCGCATGCCCAGGGCATTGCCCGGCCGAGCATCAATCTGCTGGTGGCCGCGCCTGCCGACGATGCGCCCGACGGGTATGTAATGCCTGACCTGGCTGGGTCGCTGGCGGTAAACGCGCAGGCGCAGTTGGCGAAGGTGGGCATCAAGTCGACGACGAGCTTTGTGGATGTGGCGGTGCCGCCGGTGACAAGCGGCGATGCTCTGCCTCGTTTGCCGGTAAAGCCGGGCGCGGTGCTGACTCAGTCGCCCATGGCCGGGTCGCGGGTGGACCGGGACACGGTGGTAAGGCTGACGGCGGCGAAGTAGGCAGACAGAGATCAGGGTTCAGGAATCAGGGAACCAGCTTGGGATGGCGTGGGTCTGGATGGAGCGATCGGCATCGGAAAGGCGAGGGTCGATGGGATTGAAAGAGGATCTGGAGCAGGTGGACTTGCAGGAGCATGCGCTGCGGCTGCCCGCGGTGGACATGAAGCTGGGTTGGGAACTGGGAACGCGGTTGCGGACGATGGCCGTGGAACGCGGGCTTGCGTTGGTGATCGATGTGAGGCGGTTCGGGCAGCAGTTATTCTATGCGGCGCTGGATGGAACTACGCCCGACAACGCGGAGTGGGTGCGGCGCAAGAGCAATGTGGTGGAGCGGTTCCATCGCAGCTCGTATGCTGTGGGACTGAATCTGAAGTTGAAGAACGATACTCTGGAGGCTCGTGGACTGCCGATGGCAGACTATGCCTCGCATGGGGGCTCGTTTCCACTCGCCGTGGCGGGGACGGGCGTGGTCGGCAGCGTGACTGTCTCCGGGTTGCCGCAGCGGGACGATCACGAACTGGTGGTCGAGGCGCTGTGCGGCTTGCTGGGACGAAGTTATGCGGAGTTGAAGTTGGGGGCGGAGTAGGACCAGGAGCGGGGTTAGGTGGCCGATTTTGCCTCAATCGCTCCAGGCCGGATCAATCCGTCAGACTTCCGTATGGCCCTTTCCATTTCCTTGCGATGATCAGGAAAGCAGCGTTACCATTGGCTCGGATGAATTCCAGCGACTCTCGATATTTTTTGTATTTGTGGCCGGTCTTCCCGTAGAAATCCTGAAGGATGTTACAACGCGGGTAGTCCGGGCAGTCTGCGCAAGAGCAACCGCTTCCCAGCTTGCCGATGCAGCAGATTTTTATCTTGCATCTAGCTTTGGCGATATCCCGAGCGCTCGTTTCATAACCCGCCGTGCAACCTGGGCATCTGCCGTCAGTCATCTCTCTGCATGTTCCGCAGAAAGCGCCGCAACAGCCGATTTCATGTCTTGACATACAAATTCCTCAAACAACCGATTCAATCAGTGCGACGAAGAAACCGTCGGTGCTGAAGGCGCCGGGGAGTAGGCGCAGTGCGCCCTCGGAGGTAAGCGAGTCCTTGAGCCGTTTTACCGCGGAGGGGATCAAAACGCATTCGCGTTCCAGGAATTCAATGCTGGATGCAAGCGAAATCTGGCGTGCATTTGTAGTCTCCGCGAGGACTGCGGCGACGACATGTTCATTTTCTTCAGGTTCCAGCGAACAAGTCGAGTAGACTACGCGACCGCCAATGCGGACGGCGCGAAAAGCTGCGCGCAGAATGGAGCGCTGCCGCTCGGCCTGGCGGTCTAGATCGTCGAGTTGAAGGCGGTGGCGGATCTCGGGGTTGCGGCCGAGCGTGCCGGTGCCGCTGCACGGAACGTCGACCAGAGCCAGGTCGAATGCGGAACTCTCTTCGAGCGTTGTCGCGTCCGCGAGACGGCATTCGATTCTATCGCCGAGCGGGGCAAGGCGTTCGCGCAACTGCTCGAAGCGGCGCGGACTGGACTCGCAGGCGACGATGCGGGCTTTCAAATTGCGCTGGGCAAGGATGAGGGTTTTGTTGCCAGGCGCGGCGCAGGAATCCAGGATTCGTTTCGGTTTGCGGTTCAGGTTCTGGACGCATTGACTGGCAAGCTCGGCGATCAACTGCGAGCCTTCATCCTGAATGCGCAGCCGGCCTTGTGTGAAGGCTGCGCTGGAAGCGATGTCTCCTGAGAGCACGGTTCGAGCGCCGTAGAGCAGCTCAGCGGGAGCGAGCTGAATGCCCTCCGCCGCGAGCTCGTCGGCGATCGCCGGGTCGTGGATGCGGAGAGCCGGAGCGGGCTGCCTCTGGCCGTGGCGGCAAAGAGCGCGGGCGGCGCCGAGGCCGTAGAAGTCGGCCCATCGTGCGACCATCCAGGCGGGATGGGCCTGGGCAAGCGCCAGGTTGGTGGCGGAGTTCTCAGAGAAAGCAAAGGCTGGTGAGTCAGCCAGTTTGCGGAGGACGACATTGACCATGCCGGAAGCGAAGCGGTGACCGGCTTGCTTGGCGAGTTCCACGCTATCGTCGATGGCCGCGTGCGCAGGGATGCGATCCAAGTGAAGGATTTGGAAGGCGCCGAGCCGGAGAGCGATCAGAACTTCAGGTTCGAGCCTGGCGTTGGGATGTTTGAGCAGGGTCTTGATTTGGTGGTCGAGGCGAATCTGCCAGCGGAGGACGCCGAGCACTAGCGTATTGGCCAGATTGCGGTCGGGTGCGGAGAGAATATTGACGGCTTTGCCGCGCAGCAGATCGTCGCAGTGGGATTGACCGCGCTCGATGGCCATGAGGATCTCGAAGGCGGCTCTTCGCGCGGGAGAAATCTCTGCCGGGCGATTCTTGGGCGCTGCCCTGCTTATGCTTGCTTGGCGGGTAGCGTTCATGGGTTTCGACTCCCGAGCTGTGTGCCGTCGGCCAGTAAGTTTCCGCGCAGGAATTCGGCTGCCTGAAGACGCTTCTTCCCTTCAAGCTGAAGCTCGATTAGCTCGAGCCATGTGTTCTCCGCACAGGCTACGAATAGGCGATGCCCGTCGATGCGAAGACGGCCTGGGCTCGCCGGATCAGTTTCGGCAGGCGGCAGATCAGCGAAGTGCGGGCCAGCGACTTCCATGCGATGAACGATCAGCTTTTTTCCTGCGAGGATGGTAAATGCCCCGGGCCATGGTTGAAAGCCGCGCCAGCGATTCTTGAGCTCGTGCGCGGTTCGGGCAGCAAAGTCCATGCGTCCGTCTTCGCGGTCTAGCAGCGGCGCGAATGTGGCGAATGCGTGGTTCTGCGGCTGGGCGTGAATCGTTCCCGCGGCGAGGCCGGCGAGGGTTTCAACCACCAGTGGCGCTCCCGCCTTGGCCATCAGATCGAAGAGGTCTACGGCAGTTTGGTCCGGGGCGATTTCGACGGTTTGCTGCTGGAGGATGGGTCCGGTGTCGAGGCCCTCCTCAAGCAGCATGGTGGTGTTGCCGGTGAAGGCGTCACCATTGGCCACCGCCCATTGGATGGGCGCGGCGCCGCGATATTTGGGAAGCAAAGACCCGTGAAGATTGATGCAGCCCAATCGCGGTAGGGTCAGCATCCATGGCGGAATAATGCGGCCGTAAGCAACCACGACGATGGCGTCCGGGGCAATGGCCTCAAGCTGGGCGCGGAACTCGGCGTTGGCGCGGATTTTTTCCGGCTGCGTAACCGGCAGGCCGGCGGCTAATGCAGATTGCTTGACAGGCGGCGCAGTGAGCTGCTGGTTTCTGCCGACAGGGCGGTCGGGCTGCGAGACGACCAGCGCAATTTCGTGACCTGCCGCGAGCAATGCTTCGAGTGTAGGTACGGCGAACGGGGGAGTCCCGCAAAAAACGAGTCTCAGCGCCGCGGCCATTTGGTCTACCACTCGCCCGCGCGCTGCATCTTGCGAATTTTACGCAGAGTGAGGTCGCGCTTGAGGGCGCTCATGCGAAAGATGAACAATACGCCGTCAAGGTGGTCGATCTCATGCTGCATAGCGCGTGAGAGCAGGTCTTCGCCATCCATCTCAAACCATTTGCCGTGCTCGTTCTGGGCGCGAATGGTCACTCTGGCGGAGCGGACGACTTTCTCGCGAATATCGGGGAAGCTGAGGCAGCCCTCGTCCTCGTAGACCTTTCCCTCCTTGAAGATGATCTCGGGATTGATGAGCGCCAGCTTGTCTTTGGGGTCCTTGCCCATGCTGACATCGATCACGGTCACGCGCTTCGACACGCCGACCTGCGGCGCTGCCAGGCCAACACCTTGATTGGCGTAGGTGGTCTCGAACAAGTCGGCCACCAGCTTGCGCAGTTCGGCGTTGAACTCGGTGACCGGTTCTCCGGGCTGCGAGAGCACCGGCTCGGGGTATTTGAGAATCTTGAGAATCATTTCTTTCTGTCAAAAGCTCCGTATCTGTTCGATGTAACCGTCGAAATTTCGTTTCAATTCGAGCACTGAGTCACCACCGAACTTCTCTTGAGCCAAGCCGGCGACGGTCAGCGCAACCATAGCTTCGGCGGCTACTCCGGCGGCCGGAACGACGCAAATGTCGCTGCGCTCGTAGCTGGCGCTGGTGGCCTCGCGGGTGTCAAAGCGCACCGACTCAAGCGGTCGGCGGAGGGTTGAGATGGGCTTGAGATAGCCGCGGACAACAATGTCTTCGCCGTTGGAGACGCCGCCCTCGATGCCGCCGGCATTGTTTTGCGGACGCGTGAATCGGGTGGGCTTTTCGGTTGGCTGCGCGGCGTATTGGATGGGATCGTGAACCTTGGAACCGAAGGTCTCGGCAGCAGTAACGCCGCGGCCGATTTCGACTGCCTTGACTGCCTGAAGGCTCATGACCGACCAGGCGAGCAGGCCGTCGAGGCGCTCGTCCCAGTTGGCGTAGGTGCCGAGGCCCGCGGGAGCGCCGTGGACGACCACCTCAAAGACGCCGCCCACCGTGTCGCCGGTGCGCGAGACCTCCTCAACCTCTTCTTTCATGCGCGCTTCAGTGGCGGGATCGACGCAACTGAGCAGAACCTCGTCCTTAGCGACGACCGCAGTGATTTCTTCCCAGGCAGCCGCGCGTTCGAGCTCGACTCTTCCCACACGAATAACATGGCTGGCGACTTCAATTCCGAGGGTACGTAGGAAGAGCTTGGCCAGGGCGCCGGCGGCCACGCGGCCTGTTGATTCGCGGGCGGAGGCGCGCTCCAGAACGTAGCGGGCGTCAGGGAAGTTGTATTTGAGAGCGCCGGCAAGGTCGGCGTGGCCGGGACGCGGCGATGCGACAGCTTGGTGTTTTGCGGGGTCGCCGGCTTCGACGGGGAGCTTCTCTTCCCAGTTTTTCCAGTCGCGATTGACGATCTCGATCGCAATCGGCGAGCCGATAGTCTTGCCGTGGCGCACGCCGGAGAGAATGTGGGCCTTGTCGGTTTCAATCTTCATGCGGCCGCCGCGGCCATAACCCTGCTGCCGCCGCCACAACTCGCGGTTGACGAAGTCGAGATCGACTGGGACGCCGGCGGGTAGCCCGGAGATAAGAGCGATGAGAGCTTCACCGTGAGATTCGCCGGCGGTTGAGAAACGGATCATAGCTTCTTGATTGTAACTGGAAAGCAGGGGTCAGGGATCAGGGATCGGGGGTCAGAGGAAACGGTGCAATGCGGTTTTCATTCTTTGAGAAAAGACCGGATAGAATCAACCTTGACAATCGTTGACCGCCCGCGAACAATCTAGCTGATCTCTGATCCCTCCCTTACGATGGAGCGCATGGACTACTTTCTCTTCAAGACCGAGCCCGATGTCTACTCCTTTGACGATTTCCTTGGCGACAAGGAGACCATCTGGGACGGCGTGACCAATCCGACAGCCGTGAAGTTTCTGCGCGAGATGAAGGCGGGGACCAAGTGGATCTTCTACCACACCGGCGACGAGCGCACCGCCGTGGGCACAGGAACCGTGGTCAGTGTGGACGCCGCCGATCCCAAGGTCCCGATCGTCAAGGTCAAGGCGGGTAAGCGGCTGAAGAAGCCGAAGACGCTTGCCGAAATCAAGGCCGCGCCGATCTTTGCCAAGTCGCCACTGATCGTTATCGGGCGGCTTTCGGTGGTGCCGCTGACCAAAGAGCAGTGGGATTGGTTTTTGGGGTGAGGGATGGGGCTCGATTTCTCTCGCCTACGGTCGCGACCGCTAAGATTATTCGTGATGCTCCTCCGAGCAACATGAGTCGGCCACTTTCGCGGGCTCTACGTAGCCTTGCGTAGGATCGACGAAGTAGCCCTGACCATAGTTGTCATGATGGCGGACCCAGGCCATGCTATGTGCCAATCCTTCTTCGTCGCGGCCCTTCGGTACGTGGTCGAGGAAGTTATAAGCGCCGACAAAGATATCGAGGCCGCGCGCATAGCTCGAATAGGTGTGGAAGATATCGCCGTTCTCGTCTTTCGCAAAGACGCTAAGTCCCGGACCTTCTTCGCTGGGGAACGTCGTCAGCTCGTAGTTATAGTAGACCTTGCCGCTCGCGCGCTCTTCCTCGGTGAAGGACACTTGATAGTCGTAGTTGAAGTCGGCGCCGAACGACGACACCCAGTGGAACTTCCAGCCCATGCGCTTCTTGAAGGCTTCAAGCTCGGCGATGGGCGCGCGTGAAACCACCGCGAAGGTCACGTCGCGATTGGCCAGGTGGATAGTGGGGCCATCGAAATGATCGGCGAGATAGGAACAGCTCGGGCAGCCTGCGCTCCAACCGGGACCGAACATGAAGTGATAGATGACAAGCTGGCTGCGCCCATCGAAGAGATCGGCCAGCGACTCTTTGCCTTTGGGTCCGTCGAAGACATAAGTCTTCTCGACCTTCTCCCAGGGCATTTCCCGGCGTTGCCGGCTTAGCTCGTCGCGCAGCCGCGTAAACTGCTTCTCCTTGGCAAGCAGTTCCTTGCGCGCCGCGAGCCACTCAGCGTGCGATGCGTTCTTTCTTTGTCCTAACTCGGATGTAGTGCTAGCCATGGCGATCCTCCTTCGATGGGGTAATGATGGGGACGTTATTCGCGGGCTATCGCCGGAAAACCTCCTGCGCAGAGCGAAATCATTAGTCAAGTTGTCCGACTTACAATCCCACGTCACCAAAGCGAGGCCGGGAGACCACGGCCTCGTTCAACTCGATCAGCTGAACGAAGGCAGGCCGGCTAAGGCCATGGCGACTTCTTCCTCGGGGTAGTCGTAGTTTTGGAGCTGGCCGGCCTGGTAGGCGATGTAGGACTGCATGTCGAAGTGCCCGTGCCCGCTGAGACCGAAGAGGATGGTCTTCTGCTTGCCTTCTTCCTTTGCCGCCAGAGCCTCGCCAATGGCTACCGCGATGGCGTGGTTCGATTCGGGCGCGGGAATGATTCCCTCGGCGCGGGCAAACTGAATGCCGGCGGCGAAGGCGTCAAGCTGTTGCACGGAAGTGGCCTCGATCAGTCCAAGATCTTTCACATGAGACACCAGCGGCGCCATGCCGTGGTAGCGCAGGCCGCCGGCGTGAATTCCCGGAGGCATGAAGGTGCTGCCGAGGGTGTGCATCTTAACCAGCGGAGTGAGGTGAGCGGTGTCGCCAAAATCGTAGGTGAACCGGCCCTTGGTGAGGCTGGGGCAGGCGGAGGGCTCGACGGCGACGACGCGGGCGTGGCTCTGGCCTTTGAGGTTGCGGCCAATATAGGGCATGACCAGGCCGGCAAAGTTCGATCCGCCGCCGGTGCAGCCGATGATGATGTCGGGCTCGGCGTCGGCAAGGGCCATCTGCTCGATGGTTTCGAGGCCTACCACGGTCTGGTGCAGCAGCACATGATTGAGCACGCTGCCCAGCGCGTATTTGGTGTCGGGATCTTTGGCGGCGACTTCGACAGCCTCTGAAATTGCAATTCCGAGCGAGCCGTTGGAGTCAGGGTGCTGCGAAAGAATGGCGCGGCCGGATTCGGTTTCAATGCTGGGGCTGGCGGTTACCGATGCGCCGTAGGTTTCCATCATGGCGCGGCGGTAGGGCTTCTGGTCGTAGCTGACGCGGACCATGAAGACCTTGCATTCCAGGCCGAAGAAGGCGCAGGCCATGGCCAAGGATGAGCCCCACTGTCCGGCGCCGGTCTCGGTCGACAGCCGTTTGGTGCCTTCGACCTTGTTGTAGTAGGCCTGCGGCACGGCGGTGTTGGGCTTGTGAGAGCCGGCGGGACTGACGCCTTCGTATTTGTAATAGATGTGCGCGGGCGTATCGAGTGCCTGCTCGAGGCGGCGGGCACGATAGAGCGGCGATGGACGCCACTGCGCGTAAACCTGGCGCACGGGGCCTGGAATCTCGATTTCGCGCTCCTGGCTGACCTCTTGAAGTATGAGCGCCATGGGAAACAGCGGGGCCAGATCGGCGGGGCCGAGGGGCTGGTGTGTGCCGGGATGCAAGGGCGGCGCCATGGGCTTGGGCAGGTCGGCGGCAATGTTGTACCAGGCTTTCGGAATGCGGGTTTGCGGCAGAATATATTGAATGGTTTCCATGGGCGGAATTCTATCAGCGATCGATGTCTTTTTGCGGTGACGAGTCTGGCAAGTCTTCCGGACCCTGGAGCCGGTAGAGGACGTGGCGGCTAAATCGGTGACCTGGGGGCAAGCTGGGGTGGTCGAAGTCGTCGGCCGGATCGTGGGTCATGCCGAGCTTTTCCATCACGCGGCGGGAGCGCAGATTATCGGGAACCGTGAAGGCGACAATGCTGTCGAGTTGGAGCGTGAAGAAGGCGTGATGAACGACGGCGCGCGCGCCTTCGGTGGCCAGGCCGCGGTTCCAGTAGCCGGCAGCAAGACGCCAGCCGATTTCGACGGCAGGCATGAACGGTGCGTCGTAGCTGGGGATGTTGAGGCCGATGAAGCCGATGAGGGTTTTGGTTTCGATGAATTCGGCGGCATAGAGGCCGAAGCCGTGCTGGTGGAAATGCAACTCGATGCGGGCGATGAGATCGTCGGATTGTTGCGCAGAGAGCTGGCCGGGCATGAACTCCATGACGCGCGGGTCGGCGTTGATGGCCTGGAACGGGATGCGGTCGGACGAGCGCCAGCGGCGGAGACGGAGACGGTCGGTTGCGATGGTTGCCGGCATAGGGAAAAACTAGCAGCAGTGTGTGACGGTTCAGTCTGACTCCCACGTCTTAAGCGAGACCGGGGACACTCGAAGAATAGCGCAGTCGCGATGGCACGTAAGGCAATTCGAGGGTGGAGGCTATTGCTTTTCCGAGGCCAGATAAACGACCACGCCGCCGAGCACAGCCACCGTGGCGAGAGCGGGAATCAGAAGCGTGAGGCTCCAGCCGGAGGTGAAGAGCGAGGAGAGCGAAAGGGCCGGACGATCGAGCGGCCCGAAAGGCAGCCGCGGCAATTGATCCAGCCATGAGAGCCAGTTGAGGCCATGGCGGGCTTGAGAGACGGCGAGCCCCAATCCAAGCAGCAGAACCATGGATAGTGCGAAGACTTGCGCGAAGAGAATGGGCTTGCCCACGCGCTCGATGGCCTGGTTGCGGCGGCGCAACTGGGCGCGCCACCACAAAACTCCAGGGGAGGGAAGGTTGGCGGAAGCAATGGAATGGTTGCGGGCGCTCTGGAAGGCGCAGGCGACGAGGACCAGATCGGCGCAAGATCGGCAGGCGGTGACATGAACGCGCAGTTCTTCAGGGCAGGCGTGGGGCCAATGGCCCTTAGCAAGCACTTCCACCAGTTCCTTTTCACGGGAGCAAGTGCTTAGTGTCATGGCTGCCTCCCATTTGCCGAGTTCTGAGCTTGGAGGCTCTTTTGGGGCTGATCCTGGAGGAGGCCGGCCATCTTTCGGCGAGCGCGGAAGAGGAGCAGGCGCACACTTGCGGAAACGAGACCGGTGACCTCGGCGATCTCGCGATGGGAGTAGCCCTCGGCGTGGGCCAGCCAGAGGATTTGCCGGTCCCTGGGACGCATCTGCCTGAGCGCCGGGCCGAGCCTGGCTTGCGTATCGGATGGAGCGGAATGGTGGGCTGTGGCGAAGAGCTCTTCGGGCAGGTCGTCGATGGAGGTCGACCGGGGGCGGCGCCAATGGTCGCGCAGCAGGTTGCCGGCGATGCGAAACAGGTAGCGGCGGGCGGCGACTTCACCGTCGGCCAGATGCGATGGAGGGTTGGCGGCGCAGAGATAGCGGACGTAGCTTTCCTGCATCAGGTCGTCGGCGAGGGCTGGGTCGCCGGAGACACGCGCCAGATAAGCCCAGAGGGGCCGGGCCGATCGCTGGTAGAAAGCGGCGAAGGCGTCGCTATCCATGTGCATTTCTGCGCTCGTGGATAGCGAGGCCGTTCTCGTGGAGGGGCCGGTCAGCGATTTCGGAAGCACGAATTCCCAGGGCATACGTTTCCTCACCACGGCCGGCGACCTTTCGGCTCACTGCCTGTCCTGTGAACCGAAGGGCGGGTCAATCCTGCTGGCGGCGGCGGGACTGTCGGGCATGAGTCCCAAACGGCCGGCCAGGAACCAGGTGATGCCTGCGGAGATGATAAATCCAAGGCCGGGCATGATGGCGATGGTGCCCCAAACCAGCATGGGAATGTACATTTCGGGGCTGACGTGGCGGAGCAGGAACAGACCCGCGCCCAGCAGTACCAGGACGACGCCGATTTGCAGCGGAGTGAGCACGCGGGCGACGGCGTTGGGCATGCGCTGCTCGGGCTCAAAGCCGACCGGTATCGGGGCTGCTTCGAGGAAGCGCTTGCCGGCCTCGGTGCCCATGTAGAGGGCCAGTTCCTGGTTGGAGCTGAACTTGTCGATGAGGCGGTTGTGGACTTCGCTTTGCAGCTTGAAGATGCGGCCCCAGCGGCGGTTTTCGAGGAAGGCGCGAATCATCCAGATGAGGGCAACGAGAAAGGCCCCAAAGCCAAGAACGGGCGGCATTTCTTCGGCGATCTTTTGCATGGCGGTTTCCGGCTGATAGGGCTGGCCCAGGTCAGGCCAGACCGCGCGCTCCAGCGCCTGATCGCGATGGCCGGGCCCGTTCACGTTGGTGAAGAGGTAAAACTCCGGATTGCGGGCGACCTCGGGATGTGCGGCAAGGAATTGCGCCAGTTGGGGATTGTTGCGGCTCACGTAGTCCTGATTGGAGAGCAGCGATGGATCGTGCGCCACAACCGTAGTGAGCGTCGGGCTCATGCGCAGCAGCTTGAGGAGCTGATCCTGAGTGTCGGCGAGATCCTTGTCGCTGATGGGCACCGGCGCTACCACGGGCTCGGTTGTGACTGCACGGCGAGCCTGCACGGCGGGCTGGACGGGCTGGGTCTGCGCGGAGGCGAGACTCGCGACTAGAACTAGAGGCAGGGCGGCGGAGCGAAGAACCCAGGGCGTTATCCGGCTTGGCTTGAGCATTGTGATTTTTCCTCGTTGGCGAGAAGGCTTTTTGCCTCTTCTGGACATACAACGGATGAGGCGGGAGATTGGTTAACAGAGACAGAAGATTTTCCGGCGATTCAGGATGGGCTGCGAGAATGAATTGCAGATCTCGCTGCGGTGAACGGGGACAACACGGATGAAGGCACATTTTTCTTTCGGCAAGGAAGGCATCGACGTGACGGTGCCCGACGGCTTCAAGTGTCAGGTGTTGAGGAGCCACACGGCGGCGGCGCTTGACGATTGGGCGGCGGAGATTGAGAGGGCGCTCGATTGTCCAATAGGCTGCGAGCCGCTGGGCAAGCTTGCGGCGGGCAAGAAGACGGCGGCGATTTCTGTTTGCGACATTACGCGGCCGGCGCCGAACCGGTTGACGCTGCCGCCGCTGCTGAGACGGCTGCATGAGGCGGGGATTCCGGTGGAGGGGATCACCATCCTGATTGCCACGGGGCTGCACCGGGGCGCGACGGAAGACGAGATCGGAACCATTGTGGGGCAGGAGATTGCTGCCAAATATCGCGTCGTCAATCACGATGCGCGCGCGTTGGAGTCGCATCGAGGGTTGGGAACGACGGGCCGTGGAACGCCGGTGTTTATCGATGAGCGATTCATGGCGGCGGATCTGCATATCACGCTCGGGTTTATCGAGCAGCACCTGATGTTGGGGTTTAGCGGAGGGCGCAAGCTGGTTGCGCCGGGGCTGGCGGCGCAGGAGACGATCAAGGTGCTGCACTCGCCGAAGTTTATGCGCGAGCCGCTGGCGACGGAGGGATCGATTGCCGGGAATCCGCTGCACGCGGAGTTGCTGGAGATTGCCGCGATGGCGCGGCACGATTTTATTTTGGACGTTACGCTGACGCTGGAGCGGGAGATTTCAGGAGTGTTCGCGGGCGACCCGGTGAAGGCGCACGCGGCCGGGGTCGCGTTTCTTGAGGAGACGAGCCTGGAGCGGGTGGAGGAGGCGGCGGATGCGGTGATTACGAGCGCGGCAGGGTATCCGCTGGATTTGACTTTTTATCAGGCGGTGAAGGGGATCACGGCGGCGCAGCACGTTGCCAAGCCGGGGGGGCGAATCCTGGTGATTGCGCAGTGCGCCGAGGGAGTGGGTTCGGCGGAGTTTGCGCGGAGGCTGGCGGGGCTTCGGGATTTCAAGAGCTTTCTCGATGAGATTCGGGAGTCGCCGGTGGAAGTGGACCAGTGGCAACTGGAAAAGCTGGCGATGACGGGCGAGAGATTCGAACTGTTCTTCTTTACGCCGGGGGTTACGAAGGGACAGGTAGGGTTCCTGGGCTCTTGGGCGTATAGCACGCTGCAAGAAGCTGTGACGGCGACGCTGGATGGGTTGCCGGCGGGGGCGCGCGTCGCGTTGGTGCCGGAGGGGCCGTATACGTTTGCGCGGGCGGAGCTGGTTTCGGTTTAGCGGTGATGGCCGCTGCCGCCGCCGTGATGGCCGCCACCGCCGCCGAAGTGTTTCTCGCCGGAGAATTTGGGCGCTTTGCCTCCGCCAAAGGACTTCTCTGAGTCATGGTGGCCGCCGAATAGATGAAAGCCGCCGGAGTGTTCCTGCCTTGGAGCGGGCTCAGCAAAGGCGCGGCCCGATGGGGCTGCATAGGCGCGCTCGCTTAAATAAGAACGCTGGCCGAAGTCGTTTCGGGGAGCAGCAGCGTATGGCGTGGCCGGGCGGACGGCGTATTCCGGCCGCGGGTTGCCGTAGAAGCTTGAGCCGTCGGGGCGCGTGTAGGCCGAATAGGGATGAGGACGGGCGGGGATGGCGACTTGTGGCGGGCGATTGTAGGCGTAGGTCCGGTTGTCGTAGGACCTGTTGTCATAGGATCTGTTTTCGTAGGTTTGGGGCGCGGGGCGGGCGTAGTTATTCTGGGGCGCGATGTAGGCGCGGTAGGGTGCTTCAGCTGGCCGGCTCTGCGGGTAATAGCTGTTGCCGGGGCGGGAGTAGTTTTCCTGGGGGCGGCTATAGGCTTGCTGGCGGCCATAATTGCCATGGAATCCCGACGGGCCGGCGCGCGAAAACGCGGACGAGCCGTTGCGCGACCCACCCCAATGGGTGACCGAAGTGCTGTGCGAAGTGTAGCTGGAGTGATTGAAGAAGATCGATTGCGCCAGCCAGTTGAGAGCCCATCCAGCCCAGCCGAATGGAGTGTGGCTGAAAGCGGCCGTGGCGATTCCGGGGCCGTAGTGAAGCGCTGCGCCAAGCACTGAACCGATGGCGCCCAAGAGCGAGAAACCGGGATAGGGCGAGACAGGCTGGCCGTAAACCGCCCATGGATTGTAGGCGGGGACGTAAACGATCTGGGGGTTGGGCGGGGCGAGCTCGATGTAGCCCTGATCGTAGGTGACGGCTTCCTGCGCGGAGTTCTGGAGGGTTCCGGCGCGCTCGGCGCGCTGGCGCATAACCTGGACGGTCTGGAGCACGTCTTGCGGCTGATTGTAGTAGGCGTTGCCGAGGTCGGTGGTCCATTGCAGGTTGCGGTCCATCATCGCCAGAACCTGGGGAAAGGCAGTAAGCGCTTTCACGCTTGGGTCCCAATTCGTCTGCGCGTCGGCTCCGGCGGCGATCTGGTCAGGTGACGCCCATGGCTGAGATTGCAGCCAATGATCGGCGGCGATGACCTGCGCGGGATAGGTGGCCGCGGCGAGTATCTGGGCGACGAGCGTGTCGGGATAGAGCGCGATGGGGGCTAAGAGCTGCTCCAACTGATCGGGATTGAAGGGCTGCGGCGCGGGTTGGGCTTGCGCGTAGTCCGGCTGGGGATAGGCGGGAGCGTAATCGGGGCTGGGGGAGGGATAAGGCTGCTGGGCGTAGGACTGCGGATAAGCCGGCTGCGGGCTGGGGGCATACTGGCTGGGTTGAGCGTATGAAGGATAGCCATAGCCGGGCTGAGAGTATGCGGGCTGAGAATATTGAGGGTATTGGGCCCATGGCTGCTGGGCGAGGAGATTTGCCTGGGCGAGCGGCAGCAGGATGGAAACCAAGGCGGCAGACAAAGCGCGCAGAAGGGTTGGGGATGTCATATTCCCTCTCAAAGGCCCCGATGGAATCGCCCGCGCAAGGAGTTGCGGTTCCGGAACGAGGAACCTGTCTATGGCAGACCCGGATTGGCGGGGTTAGTTGCGGGCGCGGACGGGTTGAGCGCGAAAGAGTTCATTTTCCCGGCTTGGACAACGATCCGGAAGCGGGAACGCAGCATGGGTTTAGAATCGAAGGTGGTGCAGGCAGAGGTCGTCTGCGCCTTTGTTTTGCGTTCCCGGGCCGCGAGCAGGTCCTCCAGCGGAGGGTCTTCCAGGGGAGCACGGCAGGGCGCAGGCACTTTCCCAACCAAAGACAGTTGCAGGAATCAGGATCGATATGCGAGCAAAGACGGCTGTGGTACTGGGCGCCCAGTGGGGCGACGAGGGCAAGGGCAAGATTGTGGACGTGCTGAGCGAGCGGTTCGACGCCGTGGCGCGGTACGCGGGCGGGCATAACGCCGGGCACACGGTGATCATCGGCGGGCAGAAGTTTGTGCTGCAACTGATCCCTTGCGGGGTGCTGCGGCCGGGGTGCAAAGGCATCATCGGCAACGGGGTGGTGCTGGACCCCATGGCTTTTTTGAGCGAGGTGGAAAAACTGCGCAACCTGGGCGTGGCCGTGGATGAGCGGCTGTTTGTGTCCAACCGGGCGCAGGTGATTTTGCCCTATCACCGGATGATCGAGCTGGCGGCGGAGATGGCGCCGGGGCGGCAGAAGATCGGGACGACGAGCAAGGGCATCGGCCCGGCATACGAGGACAAGATGGCGCGCAGCGGGCTGCGGGTGGTAGACCTGCTGCGGCCGGATCTGCTGAAGACGCACATCGAGGAGGCCTGCGCGGAGAAGAACGCCATTGTGCGGGCACTGTTTGGCGCGGGGACCGCGACTCTGGACCCGGCGAAGATGTTTGAAGAGTACGCGGCGGCGGCGGAGCAGGTGAGGCCGTTTGTGGCGGATACGGGGCGGCTGTTGAATGAAATTCTGGCGGCTGGCGGCAGCGTGATGTTCGAGGGAGCGCAGGGGACGATGCTGGACATCGATCACGGGACGTATCCGTTTGTGACTTCGTCGTCGGCCACGGCGGGCGGAGCAGCGACAGGGACTGGCGTGGGGCCGACGGCGATCGGGACAGTGATTTCGGTGACCAAGGCGTATGTGACGCGCGTGGGTGAAGGGCCGTTTCCGACCGAGATTAGCGACGCTGTGGGCGAGCAGCTGCGGGCACGCGGAAACGAGTATGGAGCGGTAACGGGGCGGCCGCGGCGTTGCGGCTGGCTGGATATTCCGCTGCTGCGCTATTCGAACCAGGTAAACGGGGCGGAGTGGCTGGTGGTGACCAAGCTGGACGTGCTGGACGCCCTAGAGGAGATTCCCATTTGCGTGGGATACGAGATTGGTGGCAGGGTGACGGACGAGATTCCGGCGGACGTGCAGGGGCTGGAGCAGATCAAGCCGCAGTACACGACGCTGAAAGGCTGGCAGGAACCGACCGAGGGAATCAAAGATTTTGACAAGCTGCCGGCGGCGGCGCAGGAGTATCTGCGCTTTCAGGAACGGGAGAGCGGGGCGCGCATCGGGATGGTCTCGACGGGGCCGGACCGCGACCAAACCATGGTACTGCCTGAATTCGCGGCGGCGCTGGACGAGATTCACCGCTAGAAAGTATTCGCGGGTGGGCTTGAGAAATTGGTTGGACGGATGTGCACAGATGTTCGGAAGAAGTGAAACCGCAATGTCCGAGGACCAGCGCCAGCACTGGGAAGAAGCGCGCAAGCGCGGCGAGGCGTTTTACTGTTTCCGCAATGCGCTTTTGGCTGGCGGCACTACCCTTGCGGTTCAAGCCTATTTTGGTGTCCATGTTCACCACCTACCCATTGACAAATTTCTCCTGAAGTCCCTAGAGCCGACTTTTGTTGGAATGTTTGGCGGATTTGTTACGGGAATTTGGGAGTGGAGTTCGAACGAAGATCGTTATTTGAGGTCTGCGAAGCATCTAGGATCAATCAATGAAATCAGCCTCAACGGGTCTGATTGTTCAATGCGAGGCACACTGAATGGCAACCGTCTCTGAAACCGCCGCTCCGAAGACCCTGGGCAAAGTCCGCCCCCACCAGACGCAGAACGAGTCGCTGGTGTTCGAGAAGTCGTCGCCGGGCAAGCGGGCATACAAACTGCCTCCGCTCGATGTGCCTGCTGTTGACCCGGCGGCGTTATTGGGCGATGCGCACCGGAAGACGCCGGGACTCTTGCCGGAGCTGAGCGAGATCGAGATCATTCGCCACTTCACACGTCTTTCGACGTGGAACTACGCCATTGATCTGGGCATGTATCCGCTGGGTTCGTGCACGATGAAATACAACCCGCGTGTCAATGAAGCTGTCGCGCGCATCGAGGGCCTTGCCGAGGCTCATCCTTATCGGCCCGACTCGCTGGCGCAGGGGATTCTGGAAGTTATCGACTTATTGCAGCGGTGCCTCATCGAGATTACCGGCATGGACGCGATCACGCTGCAGCCCGCGGCCGGAGCACATGGAGAGCTTACTGGGATTCTGCTGGTTCGCGCGTGGCACGAGTCGCAGGGCAATCCGAGGCGTAAGGTACTTATTCCCGACTCGGCGCATGGGACTAACCCGGCGACCGCGGCTATTTGTGGTTACACGGTCGAGAATCTCAAATCTAACTCAGAAGGCGGGATCGACTTAGAGGCTCTAACTCGCCAGGTGGACGAAGAGACCGCCGCACTTATGCTGACTAACCCTTCGACCATAGGTGTTTTTGAAAGCCAGATACACAAGATCGCCGAAATTCTGCACGCCCAGGGCGCGCTGCTCTACATGGATGGCGCCAACATGAACGCCCTGGTCGGTAAAGCTCGTCCCGGCGACTTTGGCGTGGACGTGATGCACCTGAACCTGCACAAAACTTTTTCGACGCCACACGGCGGCGGCGGTCCTGGCTCGGGACCTGTGGCTTGCAAGGCGTTTCTTGAGCCGTTTCTGCCGACGCCAGTGCTGGTTCGTACGGCAGAAGGTAAGGGACTAGCCACCCCAGCGAACAAAGATCGTTCGCCGGGGACCCCGGCAGGGACTGAGGGACTAGGGACTACCGGCGAGCTGCATTGGAACTACGACCGGCCTCAATCAATCGGCCGCGTGCGCGCCTTCTACGGCAACACCGGCATGTTTATCCGCGCGCTGGCCTACATACTGGCGAACGGGCCGGACGGGTTAAGGCAGACCACTGAAGACGCGGTCCTCAACGCCAACTATATCCGCGCCAAGCTTGAAGATCTCTATGAGCTGCCCTACAAGACTGCTTCGATGCACGAGGTGGTCTTCAGCGACAAACGGCAGGCAGCGAAGGGTGTCAAGACCGGCGACATCGCCAAGCGGCTGATCGACTACGGGTTTCATCCTTATACGGTGAGCTTCCCCATGATCGTGCACGGCGCGCTGATGATCGAGCCGACGGAGAGCGAGTCGCTGGAAGAGCTGGATCTGTTCATCGAGGCCATGCGGTCGATTGCGCGCGAAGTGGACGAGACCCCCGAGCTGGTGAAGACGGCGCCGCATTCGACCAGAGTCTCAAGGCTCGACGAGGTGCAGGCGGCGCGAAAGCCGATCCTGCGGTGGAAGCCGGCGGAGTAGGCGCGAAGTTCGCTCTTACCCGATTACATGCAGCCTGTCGGAGGCATAGCGCGCGATCTTGCCATCTGTTGTCACCAGGGCCAGCCCTTCGACGGCGGCTTGGGCGATGAGCATCCTGTCGAATGGGTCTTTATGGATGGGCGGCAGCCGGAAGACTGCGGCGACGTGCTCGGGGCGCAGAAACAGCGGAGTGGCGGCTAGCTGATCGAGGGCATCGAACCACCAGGCGCGAGGGTCGCCTACGTCGAGCGTGCCCTTCATGCTCTTGATCATGACTTCCCAGTAGGAGACGACGCTGAGCACGTTGGGACCCTCGGCAATCGCTGCTCTTGCGGATACGGGAAGTAACCGCGACTGCGACATCGTGAAGATGGCCGCGTGCGTGTCGATCAGATAACCCTGCGCTGGAGATTCCAGATTCAAGGCTCCTCACCCAGAAGTTCTTCCTCGGTGATGGGATCGTCCCAGCCCGGCAGAAGGCGAATGCGGCCCTTCATGCCGTCGAAGCGGGCCTTCCGGCGCTCAACAGGCGGGGGAGCAATCTGGGCGACGGGGTGGCCGTGGCGGGTGATAACCACCTGCTCGCCGGCTTGGACCGCACGGATCAACTGGGGGAGGCGGTTCTTCGCTTCTGCGGTGCTGACGACCATGCTGATAATTATAGCTATAAATTATGGCTATATCAAGCTGAACTCGTCGCAACTTGCCTCTGTTGACAACTTTTCCAGATTTGCAAAAACTGCCGCATTCCGCACAGGCCGGATTCGTCCTAAACTCTCTTGATATGGCAACGATTCCCGATCTGCGGCTGGACGCCGGGCTGCCCGCGAATGTTGACGCGGAAAAGACGATTCTGGGCGCTATCCTGCTGGACAATGCGGCCCACGCTGAAGCTGCGGAGAAGCTCGAGGCGGACGACTTTTCGCTTGACTCGCATCGCCGTATCTTCTTGCGCATGACGGAGTTGATGGATGCGCAGCGCGCTGTCGATATTGTCACGCTGGCTAACGAACTGGCCCGCTTCAAGGAGGTCGAGGCCATCGGCGGCGTGGCTTACCTGGCCAGTCTGACAGAGGGATTGCCGCGCCGGCCGGTCATCGAAGAGTACATTCGCATCGTCAAGGATAAGAGCCTGCTGCGCAAGCTGATGGGCATCTGCTCGATGGCCATTGCGCGGGCCGCCGACCAGGGTGAGACTGCTCTAGAAGTGCTGGGCGACGCCGAAGCGCGGCTGATGGAGGTGACCGAGCGAGGCATAGCGCAGGGCTTCCAGTCGCTGGACGAGATCGTGCAGCACTCATTCGGGACGATCGACAACCTATATAAGCAGAGCCGCGAAGTCACCGGCCTAGCCACCGATTTCGTCGAATTCGACCGCATGACCAGCGGGCTGCAAAAGGGCGAGTTGATCATCATTGCCGCCCGGCCGTCGATGGGCAAGACGGCCCTGGCCATCAACATTGCCCAGAACGCCGCAGTCAGCCACCACGCCACCGTGGCCGTCTTCAGCCTTGAAATGAGCAAGGAGTCGCTGCTTCGCCGCATGTTGGCGTCGCAGGCCGGCGTCGACCAGCGCAATCTCCAGACCGGCTTTTTGGGCAAGGAAGACCACGGCAAGCTGCAGTATGCTCTGGGCCAGTTGGTCGACGCGCGCCTGTTTATCGACGACACGGCGGGCATCTCGCTGGCGGAGATGCGGGCCAAGGCGCGGCGGCTGAAGCAGACCGCCGGCGGCCTCGATCTGGTGGTGGTGGACTACCTTCAATTGATGTCGGCCACGCTCACTTCGGCGGGCGGCAAGCACTATGAGAACCGCACCCAGGAGGTCTCGGCCATCTCGCGCGGTCTTAAGGCGCTGTCGAAGGAACTGAATGTGCCGGTGCTGGCCCTGTCGCAGCTCTCTCGCGCCAGCGAGCGCCGCGGCGAAGACAAGCGCCCCATGCTGAGCGATCTTCGCGAGTCGGGCTCGATCGAGCAGGACGCCGACGTGGTGGCGTTCATTCACCGCGACTCCTACTACAACCGCGACGAGGAGCAGAGCGAGGCGGACCGCGCCAAGTCTGAGATCATCATCGCCAAGCAGCGCAACGGTCCCACGGGCACGGTTCATTTGCATTTCATCTCACGCTACACGCGCTTCTCGAATCCCGACACCACGCACGCGGAGTGAGGTTCAGTTGCGCCGTGCGAGTCAGGCTTCGACTTCCAGGCCGCTATTTCGCGGCACGGGTGTGCTGGAGGTCGGGTCCATCTCCGCGAAAGCCGGATTTGGTGACGGGGTGACGCCATCCCTGGTTCGAGCGATCTCCGCAGGTTTCGCCATGAGGGATGTTCTTCCTGGCCATCCAACCGCAGCAATCCATGCAAACCGGCTTATTGGGCGCACACGCGATAACCAACTGGCCCGCCAACTCGAGCTTGTAGTTCAGTTCATGGTAGCGGACGACATTGTTGACGATCTGCATCTCCGCGTGCATATTCTCAAAATTGCCGCCCTTCGTATCCGTGGTACGCAGTAGAGTTCGTCTTCGGGCCCGCGGCTTGTTGTTTTCAGCTATATCGATAATTGTTTCCTTCGATCCTGCTCCCTTCGAGCAAACCCATATCTCGTCGGCCGGAGAGTAGTATCCGATTGCCAAGGTGGGGGTGCCAGTAAGGTTGAGGTCCTCCTCGATTCCGGTGACCATTTCAACCAGCCAAATGAGAGTGGCATTTTCATACGGATCATGGCCGGCTGCTTGAGTCCGCCGGTTCTGCTTTTGTTGAGGCGTCAATCCTCCCATGCGTGACCTCCCTTCACGTGTCGCGGGGACGCGCGGAATTTCGTGAAAGGATTCTACCTTGAGGCGTGACTGCCCGCAAAAACATTTCCGATCCTATCCGGCTTCGCGCGCGGAATCACAGCTCATTGAGTATGAGGGCGAGGCGGGCGCCCCACATCTCATTTCTCCATCACGCCGCCCTCGCCGCCTTCGCCGTCAGCTCAATCCCAAGAGCCTTCATCACCGCAAGCGTCGTCTTGAGCGTAGGGTTTCCCTTTTCGCTGAATGACCGATAAAGCTGCTCGCGCGACAAGCCCGTCTGGCCGGCAATCTGCGCCATTCCCTTGGCGCGTGCCACTACGCCAAGCGCGTGCGAGATGTACGCCACATCGTTGGTTTGGAACGCCTCGGCCATGAACGTCGCAATGGCTTCGTCCGATGCGAGGTCCTCTGCCGGGTCGTATTTTGTCAGTTTCTCAGCCATGGTCTTCGCTCCATTCCTTCGTCAGGCGCTTCGCCGTCTGGATGTCTTTGTCCTGGGTGCTCTTGTCGCCGCCGCACAGCAGGATGACGGTTGTGTTTCCCCGCCGCTCAAAATAAATCCTGTAACCGGCCCATAATCGATTCGCAACTCGCCGATGCCCTTCCCCACCGGCTTCACGTCTCCCGCATGACCGAAAGCCAGACGGTCCAGCCGGGACGCGATCAGCGCTCTCTCGCGCTCATCCTTGAGCCGCAATCGCCACTTGCGGAATGTCTCGGTCTGTTTGAATTCAAGCAAGGCGAACCTAGTAGTTTATAAACTACCATATCCCCCGCATCTTGTGCGTGGAGCCCTGTTGTGATCACCAAGCGCGGAATCACAGCTCATTGAGTATGAGGGCGACGCGGCCGGCGATCAAGTCGTTAGGAGACTCGCCGGGGTCCAATTCGATCACATCGACGGGGTACGCCAGGTTGTGCGGGCGCAGAACCAGCCGGGCGGCGACAAAGTCAGCGTACCGCAAGGTCAAATGCGCGCCGTTGCGCACAGCGGAGAGGTTGGCCCGGTTCGGGCGGTACTGCGCCAGCGAGATATAGTGCCGGTCGAGCAGCACGATCGCCTCGGGCAGCAGCAAAGGCTCCATGGCCAGGGCGTCGGCGGCGGCAACGCGCACCGCGACAAATCGTTGCCAGGCGCGCCGGGTGTTTGAAGCGCGCGCGCGGGCTGAGGCAAGAACTTTGGCCGGCAGATGAAGGATGGATTGAACCGCGGCAGGGCGGATGTACGGCTCGAAAAGCGCGGCCGCATGGGAGACGACCGGCACCATGCTGTTCTCTTCGAGGCTCGACAGAACTCCAAACTCAGCCATTGCCGGCAGAAGGTCGGCGGCGGAGAGATGTTGCGCGGAAAGAACGCGATCGATGGCGTCGAGCGAAAGCTGGCGGCGGCTGTGCAGGAAGTTGGAGAGATGAGACTGGCCCAGCCCGGTTTGGCGCGCCAATAACGACACGCTCACAGTGCCCCGCTGAATCCTGCGGTGGAGTTCCAGCCGGAGATAATCGTGCATCTGTGTAAAGTTCATCGGTGGAAAATCCGCCAAGAGCAATAGTGGCCAACGGTCTCCTATTTCTCTCGGCAAAGTTAACAGGGCTGAATGGTCCCTATCGCTGACCCTAGCGGGCAGATTGGAGAGCGCAAGTGGAGAAAACTATCTGGAGACGTTGACGCAGGAGAACAATATTCCTAGATTGGGTGTACTTAATCTCTCACTGGTTTGAGGGAATTCTTTTGGGGAGTGCTTCAGTGCCGAATGGCTGAGACGGACCGCAATTCTGTCCTTTTCAGCGGTCAATGAACATTCCCGGCGGACTTCGGTCCACTCCGGCAAGCCCATCTCCCGCCTGTGGGCGCTTAGCATAGGCGTCTGGAGGCAGCCAGTGCGAAAATTCCAGGATCTGCGCGCTATCAACATGACAACACACGAGAGAGCACAGGCGGCAATCCCCCATCAGGGCCATAAAAGGCTGATGTGGCCGGCCTGGTTCTCTTCACCCCGCGGAACAACAACTAGCAAAACAGACCGTCGGGCGAAGAAACGAACATGGAGAAACCGTCATGGAACTGCGCGTGCAATTGAAGATTTGCGAGGGGTGCGGATGTCTTTGGTACCGGGCCCAGGACATGGGGAGCGTTTACTGCCAAAGGTGCGTGACAAAACTGAAGGATTTTCCAACGCCTGAGAGCCGCAAGCGCCGGGGACGCCCATGCGGCAAGCGGCTCGTCAGGGTTTGGGCCGTGGCCGTTGAACCTGGAGGTGCGCTATGAGCGCCGTCCCCCAGTTGCCAATCGGTTGGGGAGCGTGCAATGCCCAGGGAACATGGCCTGCTTATGGAAAGACCTGGGCGAAGAAACGGGGGATGCGAGCCGCGCCGGTATCGGAGGCCAAGACGCCGGCGGCCGAGCCTCTGGTCAGCGTGGCCTTCTACAGAAAGCATACGGAGAACATGTTGCGGCGCTATCTGTATGCATCCATGCAGGTGGGCAGGTCCCCATCGATCCTGGGCGAATCGGTCGGCCGGGGTTGGTGCTCCAGCCGTCCCATTCGCACCTTCGAGGACGCGGTCATATTCGTTCTGGACATGGAAACGTGCATCGGCAAGCTGGAAGAACTCGACCGTCAGGTGCTCTGCCGGGTGGTGCTGCAGGAGTACACGCAGGCGGAGACGGCCGTCTTGTTGGGGATGAGCGTTCGCACCATCTGCTACAAGCTTCCGCAGGCTGTGGACAGGTTGACGGAAAGGCTGCTCGAGGCCGGGCTGCTGATGTTGCCGTTTTGATAACGCATCTAACAAAGCCAACGAGGGGGAGCAGTCACTACGGACTCCCTCTCGTTTACGAGGCTTTCTCCCCGTCTTAAGTATTGCGCTGTTGTGAGGGGTTGATATGGAGAACGAGGGAATTGTGCTGGACCAGTGGCCGGGAGTAGACTTCTCGGACATGGTGACACCGAAGCAGAATAGCGAGGGGAAGTCTTCAATTGAGGGAAGACTTTCGACCCTCGAGGAGCGCTCCGTCTGGCACCGCAACATAGGGTGGGGGGTAGCCGGCTTGTTGGGTGCTGCATTACTCGGCCTCGTAACTTGGTGGATTCCGCGCGAATCAAATTCCCTGCGGGAGTCGATTAAGTCAGACACCACGAATCAATTGGAGCCAATTAAGCTCGATCTGGCGCGCATCAATGCGCTGCTGCAACTCAAAGAGACAAGGAGCGTCTCTGAGGCGATTCGTCTCGGCGTTGATTTCTCCGAGCCAAAATATGCGATGGCGGCAGTAAAGGCGATTGCGGAACAAGCGAATGCAGAGAACATCCAGACTGAGCCTTCAGTGCTGATCAAAGCAAATGAGCAGGTCAAGGAATCTGCCAACAAATCTCCGGAGTCCGTTGAACAAGCCTGGTCCGCGCGGCTGTCGCTGGCGAATTATCGCTCATCTCTTCCCCTACTCGCGACCACCCAAGGAATTTCGGGGCCTGTAGCGCCTTTCAACGGGACAATAGTTGATGGCGGCTCGACGACCGGTGGCCGGCAGAGGCTAGATGGCGTTTATTGGAAGAATTTCTCATTCACAAATGTAGAAATCGAGTACGATGGTGGTCCGATGAGATTGGAAAATGTGAAATTCATAAACTGCACATTCAAAATGAAATATAGCGATCTCTCCGATAAGTTTGATGACGCGTTGTTGGCTCAGAATCCGGTCACCGGGTCATTCTCCTAAGATTCCCGAAACCCATTCGGCACACAGGGAGAGGACTCCCTTCGAACAAGGCGATGGGATTACGACTCGATGGTTCCTCTGCTATCTTGGACGGGTTGCGCCCATTCGGCGCGGAATGCCCGACCATTCCCAAGAGGATCCGAAGCCATGCACCTAGCGCCTCGTCACGCCGCCTTTCTTGTTCTTCTCGCCGCCGCAGTTTCTGGCGCGCAGCAGCCCACTGCGCAGCCCACCACAGCCGCGCAGGCGCCCAATAGCGATACCAGCTACATCGACGCCCAAGGCACGGCGCACGTCACGCGCGTGGTGCCGGTGCCGCAGACCATCAGCACCCAGGCGCAACTGGCGCTGGGCCGCGCCGTGCCCGATCAGGGCCCTGTTCCGTCGCTCGAAGAACGCCGCAAGGGCACCGATGAATACACGGCTCTGGTCCGCAAGGCCTGGGACCGTCTTTGCCCCAACCAGCTTGTCGAGGACAAGATTGCCGGCGTGCCGGTGCGCATCGTCACGCCCGATGGCCTGCCCGAAGCCAATCGCAACAAGGTTCTGCTGAATCTCCACGGCGGCGGCTTCAACTCCGACTCGGGATCGTACACGGAATCGATCCCCATCGCCAGCTTCGCCAAGATCAAGGTCGTTGCCGTGCTCTATCGCCTGGCGCCCGAGCATCCCTTCCCCGCGGCTGTTGACGATTCGGTCGCCGTCTACAAGGAGTTGCTCAAAACCTACAAGCCGGAGCACATCGTCATCTACGGAACCTCGGCCGGCGCCATCCTCACCGCCGAAGTAGCCGCCAGGCTGAAGCAGCTCGGGCTACCCTTGCCCGCGGCGCTGGGCGTCTTCAGCGGCATGGGCGATTTCGCGCGCAATGGCGACTCCATGGCGCTCTATGGCCTGCGCGGCTTCTCCGGCCACCTCGACCCGCCAACATCGGACCCGCACGACTCGTATTATGTGGGCGCAACCGACGCCAAAGACCCGGTGCTTTCGCCCATCTACGGAGACCTCCACGGCCTGCCGCCCACGCTGTTTGTCACCAGCACCCGCGATCTGCTGCTGAGCGGCACGGTCAACCTGCACCGCGCTTATTTGAATGCGGGGGTTGACGCGCGCCTGGTAGTCTTCGACGCGCTGACACACGCTTTTTGGTACGACCCGCTGCTGCCCGAAGCTCAGGAAGCCAACCACATCATGGCGGATTTTTTCGTAAAGCAACTCGCCAAGTAAAGCAAGTCGATTCGTGGAGCTGCTTTCTTAAACCTGTTTTGCATCTGGACGCGACCTCGGCGCTTGCCCTGAACCCGTTGCTGGGACCTCATGCCGGGTTAAAATGGACGGGACTTTAACCCTTGGGAAAACTTTCGCGCGGTCTCTTCACATCGACGTATCCGGAATCACATTCAAGTCAGCCAACAGACGGTAAACTTCCGGCGACTCATCGCCCGGAGGATTTTCGATGCCAGTGCGAAAACACCGTCTGCAGTCATTTTCCCTGCCTTTGTATCTGCTTGCCCTAATCACTATCTCACTGCCCGCCGCCGCGCAGACAACCGCCCCCAAAGAATGGACCTGGATGGGTGGCAGCAATGCGGTACCCCAGCCAGGACTAGGCCAGCCTGGGGTGTACGGCACGATGGGTACGCCTGCCGTTGGAAACATCCCTGGAGGGCGAGATAGCGCTGCGACCTGGACCGACCGCCTTGGCAATTTCTGGCTCTTCGGGGGCAGTGGCGGCGATGCCAACGGCTCCGATGGCTATCTCAACGACCTTTGGGAATTCAAGCCTTCTACGAACGAATGGACATGGGTTAGCGGGAGCAGCACATTGCCCAGCGGTAGCGCGAGTCAGCCAGGGGTGTACGGTACATTGGGCGTGCCAGCCGCCGGGAACGTACCTGGCGGCAGGAGCCAGTCTGCGAGTTGGATCGACGGCAACGGCAACCTCTGGCTCTTTGGAGGGGAGGGCTTCACCGCCGGAACTACCGGTGTTTGGCTCAACGACCTCTGGGAGTTCAATCCATCCACAAGCGAATGGGCATGGATGGGCGGGAGCACCAAGACCGGCCAGCCGGGAGTGTACGGCACGCTGGGTCAAGCTGCCGCAGGAAACATACCTGGAAGCCGTAACAACGCTGCGAGTTGGACCGACAGCAGCGGTCATTTCTGGCTTTTCGGAGGCAGAGGATTCGATTCGGCAGGGGACTTTGGCTATCTCAACGACATTTGGGAGTTCAACCCTTCCACAGACGAGTGGGCATGGATGGGCGGCAGCAGCACGTTAGTGAGCACCGGAGTCGAGTCTGGAACTTATGGAGTTTTGCTGACGCCCGCCCCAGCAAACATTCCTGGAGGCCGCTCTCAAGCGGTGAGTTGGACCGACGCAGATGGCGATCTTTGGCTCTTTAGCGGATATGGGTACGACGCAAGCGGAGACTTCGGCTTTCTGAACGACTTGTGGGAGTTCCAACCTCGCTTAATTGAATGGGCGTGGATGGGCGGAAGCAGTCTGGAACCCTGTGCTTCGGCTTGCGGTCAGTACGGCGTATACGGCACCCTGGGGACACCCGCTCCTGCAAATACCCCGGGGGGTCGCGAGCAGGCCGTGGGTTGGGTCGACAGCAGCGGCGGCCTTTGGCTATTTGGAGGCATTGGCGCAGGCGCCCCTAGCCATAATGGCCTACTCAACGACCTCTGGGAATTCAATCCCTCCACAAATGAATGGACGTGGAGCGGTGGCAGCGGTTCGGCAACGGTTTTCGGCACCTACGGCACATTGGGAACGCCCTCCGCCGGGAACGTTCCGGGAAGCCGTTACAACGCTAACGGCTGGACTGACAGCAATGGCAAACTCTGGCTCTTTGGCGGCAATGGCTACGATGTCAACGGCACTTTTGGCCTCCTCAACGACCTTTGGGTTTACGAGCCCCCCGCTCTGCCAGCCACAGCCACACCAGCATTCACCCCGGCCGCCGGGACGTATAGCACAACGCAGACAGTTTCGATCACCGATTCGACCCCCGGCGCCACTATCTACTACACCACCAACGGAACCACGCCGACGACGAGCTCAACACAATACACCGGCGCAATCACAGTCGCGGCAAGCGAAACCATTCAGGCTATCGCCGTGGCTTCGGGCTACAGCGCGAGCAACGTGGCCAGCGCGACCTACACCTTCACTCTCCCACCCGCCTTCAACCTCACCGTCACGCCGGCATTGCAGACTGTCACCGCCGGACAGAGCGCGACATTCTCGGTCTCGGTGGCGCCCTCTGTCGGATTCACCTCAGCGATTTCATTCAGTTGCTCGGGTTTGCCGCCCGGTGCAACATGCAGCTTCTCCCCCGCAACCGTAACGCCTCCTGGCACGACCTCGACAACGCTGACTGTGAGTACGACCACCGCGGACGCGGCCCTGCACGGCAATCCTCGACCGCTGATTCCGATTGCAGCTCTGGCTGCTCTTCTGTCCTGCTTCGGCTTGAGGAAACGCCGGCGCTTACTGCTTTTGCTGATTCTGAGCGCGGTCGGCCTGGGCTTGCTAACCGCCTGCGGAGGATCCAAGTCGGGCGGCGTCCATGGGGCCGCCGTATACTCCATCGCCGTGACCGCCACATCTGGAACGCAGCAAGACATAGCAACCTGCGATCTGACCGTGGACTCTGCCCTTGGATTGGTCGCCGCCGTGCCGGCGCGCGGTCAAGCGGACCGACCATAACACCAACAACCTGCGCCAATTCCCGGCCCTTCGTCCAGTCCCGAATTGGACCCCTGGAAGAATCGGGAATGTTCGACTCCCAAACCGCATTCATCAAGCGCGCTTTCGCTTGAGCGCCTGCCTCAACTGGCCTAGTGTCCAGGCAGGATGGCCGCTAATCTCATATCTCTTGCTTGCTTTGGCCTGGCGCCGGGCTTCGGGCGGGTGCGCTGACGCCCATGGCAAACCAGGCCCAAAAAGCATCCATACCTCAACCGCTCACCGGCCGGCTGACCGAGGTTGCGCTCGGCTACCAGGCCATGCTGGAGCAGAATCCCTGCCAGCCCGAGGCGCTGGTAGGCATCAGCCTGGTGGCGCTGGCCAGCCGTCAGTTCGATGCCGCGGTCAAAATGGCCACCGCCGCCGTCTTCGCCGCCCCTGAAATGGGCAACGGCTGGGTCGCTCTGGGCCAGGCTCTCATGGCCGGAGGACGAACCACGCAGGCGGAGAGCGCTTACCGCGAGGCCATCCGTCTCGACGGAATGAATGCGCTGGCGCGGATGGGCCTGGGCGAGCTCCGCGTTGCAACGGGTCGTGCCGAAGAAGCGCTCGGCGAGTTTGAGTTGGCCCTCAAGCGGCAGCCGTCGCTGGTGGGCGCTCACCTGGGGCTCGGCAATTCGCTGGCCGTGTTGGGCCGCAATGAGGATGCGCTGGCATGCTATGAGCGGGCGATCTCGTTCCGGCCGCGCCTGCCCGAGGGCGAATTTGCCGCAGGCTTTGTGCTGGCGCGCATGGGAAAACTCAAAGAAGCAGAGCGGCGCTACCGGCGAGCGCTGGTCCTGCGCCCGGACTTTGCCGCCGCGTGGGTGAATCTGGGCAGCATGCTGCGGGAGCAAGGCCGTGAGGCCTACGCCGAAGCCGCGCTGCAGCGCGCCGTCGAGCTGCGTCCCGACCTGATCGCGGGGTGGATCAATTTAGGCCTGCTGGAGCGCGAACGCCGCAGGCCGAAGCAGGCCGAGGATTATCTTCGCAAGGCGTTGGCGCTGAATCCCGAGCAAGTGGAGACGCTGGTGGCATGGTGCCAGTTTCGCAATGCCGAGCGCGACCTGCCCGGCGCCTGGGGATGGCTGCGTTGGGCTTTGGCGCGCGACCCATCCCACGCTGAAGCCGCAAACATGCAGGGCATTCTGCTCCATGGCGAAGGCAATTTTGACGAAGCTGTCGCGGCGTTCGATCGGGCCGAGGCGCTGGGCAGCCGGGCCGCTGCTTCGAACCGCGGAAACACCTTTCTCGACCTGGGCCGCATGGATGAGGCCTTGCGCGCGCACCAGCTAGCCGTCGAGCGCGATCCATCGCACCCCGGCGCTCTCTATAACCTTTCGCTGACTCAACTGCGCTTGGGAGAATGGGACTGCGGCTGGCCGGCGTACGAGGCGCGCTGGCGCTTTCGCGAGGTTCATCCAAGGCCGCGGACGTTTACCAAGCCCAGATGGCGCGGCGAGCCGCTCGATGGCAGGCGCGTGCTGCTGCATGCCGAACAGGGGCTGGGCGACACCATCCAGTTCTGCCGTTATGCCACGCTGGTAGCGGCCCGCGGCGGTGTGGCCATCCTGCAGGTGCAAGAGCCGGTCACGCGGCTCATGCAGTCGCTGCCCGCCGTTGGCGCCGGAAGAGCGGAGGTTGCTCTGCTCGGCGCAAAGCCGCCGGAATTCGATCTCGAATGCCCATTGCTGAGCTTGCCGGCGGTCTTCGGGACGACCGTGGAGACCGTACCCTGGCCTGGCGCGTACCTTGCCGCCGACCGCGAACGTGCATTCGCAAGGCTGCTCCAAACTCCGTATGCCCGCACCAATGAGAAGCCGGCGATCCGTCCTTTGCGCGTCGGACTGGCTTGGGCAGGCAATCCTCGCTATAAGGCCGATCGCAACCGCTCAATCAAGCTCGCCGCGCTTCTTCCTCTGTTGCGCACCGCCGGCGTCAACTGGATATCCCTGCAAAAGGGCGCAGGCGCCGAGCAGCTGTCCGATTTGGCCGGCAGTGTCTTTGTTTGGGATGGGGCCAGCCGCGACGCGGACCTGGCCGAGACCGCGGCGCTCGTTGCCACCCTCGATCTGGTCATCACGTCGGACACCTGCATCGCTCACCTGGCCGGAGCCATGGCCAAGCCTGTCTGGATTCTGCTGCCTCACCTGGGCGACTGGCGATGGATGCAGCAAATCGAGACCACCCCCTGGTATCCGACCGCGCGGCTGCTGCGCCAAACCCAGCCGGGCGACTGGGCAAGCGTGGTCCAGCGCGCTATCGAGGAGCTGACTGAGCTTCGATGGGAACACTCAGTGGCCAGGGAGCCGATTTTTGCCGGCAGCCAGGCCAAGTCCCGATCCCAGCCGAAGGACAGCGCGTCAAATGCCCGCCTCATCCCGGCGTAGTCTTCAAACTCGTCCTGCCCGCCTCAAAAATATTCAAGATAATTGTTGACAGAGAGTACTCTATTATGTAGAGTACTCTTCATGGACGAATTGAGACCAAAGAAACCTTCCAACCCAAACCACGCAAGTCGACTTCCCGAGCCAATTCGGGAAGCGCATAAGGTGATCGCATGAGCGCCAATCCGACGCCCGCCGTTCCAACTGCAGCCCCGCTCCAGGTCGACTCGCTCGTCAAGCGGTACGGTCAGACCCTGGCCGTAGACGGCATCTCCCTTTCGCTCGCCGCCGGCGAATGCCTGGGTCTGCTCGGCCCTAACGGGGCCGGCAAGAGCACGTTGATCCGCGCCATCGCCGGCCGCGTTATTCCCGACTCAGGCAGCATCGCCGTTTTTGGCTCGCCTGCCGGTTCGCCCGCGGCCCGCGCGGCGCTGGGCTGGGTTCCTCAGGAACTGGCCATCTATCCGCGCCTCACCTCCAATGAAAACCTGCGCTCCTTCGGCCGCTACTACGGCCTCACCGGCAAAAAGCTCGCCGACGCTGTTGCCTGGTGCCTGAACTGGGCGGCGCTTGAGGACCGTGCCGGCGACCTTGCCCGCAAGCTTTCCGGCGGCATGAAGCGGCGGCTCAACATGGCTGCGGGCCTCATCCATCAGCCGCGCCTCGTCCTTATGGATGAGCCCACCGTCGGCGTCGATCCGCAGTCGCGCAATCGCATCTTCGAGATGATTGAAGCTCTTCGCGCGCAGGGCATGACCATCATCTACACCACGCACTACATGGAAGAGGCCGAGCGCCTCTGCGACCGCATCGCCATCGTCGACCACGGGCGCATCATCGCGCTCGACACCAAAGACGCCCTGGTCAAGAGCGCTTTCGCATCGCGCAGCCAGGTGCTGGCCCGCGTTGACGGTCCGCCCGCAGCCGTCGAAGCCTGGGTTGCCGAGCGCGGCGGCCGCATGGTCGATGCGACCGCGCAATTCACCGTCGAGCATCCCAGCGAAATTGCCGCCTTGCTCGACAGCGCATCGTCGGCCGGCCTCGCGCTCGTCGACCTGTCTCTGCATCGGCCCAATCTTGAGTCCGTGTTCCTGCACCTTACCGGAAGGGAGTTACGCGATTGATCACGCCCATCGTTCGTACCGCCATCATCGCCCTGCGCCGCGATCGAGTCTCGTTGGTATTGAGCTTCGTCGTCCCCATCGCATTCTTCTCCATCTTCGCCGTCATCTTCGGCGGGCAGCATGACACGGTCCCCAGAGTCAAAGTCATTGTGGTCGACGAAGACCGGAGCCGTGTCTCGCAGCAGCTTATCAAAGGCCTCGAGAGCGATGGGTCGATGATCGTCTTCACGGGACCCGCGCCCACTAAAAACCAGCCCTCCCCTCCCGATTACACGGCCGCCACAGCCGAGGCCGCAGTCAAAGCGGGTGACGTTTCGGTCGCGCTGATCGTTCCCAGCGGCTTCGGCAACCATCCCATTTCGTTCGGTCCCGACTCCGCCAATCCCGCTCCGGCTATCCAGCTGCTCAACGATGCCAGCGACACTATTGCGCCGCAGATGGTGACTGGACTTTTGCAGCAGGCCGCCATGACAGCCATGCCCGAGGCGATGGCCGAGCAGGGAATGAAATACACCGACAAATACATCGGCGGATTCACTCCCGAACAGCGCAAGACCATGGATGCCAACCTCGCCCTGATGCGCCAACATGAGAACACGCAGCCCGCCGGCTCAGCCGCTCACAACGGGCTGGCGGGTGGTGGAATCATCTCCGTTCATGCCCGCTCTGTGGTTGGCGAGAACAAGAACAACCCCATGATTTCGTTTTATGCCGCGGCTATTGGTGTCATGTTTCTGCTCTTTACGGCCAGCGGCTCGTCGGCCGCGCTTCTCGACGAAGCGGAGTCCGGCGCGCTCGACCGCGTGCTCAGTTCGCGCATAAACATGACAGGCCTGCTGGCAGGCAAGCTGGTCTTTAACATCCTGCTCGCGTTCACGCAACTCACGGTCATGTTCCTCTGGGCCTGGGATGTCTTCAAGCTCGACTTCTTCTCCCACATTCCCGGCTTCATCGTCATGGGTCTCAGCACCGCATTCGCCGTGGCCGCATTCGGCATGTTGCTGGCCAGCGTGTGCCGTACCCGTGCGCAGTTGGGCGCCCTTTCGACGCTGCTCATTCTCGTCATGTCCGCCATTGGCGGCAGCATGTTTCCCCGCTACTTGATGCCCCCGGCCATGCAGAAAGCCGGCCTATGGACCATCAACGCATGGGCCATCGACGGCTTCAGAAAAGTCTTCTATTACGACCTGCCAGTCCGCGACCTCTGGCCGCAAGTCTCCGTCCTTCTCGCCATCGGCATCGTGCTCTTCGCCATAGCCCGCCGCATCGCCCAGCGCTGGGAGTACGCCTAAAGGAACCTCTGAATGAGGCGACGATTTCTTTGAAAGGGCACGACTTTAGTCGTGCCGCCAATGCAGCAAAAAGAACGCGGGCTTTAGCCCCTGAGGGAACGAAAGGCCTGAAAGAGCGCGAAATAACATGGCCTTCAGAACCGGAAAATCGAGGAGACCCAAATGACCGAAGAAACCGAAGATTTGGAACTAAACCAAAGGCTCAGCCTCATCGAGAACATGATTGCCGAAGGCCGCCGCACCACCGAAAGCCGGGGATGGATGTTCGTCTTGTGGGGCGTCGCCTACTACATCGCCATCGCCTGGTCTTCATGGGGCGTCACCGGACTCGCATCGCCCCTTCGCTACATGGCATGGCCCGTCACCATGACCGCCGCCTCTGCGCTGACCATGGTTGTGCTATTTCGCAAGCATCGCAATCACCCGCCCACCACCATCGGCCGTGCTATCGGCGCGCTCTGGATCTCCATGGGCATCTCCATGTTCATCCTCTGCTTCTCGCTCGGTTTGAGCGGAAGGGCCGAACAGCAGGTCATCATCGCGGTCATCGCCGCCATGCTGGGCACAACCAACGCGGCCTCCAGCATGATTCTTAGATGGACGGAGCAATTTGCGTGCGCCATCGTCTGGTGGGCAGCAACCGTCGCATCCTTGTTTGGCTCCGTTGATCAAAGCGCCATTGCGTTCCTCGTTGCCATCTTCTTCTGCCAAATCGTATTCGGCATCTACGGCATGATCCGCGAGTCCCAGGCACGCCGCCGTGGAGACTCCCATGCCTGAGCTGCCGGAGCTCAATCCTCTCGTCCACGGCAAGCTGCGCCTGGCCGTGCTCTCGCTGCTCTCTGGAGTCGAAGAGGCGGAGTTTACCTGGCTGCGTGGCAAGACCGGATCCACCGACGGCAACCTAGGCGCGCAGTTACTCAAGCTCGAAGAAGCCGGCTATGTCGCGGTCGAAAAGAAGTTTGTGCAACGCAAGCCGCAGACCCTCTACCGCATGACCGAGGAGGGCCGCCAGGCGCTAACTCAGTATGTTCAAGCCCTCAAGCAATTGCTCGGCGGCGCTATCGGAGCATAGAGCGTACTTCAAAAATCCGCCCTGTGTCAGGGCATGACTTCAGTCGTGCCGAAAAGGGCCGGAAGATGAAGGGGTTTTAACCCCTGAGGGACTGCAACTCGCCGCAACGGGCGGCCACTTTTGAAACCCGCAAAAAGGAGAAACAGGATGCAAACCTTCCCCAATGCAAATGAACTTAGCGGCAGAGCCATCGGTTCCATCTTTTTTGCATGCTTTGGAACCGTCTGGTTCTTTCTTGCGCTCATCGCAAAACAAATGATCGGCTTCGCCGCCGTTTCCGCGGTTATGCTGGGCATGGTGGTCCTGCTGCTGGCTTCGGCCTACCTGTTGCGCCAGGCAAAGCGCTGGCCGCGTGTACCCGACGATCCTGCCATGGGCCGCGCCTTCGGCTGGATCAATGCCATCCAGTGGACCGCCGTCGCGATCGTGGCCATTAGCTTCGCGAAGTTACACATCGACGCGTATGTTATCTCCGCCATAACCGCCATCGTCGGCCTGCACATGTTTCCCCTGGCGCGGTTGTTTCATTATCCGCTCCACTATGTAACAGGAGCAGTCTTGATTGCCTGGGCAGCGGCCGGCGCTATGTTACTTCCGACCGACCAGATGCAAGGCACTGCAGCCCTCGGAACGGGAATCATTCTGTGGCTAAGTGCGGTAGTTACATTGACCATCGCGTTAAAGGCCGCGCGCCAACCCACGGAGCCGCTGCCAAGCTAACTCCGCTAACACCGCTAATACCACTAACACCGTGTGTTTGTGTAATTGCCAGAATGTAGCGCCGGTCTCTAGACCGGCTGTCGCGCGGGCGTCCTCGCCCGCGTTCGCTAGGAAGAGACGACGATCCAATTTGAGGGTCAGAATTCAGCCGAAGAACAGGAGAACAAAATGAGCAATGTAGCTGGAATTCTGGGTCCCGGCGGACCTGACTTACTGGTTCGAATGCGTGGCAGAGCGGTTGGCGCCATCGTATGTGCCGGGTTCGGAGCCTATGCGCTGTATTGGTGCATCCAGGCTGCGATCCAGGGTGAACGACGAATCTGGTTCGGCGCAATCGCGGCGGTTATGGCAATCCTTGTGGTCTGGGCCGTTGCCAACCTGGTCACTCTGCGTCACGCGCCAAAAGTTGTTCTGGATAAGCGGCTGGTGAGATTTTACAGAATTGGATATGCGCTGATCGTCTCCATAGAAGGCGCCGCGATTTCTGTTGGAGCGCCGATCCTGGCTCACTTCCATCGGCCGGAACTATACGGCCAATGGGTCGGCGCAGTCGTAGGGCTCCACTTTTTCCCTCTTGGAAAACTATTCAAAATCCCTCTTTACTATTGGACGGGCGCGGCCATCTCATCGGCTGCGTTTGGCGCGCTCTTGATTTCTTCTAGCCCTCTCCGTTCCGAGATAACCGCAGGAGGAACGGGCCTGGCCCTATGGATCACCGCGGTAGTGATCCTGAGCGAGAATCTAAATAAAACATCAGGAAACGCCGTATGCTAATGCGTGCAATGCGGCTGGAAGAAGTTGTGGCTCGCGCATCGTGAATCGCGGCTAGGCGGCATGGGCGGCAGATTCGAGGGGCTTGGCGGACGCAGTCGAAAGCTGCCGCGCATGCAACGAAATGACCGTTGGGCTTTAGCTCCTGAGAGATGCTCTTTGCGTGTATAGTCCGAAAACCGCACTTCTTCGGCGACCCCGAAGGTCCGGACGTAACATCAAGGAATGCGCAGGAGCCGAAAAATGACGTTGCAGAAACAGATCGCCTGTATCGTAATGTGTGGGCTTGCGGCCTCTAATCCGGGCCTCGGCCAGGATCTCTCTCCGAAAAACTGGAAACCGGATGAGAAGGCGCGAGCTGAGCATTCGGAGATGGCGCCATCGCCGCTTCAGGCGAAGGTCGTCGAGGGCAAGTCGGGCCTGGTCGCTGGCACCATGTCTCCCATCGCCGTTCACGCGGGAGTGGAAGCGCTGCGCCATGGCGGCACCGCAGCCGATGCCGCTGCTACCGTAGCTCTCACGCAGATCGCCACGGCTCTCGGTTCCTACGTCTCTTACGCCGGCATCCTGGAGCTGGTCTATTACGATGCCAAGTCGGGCAAGGTTTATTCGCTCAACGCCGGATGGAACTCCTATATTGGCGAAACCGACCCCAAAAGCATTCCTGTAAACGACATGGGCCCGCTGGCCATTGGCGTCAAGCCGACGGAGGGTGCGGAAGGGCGCAAAACGCTGGTCCCGGGATTTATGGCGGGCATAGAGGCCATGCATAAGCGCTTCGGACGGCTACCCTTTTCGGCTCTCTTTCAGCCCGCGATCTGGTATGCGGAAAGCGGCGTCTCCATCTCCCCTCTGGACGCAGCCTTTTTCAAAACGCGCGAGAAATACTTATCGCGCACTGCGGAAGGCCGCGCCTTCATGAATCAGGCTGGGGATGGTTTGCCAATATTCGGAGATCGATTTGTGCAGGCCGAACTGGCCAGGACTCTGCGGGCAGTCGCAGGCAATGGCGCTCGGTACATGTATACGGGGCCATGGGGACAGCACTTCGTTGCAGCCGTTCAGCGCGAAGGAGGAAAAGCCACCATGGAAGACATGAAGCGCTACCAGCCCATTTGGGAGGAACCGCTCAGCACCACGTTTCTCGGCCACACAGTTTTCGTTCCCGGCAAAACCAGTGAAGGCAGCTACCAGGCGCTCGAAGCGCTAAACCTGGCCGAAGAGTTGAAGCTGGACCAGATGGGTCCCTACCAGAAGGACCCAAAGGCATTCCGGTTGCTCGCCGAAATCCTGCGCAAGGCCGAAGCGGATAGCTATACAGACCAGTACATGCGCCAGAACGGATTGAAATCTTCGCGGGAAGAAACCATAACCAAGGCGTACGCGAAAAAAGCGGCATCGCTCATCGCAGCTCAGGGTCAGGCTACGGGACGGGCATCGCCGCATCACAGCGATGCGGTGGTTGTGATCGATCGCTGGGGAAACGTTGCCGCCCTGGTGCATAGCATCAACACGGTAACATGGGGCACAACCGGCATTGTCGTAGACGGAATACCGGTAGCCGATGCGGCAGGCTTTCAGCAAGCGCGGCTGTCGGGCGTCAAACCGGGCGCCCCGGTTCCCCAGGAGATGACGCCGGTGATTGCAATGACGGGAGCCAAACCGGTGCTGGCCATCGCGAGCATAGGCGCGTCGCTCACTCCAGAGACGGTGCGGCTTGTGGTTGGGACTCTTGCCAACCACCTCGATCCGCTCGCCGCCATGGCAGCGCCGCCCTTGCTTATGAATGTGGGGCCGATGAAGGCAGGCGAGACTTTCATGACTGTACCCGAAGCCATTCCCGAAGGCGCTTACGATCCCGGGTTTCTTCAACGCCTCCGCGAAGCAGGAGTCAAGGTTCAGGAGAAATCGCAGCAGGAAGTCAACACCATCAAAGGAACCGCAGTACTGGGGATGGTCGATCAAAAGAGTGGCGTCTTGCGCGCCGTTGAGATTCCCGGAGTGTTTGGTTTCGCTGCCGCATACTGAGTTGCAAATTAGGTAGTGGGCCGGTTTGAAGGCTACGGGCTTTACTCGCCGCGGCGAGCGGAAAAACTCAACCAGAGGCGTCTTGCATCAGGGCACGACTTCAGTCGTGTAGGTTGGGGAAACAGATTCGCAAGCGCCGATGTATTCCTTGCACCATTGTCGGAATATTCATGGTGCGGCAAGGTTCTGCCGCACGCGTTCCATGATGCCCAGGTAGTAGGCGAGGTTGTGAATTGTGTTCAGCGTGCCCGACAGCGCTTCGCCTGCCTGCATCAGGTGCCGCAGATAGGCGCGTGAGTAGCGCCGGCAGACCATGCAATCGCAAGCCGGATCGGGCGGGCTTTGATCTTCAGCATACTTCTTGCCTTTAATGTTGAGCCGTCCCTCGCTCGTAAACAGCAGCCCGTGCCGAGCGGCGCGAGTGGGCAGCACACAGTCCATCATGTCCACGCCCATTCTCGCGTATTGCTCGATCTCGTCCGGGTAGCCCACACCCATCACATAGCGGGGCTTGTCCTTCGGCAGCAAGGGCAGCACTTCAGAGATCATCTCCATGGTCAGTTCGCGCGGCTCGCCAACGCTCAAGCCACCGATGGCGTAGCCGTCAAACTCCATCTCCACCAGGCGCTCTGCGCTCTGCTTGCGCAGATCTTTGTACATGCCGCCTTGCACAATTCCGAAGAGGCTCTGCGTTCGCCCTGCGAGCTCGCCGTGCCACACAACTTCATCGCGGTGCGTTCGGAAGTGTTCGAGCGACCGCCGCGCCCACGCCATGGTGAGGCGCAGGCTTTCTTCCGCACGTTTTCTGTCGGCCGGGTATTCGGTGCACTCGTCGAAAGCCATGGCAATGTCCGCGCCCAGCGCGATCTGCACGTCCATCGAATGCTCGGGCGAAAAGAAGTGGCTGCTGCCATCGAGATGCGACCGGAAGCTAACCCCGTCGTCCGTGACCTTACGTAGCGCGCTGAGGCTGAAAACTTGAAATCCGCCCGAGTCCGTGAGCAGCGCGCGCGGCCAACTGATGAACTTGTGCAGCCCGCCCATGCGGCGGATGGCCTCGTGGCCGGGGCGCAAATAGAGGTGATAGGTGTTGCCCAGAATAATCTGCGCGCCGAGTGTTTCCAGCACATCTTGCGCAACGGCTTTGACCGTGCCCGCGGTTCCCACCGGCATGAACAAAGGCGTTTCGACGGTTTGGTGGGGCAGGTTCAGCTGGCCACGCCGTCCGCCCGCGTCGCTTCCCGCAATGATTTTGAATGCTGGAGTCACCTAGTGATTCTAAGGCAGTGTGCACGAATAAGTACTTCAACGGCGCGGCATCGTGTCAGGGCACGACTTCAGTCATGCCGTAAGGGCCTGGAAATGAATTCGGGCTTCAGCCCCTGCAAAAACGGGGCAGCTTTCCGTGGGGAGTCGCGAAAGGCGTACCTCAGGGGCTAAAGCCCGCATGTCTCTGCTGCATCTACGGCACGACTGAAGTCATGCCCTGACACGAACAGATGTCACCATCCATGAAGCTCATATTTATGCACAGCGCCTAAGGGCTGCTGGAGCCAGTATCGCCGCTGCCAACGCCGGCGCGCCAATCATCGCATTGGATTTGCACCACCGCACCGCTCTCTCCCGCGGAGTTGGGGAAAAGGCCGTGGAGTAATTGTGTCACGGTTTTTCCGGTCCTGGGATCAAGAGCATGCGGGGCAATCTCACAAAGCGGGATCAGCACGAAGGCGCGCTCGGCTAGTCGCGGGTGGGGAATTTCGAGGCCTGGCTCGTTGATCCGCACGTTGTCGAAGAGAAGAATGTCGAGGTCGAGAGTCCTCGGCCCGTTGGCAATCTGTGCCGAGCGGTCGCGGCCGAATTCCAACTCGATCACCAGCAATGCCGCAAGCAGCGCCCGCGGGCCGAGCTCAGTTTCGAGCGCGACAACAGCATTCACAAATCGCGGCTGCTCCCGAAGCCCGACCGGCATTGTGCTGTAGAGCGACGACCGGCCAACTATGCGGCCCAACGACTCAAGCCGTTTGGCAGCAGCCGCCAGCGTCGCTTCCGGCGGCCCAGCCCAACTGGGCAGATTGGCGCCCATGCCGATGTAGGCGGTATGCATGATTTCAAGACTAACGCGCTGATGGCTGTTTACCGGCTAAACAAGTCTTTGCGCGATAGTCTCGTCCAGAATCTCCCGCACAGTGAGCGGGATGATGACGATATGTTCGAGCCGGAAGAACTGGTCGATCTCGCGCAGAGCATCGCCGCTGAAATCGAAGCCTACTATAAACCCCTTGTTTCGCTTAGTACGCAACATCGCTGCTTCAAAATTGTCGATATCGGGACGGCCTACCTTGTCCCTTTGCTTCACCTGGATTGGATACCAGTCGTCCATGAAGTCAAGCTGCCCGGCCTCTTTCCCGGCTGCAGCCGGCTCGGAGCCGACGGGATAAATGCGCCCATCGATCCCCATATCGCCCACTTGAGTCTTATTCGGAATGCCCCCCAGCGCGATGACCGCCCAGTTCTCGAACTCGAACGGAGGAATGATCCGGAGCTGCTTCTCGGTCCAGGGCAGGTCGCGCACAATGAAGCCTTTTCCGTGAAGCCAATAGTTCTCGTCTTCGCGCAATTTGCAAACGTCGCGCAGCCGCTTGGCCATCACCCGGCATGCGGTGGGAGAAATATCGATTCCAATCCATTGGCGGCCGAGGTTCTGCGCGGCGACCAGCGTTGTTCCGCAGCCGCAAAAGGCATCGAGGACAATGTCGTTCGGTTTCGATGAGATTTCGAGAATGCGCTCGAGCAACTTCAAGGGCTTCTGCGTTGGATAGCCCAGGCGCTCCTTGGCTTGCGAGTTAATCGGCGAAATATCTGTCCAAACCGAGTCGATGGGCCGTCCTTCCTGCTCGTCGAGGTAGCGCTTCATGCGTGGAACAGCGCCTGGGCTTGCTTGCACCACAATCCCCGTTTCGTAGCCCTCCTGCATCCGCTGTTTGGTCCATCGCCACACTTTCTTATGACCCAGGAATTCGTAAGTTAGATTGGGCCTGTTTGGATTTGGATTGGTCAGATTATCTAATTGATAGAGCCGCCCATCCGGGTCGCGGTGCGAGTACTTACCAGCCGTCTTCTCATCGAGATTGTCTAGACCGTAAGGATTGTAAGGCCGGTTGAACACGGTTTCGCCGCCGCCGCCGTACAAAAAAATGGTGTCGTGATTGTTTGGCAATCCTTTGAAGGAAAGGCCTTTTGAGAGCGTTCGATGCCAGACGATCTCAGTTTGGAAATTGTTCTCACCGAAAATCTGATCGAGCATGACCTTGCTGTAATGGCTGGCGTGCCAGTCGCTGTGATAGTAAAAGCTGCCGGTCTTCTTGAGAACCCGCGACAACTCGACGCACCGAGGCCGCATGAACTCGATATAGGCCCGGGTGGATTCGTGGCGATCCTCAAAGGCGCGCTTCTCCTTGGTCTCCCCCCAGAATATTTCGTAGGTCCGGTTGGAATTGAAAGGCGGGTCGATATAGATAAGGTCGATGCACGCATCGGGCAGCTTTTTCAGTTGCTCCAGGTTGTCGCCGCAATAGACGACGCGGGTATCGAGAACGGAGGAAGGCTTCACCATTGGTAGGAACAGCATACAATGGCCCACGCTCGGCTGGCCGGAGAAATCGAGGCGGTCCTTTTCTGCTAGCATCCTCATTGGAGACAATTCAGGATGGATGCTCTAAACGGCGCGGGCCTTGGCGCCCGGCGCAATGAAGATATCGCTCTCGACCTGCTCAAATTTGTGGCCGCAACGGCCGGCGTGGGAAAGCCTGCTGTGCCCTCGACCGGATTCAGCGGCGCATCAACTCCGAAGACAGAGGAGCAAGTGGCCCAACTGCTCGAGCTCTACAGCCGTTGCCTCAAGGCAGTTCAAGGCAAGGAGCCGGAAAGCGGGGCCGCGCAATAGCCGGCGAACTCATAGTGCGCGTGGCTGTGGCTGGCGCCGGAGCCTTTGGGCGCAACCATCTTCGTGTGTATCGCGAGCTGGAAACGGCAGGGCAGGGCGTCGCGCTGGCAGCAGCCGTCGAGCCCGACGCGGCCCGCGCCGCCGATGCCGCTGCGAAGTATGGAATCCCTGTCTACTCTACCGTGGACGAGTTGCTGGCCGCGCGGCGCAATGCGGATCTCAAGGTGGATGCGGCCTCCGTCGCCGTGCCCACGGTGCATCATCACGCGGTAGCTTCGGCCTTGCTCGATGCGGGACTGGACCTGCTGGTTGAGAAGCCGTTGGCGGCGAACCTCGCAGAGGCCGACGAACTGATCGAGCTTGCGGAAAAGCGGCAACGCATTCTGCAGCCAGGTCATCTGGAGCGCTTCAACCCAACGGTCTTGACGGTGCAACCGCAATTGCGGCGGCCCATGTTCTTTGAGGCTCATCGGCTGTCTGTCTTCACGCCCAGAGCGCTGGATGTGGACGTGGTGCTGGACCTGATGATTCACGATTTGGACATCGTGCTATGCTTCGCCAACTCGCCGGTGCGCGAGGTGCGCGCCGTGGGCCTGCCGATTCTTTCGCCCAAGGTTGACATCGCCAATGTCCGCGTCGAGTTTGAGTCCGGCTGCGTGGCCAACTTCACGGCCTCGCGCGTTTCCACTGAACGAGTCCGCAAGCTGCGCTTCTTCGAGCCGCGCCAGTATGTTTCCATCGACTACGCGCGCCAGGACCTGCTGGTGATTCGCCTCGACTCCGGCGGCGCGGGGGGAACCGGTCCCAACCTGCTCGCCTCTATTCCGCCTCATATTGCCGCAATGATTCCGCCAGCGTTGGGCGCGGCGCTGGCGGCGGGGAAAGTCGACCCCGCGATGATTGCGCAGTTCGCAACCGCTGCCAAGATCGATCCTGCGGTGGTTGCTGCGTTCATTGCCCATGCGGGTCCGGCTCCGAGTCTCTCGTTCGTCAAGCCCGAGGTTACGCCCGGTGAACCGCTGCGTTTGGAGATTGAGTCGTTCCTTGATTCAGTGCGCAGCCGCCGCGAGCCGCGGGTTACAGCGCGCCAAGGCCGCAACGCGCTTGCGCTCGCATTGGAGATTCAGGCGTCGATGGTTGCACACGCCCATCGCGCGGGTCTTGATGACTTCTTCATGCCCGGCGCATAGCGCAGAACGAGCTTCAAGCCTCACGCAATCCCCAGCACCCGGTCGATAAAGCCTACGATGTATTTCCACACCAGATAATAGCCGATCAAAGCGCCCACAAAACAAGGCGCAATAAGCGCATAGGGCACCTCGCACGCCTGGAACCAGGTGGCACTGCTCGTGCCGAACTGAAGCACGCCTAGGCTCGTGGCCACAAGCGCACCGGCGGGCGCCAACAGCAGGGGCAGAATTGCCCCATGCAGGCCAAGGGGCAGATGCGTGGTTGTGTGCGAGCTCAGATGGAGCATGTTCCAGAGTCCCCAGAGGACAGGCACAACGGCCATGGGAAAAATCAGTCCCTGTTCAATCGGAACCGGCACTTTGAGCACGAGGCGCACAACGATGAAAACGGTGAGAAGCAGCGGCAGGATCAGCGTGGGAATAAAAGCTCCTGCCAAATACGCGCGAAGATACGGATGGGTGTTCATCGAAAACTCACTTTCTGCGGGCCACCAGGTCCGCTGGTTCACAGGCAATAAAGAAGCACGGGGATCGACGCCGGAAAGAACGCGGCGAAGCCGACAAGCCCAGCCAGCAGCGCCCAATCGAACCACGCCACGCGGAGCAAAGGCGACGCGGTGGATTCCGCATCGAGAAGCAGCAGCACCGCGGGCCACAGGTCGCGTTCGGGTTCGGCCTCGCCTTCAACCGGCGGCAAAGCCTGTTGCAAAAGTTGCTTCATGCGGTCCTCATCGTGTCCATTCATGGCGTGATCCCCTGTTGTTGAAGGTCTTTTCTCAGCAATCGCAGCGCGCGAAATACGCGCAGCTTTACCGCGGCAACCGAGATACCGAGCGCCTCGGCAACTTCCTTGCCGGGCAGTTCCTCGACCACCGACAAAACTGCCGCAATGCGCAACTTGGGCGGCAGCCGCTGAAAGGCCAGTGCGGTCTTGGTTCGAATCTCCGCGCCGATGGCCGCGTCGGCGGCGACCGGAGCGGCAATATCGGCGGGCAACTCGGTCTCACGGCGCGTGGTTCGCAGGTAGTCCAGTGCAACATTGGTGGCGATGCGCCGCGCCCAACTCTCAAACCCATGCGATGGCTGAAAGCGGGCGTGGGCGCAGTGAATGCGCCAAAAACTCTCGATGGTCAGGTCTTCGGCCGTTGCCGGGTTGCGCACGATGCGCAGGACCCAGCCGTAGACTGCGCGCTGATGCAGGCGGAAGAGCGTCTCGAAGGCGTTCAATTCGCCTTGCTGAAACTCGTTCAGGACGCTGCTCGGTTGGTTCTGCATCCGCCCATCCCTTTCTATTTATGCTTACGGGCCCGGAAGAAGAAAGGTTACATCCAAAGGGTGCACGAGTGGAGCCGCGTGCGGCGATGTTCTTTGGAAGCACCTTGGCCCCGGGCATGCAACGGGAGGCTCTCCCTTCAAGCTAAAGCGATTTTTCTTTGAAAAGAAATCGTATTCAAAGCTTGCTTGACAGGCGCTTCCTGGGGGCATTAGCGTTAGCTGCCGGAGGGTGGGCCGGGAACTCGCGGCAATGAATGCCGCAGGAGGAACGCGCCCGCCGATGAGGAACCAGATGAAGAAGCTCGGAATTTGGATTGTTGCAGTTGGAATCGCATTTTCTTGTGGATGTTCGATAACCGGGGCACAGAATGCCCAGAAGCCCGCGGACGCAAAGCCTGCGTATATGAATCCCAGCTTGCCTCCGGAGCAGCGTGCAGCTGATCTCGTGAGTCGAATGACGCTTGAAGAGAAAGCCACGCAGCTTGTGAATCAGGCGCGCGCGATTCCGCGGCTCAACGTGCCCGCATACGACTGGTGGAGCGAGGCGCTGCACGGCGTGGCGCAAGGCGGGACCACGGAGTTTCCCGAGCCCATCGGCCTGGGTGCCACTTTCGATGCGCCGGCCATTCATCGCATGGCGATTGCCATCGGCACCGAGGCGCGCATCAAGCATGTGCAGGCGGTACGCCAGGGGCTCAACACCTTCATGACGGGTCTGGACTTCTGGGCGCCGAACATCAACATCTTCCGCGATCCGCGCTGGGGGCGCGGCCAGGAGACGTATGGCGAAGATCCATTCCTGACGGGTCGTATGGCAGTAGCTTTCGTCACCGGCATGCAGGGCGACGATCCGCGCTATTACCGCGTTATCTCTACGCCCAAGCACTATGCCGTGCACAGCGGACCCGAGCCCACGCGCCACACCGCCGACGTGACGGTAACCAAGCACGACGAACTTGATACATATCTGCCCGCGTTTCGTGCTGCGGTGACCGAGGCCAAGGCCGACTCCGTAATGTGCGCCTACAACAGCATCAACGGCCAGCCCGCCTGCGCAAACGAATTCCTGCTTCAAGACCAATTGCGCGGAAAATGGGGCTTCAAAGGCTACGTCGTCTCCGATTGCGGCGCGGTGATCGACATCTTTTCAGGCCACCACTTCAAACCGACGCAGCCCCAGTCTTCGGCCATCAGCCTGCAACGCGGCATGGACAACGAATGCGTCGACTTCTCGATGAAGGTGAATGACGACCACGACTACCGGCCCTATCTCGATGCCGTCAAGCAGGGCTTCCTCAAGGAAAGCGATATCGATGTGGCGGTGACGCGGCTGTTTACCGCGCGCATGAAACTGGGCATGTTCGATCCGCCGGAAATGGTGCCGTATACAAAAATCGACGAGAGCCTGCTCGACAGCGCCGAGCACCGTGAAATGGCTCGCAAACTCGCCGATGAATCGATGGTGCTGCTGAAGAACGACGGCGTCTTGCCGCTGAAGACATCGGGAATCAAGATTGCGGTGGTGGGTCCTCTTGCGAACCAGACCAAGGTGCTGCTGGGCAACTACAACGGCACGCCGTCGCATACGGTCTCGATTCTCGAGGGTCTGCGCAACGAATTCACCAACGCGACCATTAACTATGTTCCGGGCACGCAGTTTCTCGGCAACGATGCGACGCCCGTGCCCGCGGGCCTGCTCACAACAGATGGCAAGCCGGGCGTGAAGGCCGTCTACGCCACCATGGACATGACCAACATGAATCGGCCTGTCATCTCCGCGCCGGCGGCCACGCGCATTGAGCCCACCATCGACGCCGCCGCGGAATCATTGCCCGCCGCAACCGCCGGCCTCAAGCCGCTGGTTATTCATTGGGAGGCAACACTTACCCCGCCCGACTCAGGCGACTATAACATCGGGCTTCTGGCCGGGGGCTTCTTCCGGCTCCGCCTCGACGGCAAGGATGTAACATCCGCCTGGAACGCCGATGGAGTGGAAGCCAAGCTCGGGCGCGTCCATCTCGAGGCCGGCAAACCGGCTCAGTTACAGGTCGACTACATGCTTGGCGATATGCCCTCGCCCGCGGCGCGGCTGGTGTGGTCGAAGGTCGACCTGAAACCGAGTGCGGAAGCAGTTGCCGCGGCCAGGAACGCCGATGTGGTGGTGGCCGTGGTGGGCATTACCAGCGAGCTTGAAGGCGAGGAGATGCAGGTAACTGAAGAGGGCTTCAAGGGCGGCGATCGCACGAGTATCGACCTGCCCAAGCCCGAACAGCAGTTGCTCGAGGCTGTTGCCGCGGCCGGCAAGCCCCTGGTTGTGGTGCTCACCAATGGCAGCGCTTTGGGCGTGAACTGGGCCAAGGATCACGCCAATGCCATTCTCGAAGCGTGGTACCCCGGCGAGGAGGGCGGCGCGGCTGTGGCGGAGACGCTCTCCGGCCGCAATAATCCCGGCGGCAAGCTTCCAGTTACCTTCTACAAGGATGTTAGTCAGTTACCGGCCTTCGAAGATTACTCGATGAAAGGGCGCACTTATCGTTACTTCGAGGGGATTCCACTTTATCCCTTCGGCTATGGCCTGAGTTATACCACTTTCTCTTACGGTGGACTTATGGGCCCCAACAATGCGGTGCCGGCGGGTACACCTGTGTCCATCCAAGTTACAGTGACTAACAACGGCATGAAGCCCGGCGACGAAGTGGCTCAGCTCTATCTCGAGTTTCCCGACGTTCCCGGTGCGCCATTGCGGGCGCTGCGGGGATTCCAGCGGGTGCATCTGGATGCGGGCGCTTCGCAGCAGGTGCACTTTGAGCTTAGCCCGCGCGACATGAGCATGGTGAGTGAAGCCGGAGAGCCGATCATTCCCGAGGGCCAGTACACGGTCTCGGTGGGCGGCAGACAACCGCATAGCGGCGCGAACGTTGTAACACTGAACTTCAAGGTGAAGGGCAAGTTGACGTTGCCGGAGTAACAAGCATCGGGCAATTGCAACTTAGGGCGTTCGCCGCTGCGGACGCCCTTTTTTCCGCACGTTCGCGGAGCACCTGCGCCGGCCGATCGCTGCGAGAGGTTACTCAGTGCCGCAGCGTCTCCCATTTGCCGGAGGTTGCTGAAGCGAACACGGCGTCAATAACGGCCATGTTGGCGATGCCGTCTTCAAGCGAGACCGGAACCTGAGCGTCATCAAGGACGGCCTTCGAAAATGCGTCGCCTTGCAGTGTGTACTGGTCGCAGGCGGGGAAAGTCTCGGTGGCGATTCCGCTGCCGGATAGATCGCCGGTGCTGTCGATGAAGATCCGCGTGGGACGATCGGGCGGCGCGTTGACGGGGATTTCAATTTCGATGCGGCCGCGCGTGCCGACAAAATGGATGCGCTGGTATGGAATGAGCTGCGTGCCGCAGGTGAAGATGGAGTGGCCGCCAGGGAATTCGAGGATGGCCGAGGTAAGGCGATCGGTGCGCATGTGGGGATCGCGATCAATGAGCGAGACTACGCGGCTGGGCTCCTGCGCAAATCCGTAGCGCGATGCGTGGATCATGTAGCAGCCGATGTCCATAAGTGCGCCGCCGCCGATATCGGCGCGATTGCGGATGTTATCCGGGTCGATGTTGAAGTAGCTGAAGAAGCCGGCAACAGAGCGGAGTTCCCCGATGCGGCCTTCGTTGAGCAGTTGGTGGAGGCGGAGCCATTGGGGAAAGCTGCGGATCATGAAGGCTTCGCCTATCTTGACTCCGGTGCGGGCGCGAACGGCGAGCAGTGTTTCAGCTTCAGCGACGCACATGGCGAGCGGCTTTTCGCAGAGAACGTGCTTACCGGCTTCTGCCGCCTTGATGGTCCAGGGTATGTGAAGGTGGTTGGGAAGAGGGTTGTAGATGGCGTCGATATTGGGGTCGGCGAGGAGTTCTTCGTATGAGCCGTAAGCGGCGGGAATGCTGAGCGTGGCCGCGGCGGCCTGGGCCTTGGCGAGATCGCGCGATGCAATGGCCGCGACGCTCGAGTATTGGCCCTGCTGCATGGCGGGGATAACTTTCTTCAGGCCGATGTTAGCGGTGCTAAGTACTCCCCAGCGGAGTTTCCTGGGGATCCCGACATCAGGTTTGCCGGCCGGCAAGGGCGATAACTGCTCGGTGTGTTTCATAGGATGCGTGAAGTTCTCCCGTGATTGATTTTACGGCGAGCCGTCATGTTGGCAAAGAATGGAACTTGACAGACGCGAATCTCTTTCACAGAGTTAGGGCCTTGATCGCTTCGGAATGCAGATCGGGCGTGGATCGCGGCGAAGCGGTGTAGACGGCAGTCCGCTCGATGCGGTCGCCGATGTTCATGGTGGTGAGCGGTCCGGCGGTTTCGAGTTCGACATAGTTCATCGGATCGGGATTCGTGTAAACCTGGGTAATGCAACCGTCATCGGGATATTCTCCAGGCCCAGGTTCAGCATCGATTCGAACGACGCAGTTTTTTCCCACCCAGGCAAGGCTGGTTCCATCCGAACCGATCTTTACGAGTTCGCATGGATGGCGGACGAGCGATAGGACGCCGTCGTCGATTCTCAGATCCGCGGGTTGGGCGCCAAACAGATGAGAGTATCCGTTGGCAAACTTCGATTCGCGCGGAATTAATATCGCCACGCACTCGGGGTTCTGCAACTGGGTGATGGTCCAAACGCCAACCTTGACCGGGCCGCCGGTACGCTTGCGAAATTCGGACCGGATGCGCATGACGGGCCGGCCGGGATCGAGCTCGACATAGCGCGCGATCTGAATGCCAAAGCTTCGATCGACGGCCGATGTGAGGGTGACCGATGATTCGGTGGCGACGGCATTCATGGGTTGCGAATCGAATGCGTCGGGGGGCGGCCAGGAGCGGCCTTGCACCTTTGGCCAGGCGGATTGTGGGGCGGGCCAGCATTTATCTCCGCCATAATTGCGCCACTCGCGCGGAAGCGGAAGATCGGCGGGCGGCTCGTGACGCCGGCCATCGAGCGCCGAGTTTCTCCACAACGCGCCCACCGGATCGTCGAGCAGACGCAGTTGCATCACGCGCCCGATAGAGGGAACGACGACGGCCTCAATGAGGCCATTCTGTATCTGGAAACAATCGGACCAGCCGTGCCAGGAGATGCGGGCAACGGACACGCCGGCCACTTGACTGGAAGTTGGATCGAGGATTGAGAGCGGCTCGCAGCGGCTTTCCAATTTGTTCTTTCTCTCGCATGCCTTGCAACGCGGCCTTGGCTTTCTGGATGTTCGTTCCCTCAGGGGCTAAAGCCCGCGTTTTTTTGCTGCACTTTCGGCACGACTGAAGTCGTGCCCTTTCAAGCCAATGAGTTTTTCCGCAACCTGTAAAGCCCGCGTTCTTTTTGCTGCATTCTCGGCACGACTGAAGTCGTGCCCTTTCAAACCATCGGATTAATCAGAGGTTCCCTGCTCTTCGGCTCCAGAATGGCAATGGCCAGAACAATCTCAATTGCCGGTGAGTTACTTATTGCCGGCAGCTTCCTTATCGGTTTCAACTTCTCTTTCGGTCAGGTGATCGAACCATGTGAACTTGAGAATGGCCGAGGTAACAAGAATCACGGCGAGAGCGATAGCGACGCGATCGAACTCCTGAATCACGATGTAGAGCGGCAACGCGACCAGGCTGACCTGCCACACAATTCCGACGGCGATGTTGAACATGTCGCGGAAGAAGTCTTTGTTGCGCTTGAAGGCGGGATCTTGGGCAAGGACCTTCTTCAACACCGGCCCCCAGAAACCCCATGGACGAACGCGGCGATAGAAGTCCATGAGCACTTCATCCGGCTCCGGCTTAGTGAGATACGTGCCAAGCAGGCAGCCGGTGAGCGAGACGCAAAGCACCAGGGGGAAGATGATGACCACCTCCATGTTGATGGAGTAAGTCGACAGCAGATGTTGGACGAAGGGGATTCTGGCAACGATCGGAGGCATCGCCAGCGCCGATGCGATTCCTGTAATCATGCCCCAGAAATAGCCCCATCCATTGAAGCGCCACCAATACCACTTGAGCACGTTCGAGGCAGTGTAGCCACCCCACAATCCGGAGACAATCCAGACCACGACCTCATTCACCGACGTGACGTTCCATCCGATGGCCACGCCGATCACGATCACGGTAAAGGACGCCAGATAACTCAGGCGAACATAAGTCTTGGGCGACGCATTGGGGTTGATGAAGCGCTTGTAAATGTCGTTAACAAAGTACGGCGGCGCGGCGTTAACTGTGGCGGCAAAGTTCGACATAAAGGCCGCCAGCAAGCCGGCGATCAAAAAGCCCAGTAAACCAACCGGAACGAATTGTCCCAGCGCCATCGGCAGCACTTGCTCAAAGTCCAGTTTGGCTCCCATGGCGCGAAGGTTGGGATTATAGAAGGCAGCAGCCAGCACCGTGAGTCCGATGACCAGAAAGTAGCGCGGAGGGGTAAGGACGATATTTACCCAGGCGCTCATCATCGAGGCTTCGCGGGGATTCTTCGCGGAAAGAACGCGCTGCATATCGTAGTTAGGCGCGGGTCCGGCGGCAGAGATCGGAATCCCTTTGAAGAGCAGCATCAGGACGAAGAATCCGAAGAGCTCATATTTATCATCGGCAATCTTGGCTCCGGCTGCCGGAAGCAACGTTGCCCAATCCAGATTCAAATGCCAGCCGAAAAAGACGTTGTCCCAACCTGCGGGCACCCACCGGCGCAGCATCTCCGGAGCAACTTCTCTCATGGCGATAATGCCCACCGAGAACGAGGCGATGGAGAGGATGAAGAACTGGACAACCTCAGTGATCACCACGCTGATCATGCCGCCCTTGATCACGTAAATAGCCGTAACGGAGATAAGGATAAGCGCATATTCATTAGCCGAAAGATGCCAGGGCAGGAAGGTCTCGGCAAACTTGCCGATGCCTTTGAATGCGTATGTGAAGAAGCCGATGATGCTGACAAAGGCATAGATAACGACGATGAGGTGTGAGAACTGCGCGCCACGGCCGGTTCCGAAGCGGGTCTTGATCCACTCCGCGCCGGTCATTACATTGGAGCGGCGCAGCCACGCGGAGAGATACACCATCAGGAATATCTGGTTGAAGGTGGGCCAGAGCCACGGAATCCAAACGCTCTTCAACCCATAGACGAACATCCATGAGACCAGCAGCATGGTGCCGCTGATGTCGAACATCCCCGACGCATTGGAGATGCCCAGCATGTACCAGGGCATGGCATTGCCGCCGAGAAAATAATTCTGCATGCTCTGCGAAGCGCGGTGCGAAACCCAATAACCGATCACGACCGTGGAGAGCAGATAGGCCACAATGATCGCGATGTCAACGACGTGAAGATGCATTTAGCGCCTCATTCTTTGCGGAAGCCGGCATCGGGACCGGACTTCCGCGATTTTCTATCGCAACTCGCCGGCAAGTAGAAACACCAGCGACGCTTGCCAGTTGATGCAGATTTCATTGCTTGCATAGGAAGCCAATTGATCGGCATAGATCTTTGCCGGCGGCAGATCCTTGGGCAGCGCTTGCAACACGGCGTCGGCGCGGCCCGCGTTTGGCCCGCCGGAGAGCAAGCCAGGCCAAGGCTTATCCTGCTTTCCATCCCCGCTAGGCCGGTGATGCGGATGCTGGAAGGGATTGTCGCCCACCCGCGTGACCCACGAGAGCGAGAATGTGTTTCGTCCCAGCAGATAGTGCAGATTGTCGCGCGCCGCGTCAACGAAACTGGGGTCGGGCGCAAACAGATCGGCGATGAGCAGATACATTCCGTATTCGGCATCGACGCCATTTGAGCCCCACACGTAGTCCTTCGCCTGCATGCTCACGTGGTAGGGATTGGCGCGGGTACGGTCGGCGATGGAGTGAGCCGCCGCAAGGGTCCGCTGCCGGATTGCATCAATCGCCTGGGCATCGAATTCTTTGCGATGGCCGAGCACATAGGACCAAAGAGCCATGGGCGCCATCTGGTTCCAGTTTTCCACGGGGGGTGAATCGAGCTTAGGCAGAAACTCCGCATAATTGTTCAGGAAGAAGTCGCTGTATGCGGTTTCGCCGGTGGTGCGGTCCAGTTCCGCGGCGGCCCAAAGCCGTTCGTCTTTGCAGGTGGCGTCGCCATAGACGCCGGTGTTGACGCCGGGCGGATTCCGGAATGTGACATTGGGATATTTTTCTGTCCATGCCCAGGCGCGGCGAGCAGCATCGAGCGACAGCGCGGCAAACTTCGCGTCATATGGTTTATAAACGCGTGCTGCAATCGCGGCGACCGCGGCAAGATCCGCAGTGGCGCATGTGCTCTTATAGGGTGCAGCGCCGGTTCCCATCACCTCGCTGGGCAGCTTGTCGTCTTCAGGCGGAATAAAGCCCGGGAAGTTCTCACTGGTTTGCTTCTGCCATGCGCCGCCGTCCTCGTCCTGCATTTTGAGCATCCACTCCAGGTTCCAGCGCGCTTCGTTCAGGATGTCGGGCGTGCCGTTTCCGGTCTCGGGAATATTGAGTCGAATGCCCTTGATCTTTTTGCCGTAGATCTCCCAGGTCCACAACAAGGTGCCCGTGCTGACTCCGGAGTTGACCACGTAGCGGCCATAGTCGCCCGCGTCGTGCCATCCGCCGATGTTGTCGCGCGGCCCTTTGGCGCCCGACGATGGGTGAAACTCGCCGTGCAGATGGCAGGCGGGGTGCGTGTAGCCGGGGAATTCGGGGCCCATGTCGACCGCTGTGCCGCAGCGTTGGCCGTAGAAGGCGCGCATCGCCATATAGTAGGTGTGCTCGAAGACGTCTTTCCCGATGGAGAAATTCCAACTGCGGCCCACGCCGGGGATCTCAAGGGAATAGGTTCCCGCCTTGCGAAAGCTGGAGAAGTCCGCCGCCTGCACCTGGTCGCCGGAGTTGGAGTCGGCCTCAGGCAGCGTCAACTTGCCGTGAAAAACCGCAGCGCCGTCGCTGGAGCGCAGGATCTGAAAGGTTGTAATGGGAGGCGTGGCCGGCCCGCCCGGCAAAGTGACCAGGGCGACCTTGGGGCCGTCCAGAGGATACCCGACCTGATCGACCTTGATAGCCAGAGTGGGATTATCGGCTGCGTGAGCCAAGGCGGACAAAAGAAGTCCTGCAAGAACGATGGAGAGGGAAAGCTCTCGGCTGAACGGCGCGCGGGTGAGGGACGGAAACCGGAAACCTGCCATATGTGAACTTTCGCTTTGCTTAACGGATCGGAATCAGTACGAGAACGCGCAAGTGTTTCACGATCCCACTGCTGTTGGCAACGGTACCGGACACACCGGGAGTTCTTTGCCTGATTTTGGCCCGCGGAGATACTTTGTCACATTCGCACTACCCTGCGCAAGTGTTTCCTTGTGTCCCAAAGTACCGCGAAGTGTTCTAGAAAAACGTTTGATTAGCTTTCCGGCCGGGGACTATACTTGGGGCGTCCATGAATCGAGGAAACACGCACTATGAAGTTCGGCTATTTTGACGATTTGAATCGCGAATATGTGATAACGCAACCAGATACGCCGCTGCCGTGGATCAATTACCTGGGTTGCGAGGCTTATTTCGGGATTATATCCAACACTGCCGGAGGCTACTCGTTCTATCGCGATGCGCGCCTTCGCCGCATTACTCGCTACCGCTACAACAACGTGCCGCTGGACTTCGGCGGCCGCTACATCTACTTGCGCGACGACGATTCGAAGCAGTTCTGGTCTCCCTCGTGGCAGCCGACTCGCCACGATCTCAAAGACTACTCGTGCCGGCATGGCATGGGCTATTCGGTGATCGGTTCGAGCTATAGCGGCATCGAGGCGCACACGCGCTACTTTGTGCCTCTGGATGAGAACCTGGAGATCTGGCAGTTGACGGTGACCAATCGCAGAGCAACGCGCGCGACTATTTCGGCATTTGCGAACATCGAATTCTGCCTGTGGGATGCGCAGGACGACGGCACCAACTTCCAAAGGAACTTCAACATTGGACAGGTGGAAGTGGAAGACGGCGTCATCTATCACAAGACCGAGTATCGCGAGCGCCGCAACCATTTCGCATACTTCGCATGCTCCGAACCGGGCGCAGGATTCGACACGCAGCGCGAGGCGTTCCTGGGCCGCAACCGCGGTTGGGACAGGCCCGCGGCTGTCGAGGCCGGCCAACTGACCAACTCGATTGCGCATGGCTGGTCGCCCATCGGCGCGCATCAGGTCAAGCTGATCCTGGAACCTGGAGAGACACGGCAGGTGGTCTTCCTTCTCGGCTACCAGGAGAATCCCGTAGACAACAAGTTCGATCCGCCCGGCTCGCAGACCATCAACAAGAAGACCGTCAAGCCGATCATCGCAAAGTATCTCGAAGCCAGCGAGGCCGACACTGCATTCGAGCGGCTGCGGCTTTACTGGGAGAGCGTGCTGAGCGTCTTTCAAGTCAACACGCCGGACGTTCACACCAACCGCATGGTTAACATATGGAATGCATATCAGTGCATGGCCACGTTCAACATGTCGCGCTCGGCGTCGTTTTATGAATCGGGAATCGGGCGGGGCTTGGGCTTCCGCGATTCGAATCAAGACCTGCTGGGGTTTGTGCACATGGTGCCTTCGCGGGCGCGCGAACGCATATTGGACCTGGCGGCAACGCAACTGCCGACCGGCGGCGCATACCACCAGTATCAGCCGCTCACCAAGCGGGGCAACAACGACATTGGCGGCGGTTTCAACGACGATCCGCATTGGCTCATCGTGGGCGTATCCGCGTATTTGAAGGAGACGGGCGACTGGAGCATTCTGGACGAGCCGGTACAGTATGACAACGAGCCGGGATCGGAGGCGCCGCTGTATGACCACTTGCAGCGCAGCTTCAACTACACATTGTCGCGGCTGGGGCCGCACGGCCTTCCGCTGATTGGGCGCGCGGACTGGAACGATTGCCTGAACCTGAATTGCTTCTCTGACACGCCGGGCCAGAGCTTCCAGACCACGACCAATAAGGACGGCAAGGTTGCCGAATCGGTTTTCATTGCCGGGCTGTTTGTCTACGCGGGGCGCGAGCTTGCCGCCATCGCGCAGCATCGCGGGTTGGATGCGGAAACCGATTCATACCTGCACGGAGCGGCGAAGATGGAAGCTGTCATCCGCGAGCATGGGTGGGACGGCGAGTGGTTTCTGCGCGCCTACGACGACTTCGGCGCCAAGATCGGCTCGAAGGATTGCGAAGAGGGGAAGATCTTTATCGAGTCGAACGGCTTTTGCGTGTTGGCCGGAATTGGACTTGACGATGGCCGGGCGCTGAAGGCGATGGATGCGACGCGCGAGCACCTGGCGACGAAGCATGGCATCGTTGTGCAGCAACCGGCGTACTCCAGATACTACTTGAACCTCGGCGAGATATCGTCTTATCCGCCGGGATACAAGGAGAATGCGGGCATCTTTTGCCATGTGAATCCATGGGTCATGATCGGGGAAACGCGCCTGGGCCGCGGCGATGCGGCGCACGACTACTACAGCCGCATCAATCCGTCGGCGCGCGAAGAGATCGGCGAACTGCACCGTTGCGAGCCGTATGTTTATGCGCAGATGATTGCAGGCAAGGATGCGCCCACGTTCGGCGAAGCCAAAAACTCGTGGCTCACCGGCACGGCGGCATGGAATTACTACGCGATTGTGCAGTGGATTCTTGGCATACGCACATCGTTGGACGGGCTTGAGATTGCGCCGGTGATTCCCAAGAGTTGGCCAGGGTTCACGGCGACGCGCATCTTCCGCGGAGTGGTTTATAACATCTCGATCGAGCGCCAGGGCGAAGGCAACCAGATTGCGTTGATGGCGGACGGGGTGGTGATCGAGGGGAACACTGTGCCTCCGCCCGCGGATGGACGGAAGGAAGTTTCAATCAAAGGCGTCCTTAGCTAGAGCGTGTTTCAAAAATCTGTTTTGTGTCAGGGCACGACTTTAGTCGTGCCGAAAACGGGCCGTAGAAGAAGGGGTTTTAACCCCCGAGGGACAGCAACCTGAATTCAGCGACCATTTTTGAAACGCGCTCTACGAAGGAAATTAGTCAGGAGAAATATTTTGTACGTTGCGAGTGAACAGCGGTACGACACAATGCAATACCGGCGCTGCGGGCGAAGCGGCGTGAGGCTGCCTGCCATCTCGCTGGGGCTGTGGCACAACTTCGGCGGGGTTGACGTTTTTGAAAACAGCCGCGCCATGGTGCGGCGGGCCTTCGATCTGGGAATCACGCACTTCGACCTCGCGAACAATTACGGGCCGCCGCCGGGAAGCGCGGAGAGTAACTTCGGTGAGATTCTGCGGCTTGACCTCATGCCTCATCGCGATGAGCTGATCATCAGCAGCAAGGCGGGCTGGGATATGTGGCCCGGACCCTATGGCAACTGGGGTTCGCGCAAGTATCTGATCGCGAGTTTAGACCAGAGCCTGCGGCGCATGGGCCTTGAGTACGTGGACATTTTCTACTCGCATCGGCCCGACCCGGAGACGCCCGTGGAGGAGACTATGGGCGCACTCGACCAAGCTGTCCGCTCCGGCAAGGCGCTCTATGCGGGCATCTCCAGTTACAACGCGGAGCAGACCAGAGCCGCTGCGAAAATTTTGCGCCAGCTCGGGACGCCGTGCCTGATTCATCAGCCGAAGTATTCCATGTTCGACCGTTGGGTTGAAGATGGGCTTTTGGATGTGCTGGGCAATGAAGGGATCGGCGGGATTGCCTTCTGTCCGCTGGCGCAGGGATTGTTGACCAACCGCTATTTGCAGGGCATTCCAAGCGATTCGCGCGCATCGAAGCCGCATGGATTTCTGAAGAAGAAAGACATCGACGAGCATCGCCTGCAGCAGGTTCGCGCGCTGAGCAAGATTGCTGAGGGACGCGGACAGTCGCTGGCGCAGATGGCGCTGGCCTGGGTGCTGCGCGACGATCGGATGACTTCAGCACTGATTGGCGCGAGCCGCGTGGAGCAGATCGAGCAGAATGTGGCGGCGCTCGCCAACCTAGAATTCTCAGCCGATGAATTAGGCCGGATCGACGCGATTCTGAAGCAGGCTGCGTGATGGAGTTTGAAGGGAGAACTCCCTGTGGACGACTTACGGCAAAGGGTTGAAGAGGAGCTCACGTCCGATATTCTTCCCTTCTGGCTCAAGCACTGCATCGACGATGAGCACGGCGGGTTCCGCGGGCAGATTGCCAACGACTTGACGATCGATCGCCACGCGGCCAAGGGCCTGATCCTGAATGCGCGGATTCTGTGGACGTTTTCGAAGGCGTTCGGCGTCTATCGCGACCCGGTGTATCTTGCCACAGCTCGACGCGCGTATGAATACATCTCTCAGTACTTCTGGGACAACGAATTTGGCGGCGTCTACTGGATGGTGGACTGCGAAGGCCGGCCGCTGGACACCAAGAAGCGCATCTATGGGCAGGCGTTCACCATTTATGCGCTGGCAGAATATGCGCATGCCGGCGGCGGCCAGGAAGCAATCGGGAGAGCCATGCAGTTGGTGGAGCGGGTCGAGTCCGCGGGCCACGACGATGTGAACGGCGGCTACTTTGAAACGTTTGAGCGCGACTGGACTGCCGCTGCCGACCAACGGTTGAGCGAAGTGGATATGGACGAGAAAAAGTCCATGAACACTCATCTGCATCTGCTTGAGGCTTACGCCACGCTGCTGCGTTACCGCGAGGATGCGACGGTTCGTTTCCGGCTCAGGGAATTGATCGAGGTTTTTCTGAAGCACATTATCGATCCGGCCACGCAGCACTTCATTCTCTTCTTCGACGAGGAGTGGCATCCGCGCTCAGAGGTGATTTCGTTCGGACACGACATTGAGGGAAGCTGGCTGCTGTGCGAGGCGGCGGAGGTTCTTGGCGATCCGGATGTATTGAAACGCGTGCGCGAGACCGCGGTAAGAATGGCGCAGGCCGTCTACGATCAGGGATTGGACACGGACGGCGGCTTGCTGTACGAGGCCGATCCGACGGGCATTATCGATTCCGATAAACATTGGTGGCCGCAGGCTGAGGCCGTGGTCGGTTTTCTGAACGCCAATGAATTAACTGGCCGGCAGCACTTTATGGATGCCGCTAAGCGAAGCTGGAAGTTCATTGAGCAGCATATCGTCGATCGCGAGCATGGGGAGTGGTTCTGGCTTGTATCGCGAGCAGGCGTACCCGATGCAACCACGGATAAGGTGGGACCGTGGAAGTGTCCCTACCACAACAGCAGAACCTGCTTTGAGGTAATGGAACGGCTGGACGCGAGAATGCACCCGCACCGGAGCGCAGGCCAGGGCGCACGCGGGGCAAGCATGGAAACAGCGGAGTGAAGCGATGAAGCAGGCAGCATTCAGGAAGAGCGTTTTGGCGTTGTTGAAGCAGCAGGAAAAACTGCTGACGCGGCGCAATCGACAAGTGCCCGGCGGCAATGGTATCTACGAACGCTATGAGTTTCCAGTCCTGACGGCCGCGCACGCACCCATCGCATGGCGCTATGACCTTGATCGGAAGACCAATCCCTTCCTGATGGAGCGGATCGGAGTGAACGCCGCCTTCAATGCCGGCGCGATTCTTTACAAGGGCAAATATCTGGTGGCCGCGCGGGTCGAGGGCGTGGACCGCAAATCGTTTTTCGCGGTCGCCGAGAGCCCGAATGGAACGGACAACTTTCGCTTCTGGGATTATCCGATTCTGATGCCCGAGACCGGCGACCCGGATATCAATGTTTACGATATGCGGCTGGTCAAGCACCAGGACGGATGGATCTACGGACTGTTCTGCACCGAGCGCAAGGACCCGAAGACGCCGGAGTGGGACACCTCGTCGGCCGTGGCGCAGTGCGGCATTGCCCGCACAAAAGACCTGAAGACATGGGAGCGGTTGGCGGACCTGAAATCGAAGTCGCCCCAGCAGCGCAATGTGGTGCTGCATCCCGAATTTGTCGACGGCAAGTACGCCTTCTACACACGCCCGCAGGACGACTTTATCCAGGCCGGCAAAGGCGGCGGCATTGGCTGGGGATTGGCGCCGAGCATCGAGAATGCGGTCATCGACGAAGAAATCATTTTGGACAACCGCGAGTATCACACCATTCAAGAGGTGAAGAATGGCCTGGGGCCAGCGCCGATCAAGACTCAGCAGGGCTGGCTGCACCTGGCGCACGGGGTCCGCAATACCGCTGCCGGCCTGCGCTACGTGCTCTATCTGTTTTTGTGCGAATTGAATCGGCCGTGGGTAGTGACGCACAAGCCGGCGGGTTACTTCATCGCGCCTGAAGGCGACGAGCGGGTGGGCGATGTCTCCAACGTCGTGTTCAGCAATGGCTGGATCGAGCGCAAGAATGGCGATGTGTTGATCTACTACGCCTCATCGGACACGCGGCTGCACGTGGCTACGAGCTCTGTCAGCCGCCTGCTCGATTATGTGCTGCACACGCCCGCCGATCCGCTGCGCAGCCACGCCTGCGTGGAGCAGCGTTACGCACTGATCGAAAGGAATCGGGTGGCGCTAGAAAAGCTGAAGTTGCCCGGCGGGAAGAAGGCTTCAGCAAAAATCGGCAGGCCTGTGAAGGCGAAAAAGTCTTAGCGGAGATTGATCGGACGCGAAATTGGTCGCGCTATTTTTGTTGCTGATTCTTGGTGGCAGATTGAGAGTCAGGCTGGGCCGCGCTCTTGGCGTCGTTCTGTGCGGCCAGCCGCGCCGCCTTTTCGGCTTGCTTGCGCTTGTGGTGGCGCACCAAATCCGGCCAGAACTCGATCACTTCGGAGCCCACAATCCCCTCCGCAGTCACGGTTAGCCCATCGGAAATCGTATCCGTGACCGTGCGCTCGGAGGCAGGGTAATATGCGCGGCCAATCGCGGAGCCGATCAGGTTGCCTGTAACGTTGGCGTAGTTCGGTCCCCACCGGCCGTTGTCGCGCCTGCACCATACCGTGCCTCCGGCAGCCCACAGAATGCGCTTGATAGCGGGCCCTTTCCCCATCTGAAAGTAACGGGGATCTTCGTGCCACCAAGATGTCAGCACGGCGTTGCCGAAAAAATTCCCCGTGAAGTAATCGGTATAGGCGGCGCCAAATTTCTTCGCGTAGCCTTGCGCACCCTGCCCCCATTCCGGGTAGTCGCTGCCGGCCTGCCCGATGCCGGCGACCACCAAGGCCAAGCCAAAGGGCCAAGGATCGGTGACGCTCTTGAAGAAAAGCTTGTATTTCTGACCCGCGGAGAGCGGAAGGGCGTCGGGGTTTCTTGTGGTGTTGAAGGTAGCCATGATACCTCCCACACGTTGGTGAAACTGCTGCTGGAGCTGCTCCTCTGCCTTGTCGTGCTGGCTCTTTTCAGCCGCGGACTGCGGTGTGGGGGACTGGGTGGAACTGCTCTGGGCCGGAGCGGGTGCCGGGGCCGGCTGCTGGGCGCTTTGGCTTGGCTCGGCTGGGCTCTGCTGGCTTGAAGATTCGGAATTGGCAACCGCGATCTGCGGTTGCGGAGCGTCGGGAATTAAGCCCGGAGGGTTTGCCTCCGCAATGGCGATCGGACGCGAGTCCGGCTCCTGCGATAAAACACAACATGGCAGGGCCGGAAGGACAATGCCTGCAAGAAGAACAGCAAGGATTGAGGAGGAACCTAAACGCATCCAATCACCAAGTGTCAGAGTAGGCGTTCGCCAGGACGGATGACCTCGAGAAGAAGCAGACACAGCCGGACAAAGTCAGACTCCAGGGTAAATCACCCATTGGAAGCTATTGGTTCAGGTTCCGCGGCTGGGCTACGGTTGAGTGTGGGCAATGATACCTGTCCGTTAGACGCAGTTTGCGGCCTCGCGGACACAGGGAAATACCGATGAGGAACCCATGAAGATTAGTTTAGCCGCATAGGCGGCGAAATTCATGGGATTTTGCCGGTGCAGGTGATTCACGGCGAGCGGAACAGGCCGGAGAGGTTCAGAGCCTCTCTCGAAGCGCGCTGGCTGCGTCCGAGAGCGTGATCATCAGGGTCATCGGATCGACTGGCGACGAAGTGAACCCCTTTTTCTCATAGAATCGCTTTGCGCTCTCCGAGATTGCACGAACGAGAACTGCCCGAATTCCAGCGATTTCAGCGGCTTGCGCGGTTCGCAGCACCGCATCTTTCAGGAGAGCCGACCCGATTCCGCGTCCGTGATACCGGAGATCGATGGCAAGCCGGCCGATCACCATCACCGGCACGGGGTCCGGCATATTTCTCCGGATTCGACCGGGCGCATCGGCGTGTGCCGCGCCGCCTGCGGCAAGCGCATAGTAGCCCACAACAAGCTGCCCGGAAAGAGCTACATAGGTCCGAGAAGCGCCTGTTTCTTCGTTTTGGAGCGCTCTGCGCTTGAGCCAGTCGTCAAGCTCCGGCTCGCCGCATTGGAATTGAGACAGATCGTGCGCTTGGGTCAGCTTCCCCGGAGCGGAGAGATCGGGAGGCGCGCCGCTCATTTCTCCCACGGCGCTTTGGTCTGGAGCAATCGAGCGAGCCGTGGATTGCTTTTGGGCGGGGCGTCGAGAATGGCCATGAATCGTTGGAACGCTTCGTCGTCCAGAAAGAAGTAGCGCCGGTCGAGCAGGACAGATTCCGCTTCCCGGCAGGCGGCCTCAAGCATGAAATCGGAACGGTTGCGGCCTTGCGCCTTGGCCGCCTGGTCAATGAGCATCTTTTGGCTTCGGCTGACGCGAAGATTGATGTTCTCCTCGCGCAGTTGGCTCGATTTCGGGGCCATCGTGCTCATCGGCAATTCCTCCGTCCGTGCTTACAATCAATGTACATCGATGTGCGCATGATGTAAACACTTGGAGCCCCCAAGTCTAGAAAGCGAGGTCTGTGGCACCCGACGGGCTACCGGACTACTTTTGAGCAGGCTTCGCATCGGCTGGCGCTAAAGACTTGATAAGCTCCTCCATGTCCTTAGCCATCTCGTCGACCAGGATTCTGGTGCGATCCTGCGTGCGTTTCATCACCATCGGCATGTATTCCTGCATAATGGCAGGCTGCGCATCCAGCAAATGCTGGCCTGCGGGGGAATTGTAGAAGACGATAAACGCGTCCACATCCGAGCGGCTCAGATGGTGCTGGTAGATTGACGCCATGTCGTCGAGCATCTCATCGACGGGATAGAGGTTGATGGCCTTCTCCAAATACTTGCTCATCATCTTGTCGATGGCTGCCTGCTGCTCGGGAGTAAGCTGCTTTGCCCCTGGCAGTTTCGAGGTCATCTCTTCCATTTGGGCTTTGACCTGCTGCTGAATCATTGCCGGCATCGCGTTCATTATGCCTTGCAGTTGCTTGCGCAGCCGCATCGCCTCGAAAAGCCTTGCTAACTGCTCCCTTGTCGGCTGTTGATCGGGCAGAATGGTTGGCGCCATGGGTATAACTGTCGTGTGCTCATCCGGGGCCTGCGCCAACATGGGCGAGGCCACCAGCAATCCCAGGCCGATTCCTATAGCGAACCGATATGCTTTGTTCATCATCTCCTCATCGTTCCTTGCGGATCACAATCACGGTGGTCGACCTGACCGCTTCTTCGTCCTGGCCTTTCCTCAATTGTTTGCGGCGATGTCGAAGCAAGGCCCATTGTGCGCTTAGGGTATTGCCTCAAACCGCGAAGTCGATAAACCCACGCTGCGGGTCGGTGGAGATGAGCTTGACGGTTAGCTTGTCGCCGACGTCGAGGCCTTTGCCGCCCTGAACCAGCATTCCATCCACGTGCGGATCGAGGGTGCGGACGAAGGTGCCGTACTTGTTCACGCCGGTGACGATGGCTGGAAAGCTCTGCCCGATGCGCGGGCGCAGAACCACGGCGGCGATGCGCTTCTGCATGTCGCGCTCGACCTTGCGGGCGGCGTCTTCCATTAATGTGCAGCGCGCGGCGATGGCGTTTAGGTCGCCCTCGGAGTAGGGCTGCGGCGTGTTGGCCAGATGCGCCTTCATCAGCCGCCCCGTCACCATGTCGGGGAAGCGGCGATTGGGAGCGGTGGAGTGGGTGTAGTCCTGAACAGCCAGGCCGAAGTGGCCCGGCGAGGGCTCGTTGGGCTTGACCAGAACGTACTCGCCGGGGCCCATGAGCTTGATTACGGTCAACGACAGATCCGGAAAGTGGTCTGGATCCTTCTGCTTCTGGGCAAGCAGGAAGTCGTTGAGCGCCTTCGAGTCGGGCTGCTCGGGGAGGGTCGTACCCAGGCCGGCGGCCACTTCGACGATGCGGTCCCAGCGCTTGGGCACGCGCACGATGCGGCGAATCGAGGCTACGCCGGCGGCCTCGAAGATGCGCGCGACGACGCCGTTGGCCGCCACCATGAATTCCTCGATGAGAGAAGTAGCGCGGTTCTTCTGCTGGCGGACGATATCGACCGGTTGATCCCCGGTCATCTCGGGCCGGGTTTCGATGGTTTCAAGATCGAGCGCCCCGTGCTGAAATCGTCCACCGACCATGCGCTGGGCCGCCGCGTCCTGGAGCTTGAGCTGCGCGGCCAAATCGGCGCTGGCGGCGACCTTGGCTGGAGCAGTGCCCGTGCCTTCGAGCCACGCGCCCACGGAGTTGTAGGCCAGCTGAGCGCGGTTGCGGACCAGCGCGGCATAGACCTTGCCGTCAGAGGCAGTACCGGCAGCGTCGACCGAGAACTCGATCACGTGGGCCACGCGGTCTTCATTCTCGTTGAGTGAGGTGATGCCCTCGGAAAGCTCGGCGGGAATCATGGGAAAAACTTTGACCCCGGTGTAGACGGAAGTGGTCTCGCTGCGGGCGTGGGTGTCGATGACGGTGCCGATTTTCACGCGGGCGTCGACATCGGCCACACCGACGAGAACGCGGATTCGGCCGTCTGGCAGTTGCTCGGCCCATTCGATCTGGTCGAGATCTTTCGACGTGTCGTTATCGATCGAAGACCAGAGCTGGCTGGTCAGGTCCTTGATGCCGGGGATGGATGGAGTTTCGGGATGGGCCTGAATTGCGGCTAATTGCGTGTCGGTTCCGGCGGGAGAATCCGGCTGAAAACCGTGCTCGATCATGGCGGCATGGGCCGCGGCAACAAGATTGAAGTGCACAGGCTGGCTGGAATGCATGAAGAAAAAAGCTCCTTGAAAGTGAAGAGCAAGGCTACCACACCTTGGCGTCCGCGCGATTGGGAACAGTTGAAGCGTTGTATACGTATACCGCTTGAGTAACGGCCGTATAGAGACGTCATGAGACTTTTTTACGAGTGGTTCTTTCCCGCGCTGTGGATGGCCTTTTTTATCTATTGGCAAGTTGCAGCGCGAAGTGCCAAGAGCAACGAACGGGTTGAGCCGCTGGCGTCACGTATTGTGCGAGAAGCTACTTTTGCTTTGGCGGTCATAATCCTGATGGGCCGTGGGTTGCCAGTTCCTGTGCTCTACCGCTTTTATCTTCCAATGACATATTGGGCAGTGTGGTTCTGGATTGGCGCGCCAATGAATGTGTTGGGATTTGGCTTAGCGGTCTGGGCGCGCGTGTACCTGGGCAGAAACTGGAGCAGCCCGGTGACGATCAAGAAAGGCCACGAACTGATCACTGACGGACCGTATAGTCTGGTACGCCACCCAATTTATACCGGACTGTTGACCGGGTTTCTAGGTGCGGCGATCGCCATCCGACGGGTGAGCGGCTTGGTGGCATTTGCTCTGGTCTTCGCTCTCTTTTGGTTCAAGCTGCGGCTTGAGGAGCGGTGGATGCGCATACAGTTCGGCGAGGTTTACGAGCAATACGCGCAGCGAGTGCCTGCACTTGTGCCGCTGCCGCCCAAGATATCCTAACCGAAAAAGATTACTGAATCCCCAAGTCGGCTAGCACCTTAGGTTTTGCCTCGTCCACGGCGAGCAGGTTGTGGCAGGCTGCGCAGTCCTGGGTAATGCTGGTGCCGTCCTTGGCCACGTGGTCGCCATCGTGGCAGCGGAAGCAGCCGGGATAGGCCATGTGGCCGATGTGGTTGGGATGCGTTCCCCAGGTCACTTTCATAAAGGGAAAGACATTCTGGCTGTAGAGGGTGACAAGTTCCGCGCTCGCCGACTTGACCTGCGCGGACTTTGAGGCCAGAATATCGGGGTTCTGACCGCGATAAAAGGCCTCAAGTTGTTGGGGAATCTTTGCCGAGGCCTCAGCCTCGCTGACATAGCTAGCTTTCAGCAACTCAAGGCCTTCCTTGTGAACCCAGGGAAGGTCTGGCGAGATTGCGCCGTCGGCCATGGCGCGATTGATCGCGTCTTCAGCGGTAACGAAGGTGTGGGCGGCGCGGTTGTGGCAGTCGATGCAATCCATAACGCGGCGTTCACCCTGAGGCGTCGTAGTGCCCAGTGCGGAGGCGGCATATACGCTCTGAGAACCGTCGGGGTTCTGCCGCTGGACCCAGGGAATGCTGGTGCGGGATGGATCGGTTGCGATGTACTCGATGTGGCCGAGGTGCACGCCGTGAATTCCGGTTAGATGGGAGAAGGAATCTTGCCCGCCGAGGTGAAGAACCACGACGGTCTGGGTTTCGGTGTTCTTTTCGTCGTCGGCAAAACTGGATTTGACCAGGAGTTTTTCGCCGATAAACCGCGCCGGCGTGTGGCAGCCCTCGCAGGTGTAGCGGGCCGGGCGCAGGTTTTTGACCGGCGATTCGATGGGCGTGGGATAGCGATCGAATGTGACCTCGAGAAGCTGCTTGGTGCCGTTTACCTTGGCAGAGAAATACGCAGCCGCACCGGAGCCGATGTGACACTCCACGCAATCCACATGCGAGTGCGCGGAGATTTTGTAGGCCGTATACTCCGGGTGCATGACGTGGCAGGATTGGCCGCAGAACTGGGGCGAATCCATGTAGGCGGCGCCGCGATAGCTGGCAACCGAGACGACCAGCAGATTGGCAATCGTCGCCACTAGGACGATATCCACGCCGTGGCGGAAGATCCGGTCATTGAAATCGATCTTGGGGAACTCGGCCGGGATCTGGCCGACTTTCTGGAGCGTCCTGCGGCGCAGATACACGCCCATCGGGATCAGCAGCAATCCAGCAATGAACAGCGCCGGCAGCAGCAGGAAGAAGATGATGCCCAGGTAAGGGTTGTCATTGGGGCGGCCGAGGATCTCGACCAGCCAATAGCCGATCATGGTCACGCCGGATGCGCTGGTGATGGCTCCGCCGGCTAGACTGATGGGGTTGTTGCCAAAGAACAGAGCCGGGCGCACCCAGCTTTCACGGAATCTTTGCAGCAGCGACACTTTCTCTCCCAAACTCAAGTTGGCCCGCCGATTGGGCGGGCCTGCTTTGACTCATCTGTCCAATTGTACTTGCTATTTCAGGCCGCGATAGAAGGCGATCACATCCTTGATCTGTGCATCGGTGAGCCCCACAACGGGCTTCATCCTGCCCTTGCCGTTCTTGACGGCAGCAAACATTTGCTCAGGAGTAAGGCCTTTGATGGTCGGGTCGGTATTTGGTTTTATCCCCATGGCCTTTGCCATGCCTACGCTGGGGGTGCCGTTGGCGCCATGACACGCTTGACACTTGGTTTTGTAGTTTGCTTCAGCGGGAGATTGCGCAAAGCACGCGGCGCCGGCCAGCGAAACCACCGCGGCTAGCACCAACTGGGAACGGAACGTATTCTTCATTGCGAGACTCCTTGGGTTTGGCGGCCAAAAGGGCAAGAGCCCCTTGGCGGATAGATTCTTTCACAAAACGGTCACATTGCGACAGGCACAATCCGCACTGGGTCCGGCACGGTGCGTTGATGGCTCGATGCAGGCGCGGGGATTTCGCTCCTGCAACACCTAATGTATATGTTTGCGGTCTCTTCTTCCCAGAAGAACCGGATGAAGCCGTGCACATGTTTGAGATGGGGATGGACCGGCCAAGCTTCTGGATCCGGTCCATCCCCCAGTTTCGGAAGTACGGTGCTTCGGTTAGAACTCGTAATGCAATGTGAGCATCACGTTGTTGGCGTGGAAGTTCCGCGGTGCGGTCAGGCCGGCTGACGATTCTGTTAGACCCGTCTGCTGGGTTAGAGAGGTTAAAGAGGTGCAAGGAACAATCGTCGAAGTCAGAGACGTTGAAAAGCTGCAGGACTGCGGGCCGGAGGGACCACCCTCGCCGTAGCCGTAGAAGTTGTACTCGGTCTTGAACGTCAATTTGGGAGTTGCCGCCCATGCAAGACTCAAAAAGGGCGACTGATACGTTGACACCAGCGAACCGTTCACGTCGCGCGCATCGTTGAAGAACCGAGTGCCGTTCACTGAGCTCACGCGGTAGCCGATATTCGAGTGAATCGTTTTGGCGGGTGACATGGTGAGAGCCGCCGATCCGTACTGCGAAGGAGCGTCCATGAAATCGCGCCCGAACCAGTCCCCAAGCTGGGTCGTCGACCCCCTCGTAAACACGCCGGGGCACACATTCGGCCCGCCGGTGCTGGTGGTTGTGGCCGTACCCGGATAGACGCCTGGACTGGTGGACGCGACCTGGTTGCCGTTGTCAAAGCAGATGTTGGTCGACGCATAGACATCGGTGTATGCGTAACTGAAGTCGAATCCGTAGTGCTCATTGGGCGTCAACACGCCGCTTATGCTCGCGATCCTGGTGTGATCGACATGATCGAGCGGGCCTTCGTATGGATCGTCACCCGCGGCCACCGCGGCCTGATTGTTATTGGTGTTGTTATGCCTTTCCAGGTCATTGAATGCGCCCGAGATGGTTGCCCAAGGCTTCGGTCTGTATCTCGCGTGCATCCGATAGTGCCACAGCTGCCGCGGTGACACCGGCGTGAGAGCGTTGTCGGCATAGGCCATTTCCACCGAACCATTCACTTCGAGGTTCTCGGTGGGGCGCACTGCCGCGGTAAACACGCCGGCGTTTTCGTGAATGGTCACGGTGCCGCCGACCGAAGCGCCCACGGGTAATGGAGCATTGTGGGGGTCGCCCTCCGCGACAGCGTGATCCTGGTAACGGTAGGTGAGTGAGAGCGTCGCCTGCGGCGAAACATCCCATGTGCCGGTCAGGTTATTGGTTATGTACAACTGGCCCGTGTAGCCTGCCGACGACTGACCAATGTTCGAACTGCCTTCAAACGTTGAAGCCCCGGCGGCTGCGCTCGTGGTCGTGAGCGCGCCCAGGTAGGTAATGGTCTCATTTGGATTGGTGGGCGTGGCCACGGTGGTTCCGCTGACCATGGTCGTGGTTCCGGGTTGATGCATCGTGGAAAAGCTGATCTGCTCGCCCAGACTGAAGTTATTCGTTGTCTGCCATGTGGCGCCCAAGTCGGCGGCAAAAACCTCGCGCGTCGCATTGGCATTCCCGATGTAGGTCAGCGAGCGCGTCGCCCCGTTCAATCCCTGATAGCTGTCGTAGTAGTTGGGCAGGTGCATGTTGGCGCCGGTATACCGCACATCTCCGTTGATCGAAAGGTTCTTGACGCTCGCGCTTTGCAGGCGAAGCACCTCGGTCGGGAATATGGCGCGCGTCGGCTGGGAGCGCAGATAGCTTGTTACCACGGCGCAGGCCGGATTGATGACCGGCAGGCCGCCCGGAGTGTTGGGCGCCGAGAGCATGGTGTAGACGGCTGGATTACCTCCGCTGGCAGGAGTGTATGCGCTGCCCATGCTGCCTGTGTTGCAGGCGCCGATGCCATAAGGCGACAGGCTGTCAAAGTCGTTGATCGCCGCGCGGGTCCCGTCCGCCTCTTGCACGATCAGCGAATTTGGAGCCAATGTGAAGAACGAGTCGCCCTTGTAGTGCGTGATCTGCTCCTCATAAGTAACCATCGTGCCCCGCACCGGCTTCCAGTCGAGCGCCGCCGTGATGTCATCCGTGTTGTTGCGCTGATTCTCGTTGAGCACCGCGTTATACTTGGCGAACTGATAGCCGCTGGGGCTGTTGCTTGGCCCCTCCATCAAATTCTTGGAGTACGCAATCCGATAGGTCACCTTCGATATCGGCAGCAGCACGATGCTTATATCCGTCATGCGCCGCACGGTGTTGAACATGAAAGGCGATTGCAGCGTTTGCGGCCACGCGAAGGATCCGGTTCGCGCGTTGGAAGGGCCGATGGGAATCGACTGTCCACTGGGAATGTTCGGATTGCCGAGCAGATCGTAGTCGAAATACCTGCGGTCGCGGCGGAACAGTGCGGTGAACTCGTAGAGCTTGCCCTTCTCGGCGCTCATCCGGGCAAAGGTGACGGGGTCGCCTCCGAACCCGCCGCCCACAGCGGTGAGCGAGTCGACCAGCGTATTCTTCTGGCCGGGCAGCGCACGCATCCGAAAAGTTTCATTTTGCACGCGCGGTCCGGATTGCAGATTCACCAGGTTGCTGTACATCGCCTGGCTGCCCGTGGCATTGGCGATGCGGCCGCCCAGATCCACGCTCTGATGGATACTGTATCCGCTGGGCACACTCATCTGTGTCTCCGGCGCCGGCATGGGGTTGGCGGGCGTGGGATTCTGCGCGACGGCGATGCCCGTCATCATCAGTAAAACGGCGACTCCGGCGCCCCCTGCGACGCGCTGAATCTGTGCGAAAGAGGGCTGTTGATTGGACAGCCAGGAAAACCAGCCTACGCTCTTCATATGAAGCCTCACTTGAAAAAATCGTTCCGTAAAACGAATCCTTGAATCCGATGCGAACTTGGCGCCGGATCCGGGCCGCGCCATCCGATCTGGCCGGAAGGCGCGGCCGAGAGCCTTTACCTGAGAAATGCCGCATTCATGTTTGAACCGTGAATAAACGTGTGGCAGTCCGTGCAGGGTGTCAGCTCCGACGAACCCGCATTGATGCCGTGCACGGTAGCTGCGGCCACCGGGCTGTGGCACTGGTTGCACAGCACGTTGATGTTCGGCATATTCAACAGCCGCGCATTCTGCGAGCCGTGCGGCGTGTGGCAACCCATGCATCCCTCACCTTTCACCGGCGTGTGCTCATAGACGAACGGTCCGCGCTTCTCGGTGTGGCACTTGGTGCAGATCAGGTTGGAATCGTTCCTGGACCGCAGGTTGCTCTTCTCGAATGTGCCGTGCACATCGTGGCAGTCGGTGCACTTGACCAGGCCCTCGTTCACCTTGTGGTGGTAGGGCATATCGAACTGCGGCTTCTCGTCGGTATGACACTGGAAGCAGAGTCCGGGCTGGGAGGCCTTGAGCAGCGGCTCTTCCTTGCTGCCGTGGATGTCGTGGCAACTGGTGCAGCCGACGGAGGCCTTGGCGTGCGGCGAGCGCTCAAAGTCCGGATGCGCGCTCGAGTGGCACTTCAAGCAGGTGGCTGTCACCTCTTTTTGCGTGGCCTTGGCGGGGTTGAAGATCTTGGTGACATCGCCGCCGCCTTCTACGTGCGCGCCGCCCGGACCGTGGCAGCCCTCGCAGTTCACACCCGCCGCGCCGTGCTGCGCCGCAAGCTTGGTGTGGGGATTGCCCTCGAACTTCTTGGCCACCTCATCGTGGCAGGTGGCGCAAACGTCGCCACCGACATAGGTGTTCGGAGCAGCGTCTTTGGCCTGCGAGACGGCCGCCTTGGCAGCTGAATCGGCTTTGGGCGCCTGCGCTGCAAGCGTGGTGGCGCAAATTATGCTTGCGCCCAGCATCAACATCGAACAAGCTCGCAGTCCCGGCCACTTTCCCGGAGCCGCACCAATCTGCAATTGCGTTACAGGCCCTGCTCTATGCATGAAAAATACCGCCTTGTGTGATCTCATCGCCACCTCCAAAATCAGTCTCTCTCCAGCTTCCGCTTTGCGACCATTGCACATCCCATTGAAAAGCGCCCTATCAAGAGCCGGAAACCGAGTTGCTGTTCCGGAAGTTGCTCTTTGTGCGGAGCATCACTTCATGGGCTGCATCCTAACCTTTCCTTTTAGCAGCAAACGGTGACGTTCATCACATTCGATGAGGTGGGTAATTCGGGCGCCAAGTTTCCTGGCCCGAGGTGACATGGATTGCTTTCCCCGGCGCTGGCTGCACGCTCAACCAATGCGGCTCAGCGACCTTGTTTGCCAACGATTTACGGGCAAATCGGGGAAGTCAAGAAGAAAGAGGTACAGGTTCTTGCCAGAAGAGCAGAGTTGTGGCGTTTTGGCTGTACAGAATTGATCATTGTTGCCGAGAATATGCCGCGCGGCCTCACCCCTCAGCGGTTTCCAAGGACCAGTTTGCCCGCCCGAGCTTCTGTCTTCTTGGCGGCCGGCCAAGCAGACGAAAGCGGCAATGGCGCGAATGGGAAGATGCAGGCGAGACCGTTGAAGCATTGCGGATCTTGCATAGACGTGAGGCCCGTCACATTCAGTGGGTTGCTTTTCCTGCAAACTTGATTTGAACAAGGGCCTCCTTTCCGCAAGGCATGGGCCGTCTGATCACCTTAACTGCATTTCCTGCTATTACCTATCGGGGCAGGGACGGGAGAGGCGGGGTTAGTTCACGAGCGTCGGAAGGGCAAGTATATGGCAGACGCACAGATCGTTGTTGAACCACACGCGCGGCAAAAACACCTAAATCGGCAGGGCCCGGTCGGCTGTGCAGCCTGCGCCAATCGCCGCCCCGGCTGGTTCTGCTCCCTTGGCAGCGCCGTTCTTGCCGATCTCGAGTTGGCCACCAGCACCATCTCGCTTCCCGCACAAGCGTCATTATTCACACAAGGCGAGGATGCGCGCTGCCTTTATCTGATTTGCGGCGGGTATCTGAAGCTGACCGCGGGCCGCTTCGAGGATCGTCAGATGATCGTGCGCGTGGCTGGACCCGGCTCCATGCTCGGCTTATACGCGGTTCTTTCGCACGGTGTCTACGAGGTCTCGGCGGAGTCGTTGACCAGCGCCCAACTGCGCCCGGTGGAGCGGGAGCGGTTCCTCAGCTTCCTGCGCAGCCACAAAGAAGCGCAGATGCGGGCAGTCCAGTGCATCTGCCAGGAGTACCGCTTCGCTCTTCAGGATGCCTGCCGCATCGCGCTGGCTGAAACCGTGGCCGCACGGCTGGGAAAACTGCTGCTGGAGCTGGCTCATCAGATTGGCGAACACCTCACCGATGGGGGCTACCGGTTTCCACTGTTGCTTACCCACGAAGAGATGGCATCGATGACCTGCACCACCCGCGAAACCGTTACCCGCACGCTGGGCCAGTTCCGCAAGGACGGCTGGGTTTCGATTGAAGACTCGCTGGTAACCCTTCACCAACCGGAGCGCCTGCAAACACTGGTCTAGTGCCTGTTGTTGCTTTTGCTGCTCCCGGCTGACCCGCTCCCCAAGTCCAAGAGCTATGATTTGAGCAGTGCCTCCAATTTCAAGATGGAGATCATAGTGCGAATGAATCGGTTTTTGGCTCTTTTTTCTGTAGTTCTTTTCTCTTTCTGCGCAGCCCATGGTCAAAGGCCGGCAGTCGACACCACTGCGGTCCCGGCCGGCGCCACTTCTGCTGAAAGCCCCGAAATTCGCGCGTTTCAGAGGATTGAAGATTCCTGGGCCGATGCCATCAACGGGCGCGATCAATACGCCTTGGAATTGGTGCTATCTCCCTTATTTGTAGATGTTTCCGCAGCAGGCGACATCACCACCCGGAACCAGCAGGTGGCGGCCGTGATTACCGGCGAGGACAAGACCGTCCATCTGGAGCAGCGGGTGATTACCGTGCGTATGCTGGGCGACATCGCCGTGGCCAACGGCACCTATACGCTGCATCACAAGCTGGGTTCGGCCGAAGTCAACGAGAAGGGCGTATTCACGCACGTGTTTGAGCGGGTGCACGGAGGCTGGCTGTGCATCAACTCGCAGCGAACGGTGCTGCGCGAGGATTCGAACGCCAAGCCCAAGAACCGGTCCAACAACGCCGAACTGCCCTTCCATATTCCCCTGTTCTCAAAAAGCGACAAGAACAATCAGTAGCGCGGCGGCGGCGAGTGCTCCTCTGCGCATTTTGGGGATCGCGCCGCTTGCTGAAGATTCCTGGAATAGCTGGACGGATATTCCGGAGAATGGCCTTTCCTTGGAACAGGACGCTCGTCGCAACCCAAGATTTCACGGTTCAAGATCGCCCGAAAGCCAGAGAAATCGTTGTGTCCCAGCCGGGTACACGCGCTCGAATCTGGGGAACGGGTTTTCTTAATAAAAATTAGCCGCATTTATTTATTAATATGACTAGCTACTAAACGAAACTTATCAAGTCAACTAGAGAACAGTGTTAATATAGGAAACGCACCTTCCCTTTAGTAAGGGAGCTGGCATTGAGCAGCCGACATGGGAATCCAGCGCCAAACCGGCGAATACCGCCTCAGCACAACTGCGGGTGAGCAGGTGCGAGCCTACATTCCCAAGCCTTTGCCCCCTGATCCACCCATCGACCTTACCGGACTTTACCCGTTATTGGACCGGGCCAATCAGGCGTTGGGGCGGCTGGACGGATCCACCGCGCTGCTCCCCGATACTCACCTGTTCCTCTACTTCTATATCCGCAAGGAAGCGGTCATCTCCTCGCAGATTGAAGGAACGCAATCCACTTTATCTGAATTGCTGCTTTTCGAGCACGGCATCGGTCCCGCCGCGCTGGTGGACGATCTGAAGGAAACCTCGCATTATGTCGCGGCCATGCAGCACGGCCTCGATCGGCTCAAGGAGGGGTTCCCGGTTTCGCTTCGCCTGCTGCGAGAGATCCATGGCGTACTTCTCAGAGGAGGCCGGGGGAGCGAAAAAACACCTGGAGAGTTCCGGCGCAGCCAAAACTGGATCGGTGGGACCCGGCCCGGAAATGCTCTCTTCGTTCCGCCGCCGCCCGAGGCTCTGATGGATTGCCTCGATGCCTTTGAAAAATATCTCTATGACGAGCAATTGCCGCTGCTTGTACGGCTCGGCCTGGTGCACGTGCAATTCGAGACCATCCATCCATTCCTGGACGGCAACGGAAGGCTGGGCCGGCTCTTGCTAACACTCTTGCTCTGCAAGGGCAGTGTGCTGCAACAGCCGCTGCTCTACCTAAGCCTCTTTCTCAAAACGCACCGCGATCGATACTACGAGTTACTCCAGAGAGTGCGTCTTGAAGGCGTTTGGGAGGAGTGGCTGGAGTTCTTTCTGGAAGGAATCGCGTTCACGGCGGATCAGGCATCCGAGACGGCGGCAAATCTGCGCCGGCTTTTTCGGGAAGATAGCGCGCGTTTGCAGGCGCTTGGAAAGGCGTCGGGCACGGCGATGCAGGTTCACAGTTACCTCCAGGCCAACCCGGTCAGTGCAATTCGAAAGATTGCATCTGGAACCTCGAAGACCTTGCCGGCGGTTGCTCATGCCCTTGCAAACCTCGAAAAACTGGGCATGGTGCATGAAGTAACGGGTCAGCGCCGCAATCGGGTCTTTGTCTACCAGCGCTGCATGGACCTGATTGGAGCGGGAACGGAGCCGATCCCAAGATAGCGGTTACGGAGCGCTAGCTTGCCAATCGCCTGGCGGCCTGTAGACGGATGGACACATGGACCAGGCTTAGCGCGGCCGGGGTCACGCCGGGAAGGCGGCTGGCCTGGCCGATGGTGACAGGGCGAACGCGCTCCAGGATTTCGCGCATCTCGCGCGATAATCCGCTGATGGCGCGGTAGTCGATCCACTCGGGAATGGCGACGGACTCGGCGGCCTTCAGCTTCTCAATCGACTTCTTTTGCTGTTCGAGATAGCCGGCAAATTTGATGTCCGTCTCGACGGCGCGCGCCTCGTTGCGCAGCACCGCGGGCAGGGCTCCCGCATTCTCGCCTAGGCCCCCACCGGCTTCGCCGACCGGCGAGGAATGAAACTGTGCCCCATCCATCGGACGCTTTTGTCCGATGGGTGGGAGGCCGCAGCACTCCATGACGACGCCTTGTTTTGTTGAACTCGCATTTACGTTTAGACCGTGGCCGTTCAGCGCGACGGAATACTCCGCCAGCAACGGCTCCGCCGCAACAGCTTCGCGCATGGCTCGCAGCACAGGCTCAATGGTCACTTCGGGACGCTTGAGCAGTTGCGCCCAGGTGAGTCCGGCGGTGGCCGTGAGCGCGCCAAAACCCGCCGAGGCAAGGCTCTCGGAAGTGACTTTTCCCGTGGTCAGCAGGCGCTCAAGCGTTGCCATGCGCGCTTGCTTCTGCTCGTATTCTGCCCACGCGTCGTCGCCGATCAGGCCCAGGCGGCGGCCGTGCGGGGTGAGGCGGCGGTCGGCGTTGTCAATGCGCAAATGGAGCCGGAACTCGGCGCGCGAGGTAAACATGCGGTAAGGCTCGTTGGTGCCCTTCGAGATCAGGTCGTCGATCAGAATTCCGGTGTAGCCTTCGGTTCGATCCATGGTGAAAGGCGGCTCGCCCTTGAGCGCAAGCGCGGCGTTGATGCCCGCCATGATGCCCTGGCAGGCCGCCTCTTCATATCCGCTGGTGCCGTTAATCTGGCCGGCAAGATAGAGGCCCTCCATTTGCTTGACCTTCAGGCTTCGGTCGAGTTCGGTGGCGTCCACGCTGTCGTATTCGATGGCATAGCCGGGGCGCAACATCTCCGCCTGCTCGAGCCCGGGGATGGAGCGGACGATCTGCCACTGCACCTCCATGGGCAGCGATGTGGACATGCCGTTGACATAGACCTCATGCGTGTTGAGCCCTTCGGGTTCGAGGAAGAACTGGTGCTGAGTCTTGTCGGGAAACTTGACGATCTTGTCTTCGATGGATGGGCAATAGCGCGGCCCGATGCCCTCGATCTGCCCCGAATACATCGCGGAGCGGCCCACATTTTCGCGAATGATGCGCAGAGTCTCCGGGGTTGTGAAGGCGATGTGACAGCTAATCTGCGGCTGCACGATTTTCTTTGTCCGGAAACTAAACGGAGTGGGGTCGGTGTCGCCCGGCTGCTCGTCGAACGCGTCCCAGCGAATGGTCCGGCCGTCGAGGCGAGGCGGTGTTCCTGTCTTCAGCCGGCAAGTTCTCAGGCCCAGCGCGCGCAGCGCCTCGCCAAGCAGCACAGACGCAGGTTCGCCGCTGCGGCCGGCCGGATAGCGTTCTTCGCCGCAGTGGATGAGGCCGTTCAAAAATGTGCCGGTAGTGATGATGGTTGCGCCAGCCAGCAGGCGGCGGCCATCGCGAAGTTTCAAGCCTAAAACACGGCGACGCGGGCGAACAGGACGCGGCAGCTCGCCGAGTTCCTCCGGGGGCATCCCATCCCTGGTCCCAGAATCGGGACCAGGGGCACCCGCCTCTTCAATGACCAGGTCCGCGACTTCGGCTTGACGGATGTGCAGGCCGGGCTGCGATTCAAGCACTTCGCGCATCTTCACGCGGTAAAGCTGCTTGTCGCATTGCGCGCGCGGACTCCACACCGCCGGCCCGCGCGACGTATTGAGCAGGCGAAACTGAATGCCCACGGCATCGGCAACCTCGCCCATGATGCCGCCCAGAGCGTCGACTTCGCGCACCAGGTGGCCCTTGGCCACGCCGCCGATGGCCGGGTTGCAACTCATCTGCGCGATCAGATCGAGGTTCATGGTGATGAGCGCGGTCTTGAGCCCCATGCGCGCAGCAGCCATCGCGGCCTCGCATCCCGCGTGCCCCGCTCCGACCACGACGACATCGTATTGTTCGGTGAATGCCATTCAATTTCATTCTACGTATTCTGCGCCTTGGGTTCAGGGCGATTGTGGGACGCAACGAAAGGCAAATGCGGGTCCTTCGACTCCGCTGAAGTACGCTTCGCTCAGGATGACTGCATTAGGAGTGAGGCGAAGCGCACTGAAAGGCAAACCCATGTTCGTGTGAGAAGCAACACAGGTGCGCAACAGAATCACATCTATAATTGGGCGGACCCTCCAAACCGAGATGGAAGGGGCAATCGCTCCGATGAATGAATGTTCGTGCGGAAATCCGGTTGTCGGTAGCGGCGTCCTGTGTCGCCGGTGCGCTGCGCTTCAGGTGCTCGAACTTGGCGCGGATGCGACTGAAAGTGAAATCAAAGCGGCCTACCACGTACTGGTCAAGGTGTGGCACCCGGACCGGTTCCAGAACGACAAGACACTGAAAGACGCCGCCGAGGCCAAGCTGAAGAATGTGAACTCAGCTTATGTGTTTCTTTGTTCAGCGGCCGGAAAGGGCGGGCATTGGCAACAGACGCCGCCCGCGTCCGCAAGCGCTGCGGCGCAAAGGCCGACCCCAAGCGCAGCACCGCAAAGGCCGCCGTCGAGGAGACAGCCCCCGCCAGTGCCGCCTTCAGCGGGCAGGTCAACACGGAAGGCGCGGCCCATGGCAGGCGCCTCGACCTGGGTGTTTCCGGCGCTCAAATTCGGCTTTGGAGTTTTACTAATCGCGTTTGCGCTTCTTATGGCGCGATATCTGTGGATCGCTTTCGACGTGCAGGGATCCACAAACGGAGCAGCAGATGTGCTTGGCGGCAGCAAAGACAGTCTGCAGTCGTTTCTAAATGCGCCGAAGAGAAGATTCCTGGCCGCCGTGGAGCAGGACTTGCGGCGATTGGACCCACGAGGACCAGCGCCCGGCGCCTTGCCTGCGGCGGCGGAAATCTCACCGGAAGCCGCATCGCAATCGCGGCAGACCGCAGCGGCAAAGGCAGCAGGACGGCAGCCGGCGGAGGTCGAAGCCACGCCGCTCAAGCTCTATTCGTACATCACAGTCGGCTCCACCAGGGACGAGGTCATCGAGCAACAGGGTCCGCCAACCGCCGCCTCGGAAGACAAGCTCGTGTATGGCAGTTCCGAGCTTTATTTGAAGGATGGCAGTGTGGCCAGCTGGAAAATCGACCCTCGGTCACCTATTAAGGTGAAGCTCTGGCCGGAATCCTCGGTAGATCCAAGCCTCGATCACTTTACCGTCGGTTCCACCAAGGATGATGTGCTGGTGGTTCAAGGCACCCCAACGGCATTCACGCAAGACAAATTCGAGTACGGCGGGTCCGCCGTTTATTTCCAGAACGACCGCGTTGTGAATTGGAAGAACGACCCAGCGTCGGTCCCGCTTCGGGCGAAGAACTGAGCAGGGGGAAGCTGGATGCGCACGGCATAGGTCACCACCTTCGCGCGCGGATTGGTCACCCTCGCGATGGCAGAACATGGACTTCGATTAAGGTCAGATCCCTCGTTTCTACGCCGCCGGTTTTTCCATTATCATCCCTTCGGACCGTTGACCTAAGTGGACCCCATTCGATCAAAGTTCCGATCCTCTCGGGGTTTAGATCGTTTTGATGAGATACGCGATCGCCTATTTGAAGTTGCATCATGCATTCCTCCCACTTCACGCTCTCGCTACAAAAACTACGCTATACGAAATGCAAACTGCCTGCCACAACAATCTCAACTACCCACAAGGCGGTCATCCTGAGCGAAGCGTACTTCAGCGGAGTCGAAGGACCTGCATTTGCTTTTGACTTTTCTCTCCTTGAGAGAGAGCAATCCCTCCGAGCAAGTTAGTTGCTCGGCGTCCAGGTTAGTTGCTCCTCGGTGTACCAGGTCTCGCTCAGGTCGATCCAGGTGGGATTTGTTTTTTTGATAAGTGCGATCTTCTTCGCGCGTGTCCAGCCCTTCAACTGCTTCTCGCGCGCAATCGCGTTGCTGGGGTCGACAAATCGTTCAAACCAGACAAGACGATTGCAGTTGTACGTTGCAGTGAAACCTTCGTGAAGCTTGCGCTTGTGTTCAAACATGCGCTTTTGCAAGCTTCCGGTCACGCCGATGTAAAGCGTCAGGCTCCGGCTGGCTACGATGTAGGTGAAGTAAAGATCATCATCCATGGCGAAACTCTAAGCGCAATGCACGAGACTGACAACGTAACTTGAGTGCAATACAAAGCAAATGCGGGTCCTTCGACTCCGCTGAAGTACGCTCCGCTCAGGATGACCGCATCCTGGGGATGCACTGGCATAATGCGAAGCGCCTCACGCCGCCTGCAATTCCAGGATGATCGCAGCGCCGCGGGGTTCCAGATTGACGGCGGAGGCACGGCCGTTGTGGTCGCGCAAAATGGTGGCGCAGAGGCTCAGGCCGAGGCCGGCTGTCTCCCCGTTCGGCTGGGGCGACGCGTAGGGGTCGAAAGCTCGATCCGGCTGCAGGAAGCCGGGACCGGAGTGAGCCACGAGGATCTGTACCACGTTGCCCTCGCTGGTGGCTTCCAGACGAATAGTTTTGGGGTCCGCGTCGATGGCGGGCGGGGGCAGGGCCGGAATCAAGCCTTGCGCCGTGTTCCGGCCATCGACAGCTTCAATGGCAAACTGCAGGCAATGGAGCACGGCGTGGCGCAGATGCTGAGCCTGGCACAGGACCATGGGCAGCGCGGGAGCGATGCTCAGCCGGAAGTCGATGGAGCGCTGCAGGAACTCGGGGCGGTGCAGTTCTTCCATGTCGGCGAGCAGTTCGGCCACCGAGACCACGGTCAACTGATCGCTCTGGTGGCGCGAGACGCGGGCCAGGCTATCCAGGGTGAATTTCATGCGCCGCGCTTCGGCAAGAATCGCCTCGACGGCTTTCCGGTCAGCGGTTTCGAGCGATGTTCCCTCATCGAGAAGCGAGGCATAGCCCAGAACCACAGTGAGAGGGTTGTTCAACTGCTCGGCTACGTTGGCGGCCAACTGGCCCACACCGGCGAACTTCTCCGAGTCGATGAGCTTCTCAAGCATCATGGTCTGGCTGCGCGCGGCCTGCAAGCGAGAGGCAAGCACTTCGACAGGCAGCAGATCGTCGGCGTGAAGCTGATTCCGGAATGGGCCGGGAATGCTGCCCGGCGGATTGCGCATTCCTGCCAGCAGCAGAACGCCCTCGGTGCCCGCGCGGCCGTAGATCGGCACCGCCAGCGATGCGGTAAAGTGCAGCCGCTTGAGGTCGTCGCCGGGCATGAGCCAGGGAGTGAAGTCAAGCTTCGCGGTTTGGGTGTGCGGGACAACGGGAGGCGTCGAACCAGGTTCGAGAAACCCGGCGATTGGAATGCGCGCGGCCAGGCTGCCCAGCGCCTTGGCGGTTGCGGCGTCAAACCCCGCGGAGCCGGCCAGCCGATACTGGCCTGCACTCTCAAGCAGCAGCGCGGCTTTGGCAAAGCGGCTGTTTTCGACGACGGTATGGCAGATTTCTTCGCCCTGGCAGTCGAAGTCCTGAACCCGGCGCCGGGAGAGGATGAGGCTGGTATAAGCCTCGACCTCGCGGCGTGCGCTGCGCTCGCGTTGCTGGGTGGCCTGATTGATGGCCAGTTGGTCCTCCAGCGCCAACAGAATCATGCCCACTGCCGCGACCACCTTGGCCAGGACAATGCATCGGGTCATGGCGAGGTCGACGGTGGCATTGGCGCCGAGCGCGGGAAAGACTTCCAGGATGGTGAGCGACCAGCCTACAAAGCCCAAAACGCTAAGGAAGACGCCGGGAGTGACGCGCCTGAACACGTAGACCAGCAGCACAGCAGTCATGAGGTGAATAGCGCATTCAACATAGGCCAGCGGCCAGCGCCCTCCCTGCACCAGGCAGATCCAAAGGCCCAGGCAGCCGAGCAGCACGCTGGCAGGGCCGCCCACCGACACCGGCAAGCTTCCCTTGGCGGCTCCCCAGAAGCCGCCAACGATCAGAGATGCGGCTCCCAATGCGGGAAAAAGCAGAAAGATCACTCCAGCGGGGTTCTTGCCGTGGAACACGCCTTCCAAAATAATGGCGTACAACACCAGGGGAATGGTGAAGGGGACCACGTAGAGGAAGTTCACTTTGCCCAAGCGAAAGCGCAGCGGCGAGAGGGAGGCAAGAAACAGCGCTGAACTGATCAGAGCTGCAGTCTGCCCTGCCGCCTCCGCCCAGGGATGCGGGCCGCTGGAGAGATGCATGAAGCCTAGGTTGTGACGCTGGAGCATCCGGAAGATGGCGAAAAGATAGCCCAAAAACCAGAGCAGAGTGCGAGCGTCCCGGAAGCGCAGGTAGAGATAGCCAAATGCCGGCAGCAGCAGCGCAGTCAGGACCAGCGCCGGAACCTCGTAGTAGTCGGGCATGGGGGCCGAAAATCTCCTTAAGTTCTCGTCGCTGTAAAACCTACCAGCTTCGACGGTAACAGGCCCAAAGCAGAAACGCTCACAGAAACAGCAGATCGATTTGAGGACGCCGCGAGTGTAAACAGGAGACCCACGCGATCCGCCGAATCCTCGCTTACTTGACTCCGGCGGCTCACGGGCAACTCTCGAAGACGCAGGGCGCCTTGCCTCTTCATTCTGAAATGTTCCCCACGGCGGTGTACATGCGTCTAATGTTGTAGATTTACGGAAGGACGGAATGGGCCGCCGCCGCGATTTCATTCCGGTTCCAGTCCGGCTTCCAGATCCCCGGGAGGAGCGAACAGGGTGCGAAATCTATGTTGGGCAACGTGGTTGCTCACAGCGTGCGCTTTTGTTGTGTGCGCCCCTGCGGCCGCCGCTCAGAGCAAGGACACTTTTACGCCCATGGCGCTCGATTCAGGATTCGGCCGCATGGACATCTCCGCGCCTGCCGTCGCGCCGGAAGAAATCATTAAGCAGTTTGCCGCCAAGGAGAGCGAATTCCAGCAGGCGCTGAACCACTACACCTATCGCCGCATCGCCCGCGTGGATACCATCGACGACGACAATAAGGTGGACGGCGAATGGTACGAGGTGGACGACGTGATCTTCGACCTCACCGGCAAGCGCACGGAAAAGGTGGTGTATGCGCCGCCCAACACGCTGGCGCGCGTGCAAATGTCGCCCTCCGATCTTCAGGACATCCAGCGCGGATACCCGTTTGTTCTAACCGCCGAGGATATCGGCCAATACGACGTCAAGTATGTGGGGCGGCAAAAGGTGGACGATCTGGATTGCTACGTCTTCGACGTCAGCCCCAAGACCATCGAGAAGAAGAAGCGCTACCTGCTGGGCCGCATCTGGGTGGACGCGACCGATCTGCAGATCGTGGTGACGAACGGGAGAATGGTTCCCGACGACACGCGCAAAGGCAATGAGGATCTGCATCCGCCTTTCATGACCTGGCGGCAGCAGGTGGATGGCCACTATTGGTTCCCGGTGTATACCAAGGGCGAGGGCATCCTTCATTTCAGCGGGGGCTACGGATACATGGCGCAGGATGTCCACATCCGCGACATCGTTAAGTACTCCGACTACAAACAGTTCGGCTCAACGACGAAGATCATCTATGAGGGCCAGGACATCACCGCGCCCGAGCAGAAGCCGCCCGATGCGCAGCCGAAAAAATAAGGGAACTATGAGATTGACTGGGAATTTCATCGCGTTTTCTTCTTTATTTCAGTCCAGTATCCTGTCTCTAAGGTTTGTTCAACAATCTCCGTCTCCTCGAAACCCCAAAAGCAGCGGTCATCCTGAGCGAAGCGTTCTACAGCGGAGTCGAAGGACCTGCATTTTCATCGCATACCTTTGAAAGGACTTCTGAGACACCACGCCAGATGCCCTTTGACCACCTCGACAGTCCTTTTTCGGAATGTCTTCTTGGTGCATGGGGACGATCGACTTTTTCCCGTTCAGAACTACGTGAAAGTGCGAGCATTTGCCGGGGTGAACGTTGCGCCTTGCTTCGAAGGGGCGACTGATGCAAGCCGCTACATCTCTAAGGCACGACCAAGGGACTCCTTGAGACTTCGATGCGCCGCACGTCGAAACACGGCGGGTGCCCCCGGTCCCTAGCTTTTGGGGACCGGGGATGGAAGCTGAGGGTGCCCCCGGTCCCTAGCCTTTGGGGACCGGGGATGGAAGCCGAGGGTGCCCCCGGTCCCTAGCTTTTGGGGACCGGGGATGGAAGCTGAGGGTGCCCCCGGTCCCTAGCTTTTGGGGACCGGGGATGGAAGCACCACTCCGCCCAACCTCTCGATTGGAGTATTCTCGCAGTGTATGAAGGGCCAACGCATCCGTTATCAGCAAACGGGGGAGTTTCACTTCCTCACCTTCAGCTGCTTCCGGCGCCGGCCATACCTGTCGACGGCCGCGGCGATGGAGCTTTTTGAGGATGCGTTGGAGCGCGTTCGGCTGCGTTATCTCTTTGCAGTCGCTGGTTACGTGGTCATGCCGGAGCACGTGCATCTGTTGGTCAATGAGCCAGCGCGCGGGCTTTTATCCAGGACCGTTCAGGCCCTCAAGCTGTCGGTTTCGATGCGCAGCCGCGAAAGACCCTTCTGGCAGGCGCATTATTACGATTTCAACGTCTCCTCGCACCAGGAATTCGTGGAGAAGTTGCGCTACATTCATCGCAATCCGGTCAAGCGCGGCCTCGTTACCAAGCCTGAGGAGTGGCTCTGGTCAAGCTATCGCCATTATCAAACGGGAATGCACGGGGCCGTAGAAATCGAATCGGAATGGACGGCCGGCGAGAGAGGCTGGCAACTGCCTGAGTGGATGCGCCACAGGCAGCTCGATTCCCCCTCCCCGGTCCCCAAAAGCGAGGGACCGGGGGCACCCTCAACTTGATCATGCGCGACATGAGACCGGGGCCACCCGCCACCCTCAACTTGATCATGTGCGATATGAGACCAGGGCCACCCGCCGAAATGATTAGTGGAAAAGATCATGCCAAAGCCACTCTAAGAAGCGTATAGCACTATCTGCGGCTAGGCCATAGATGACAAGGGAGCCCACCAATTTATGGGGATCGAACTCTTTGCGGCGGCGGCAAATCGGAGGCGGCTCTGGCCGGAAAAGAGAGATAAGATCAGGCACACCACTCTCCTATTCTCCCGGCGAATAGAAGAGGTGTACACAACCGATTGAACGGTCATGTGTGTTGCTCTCTTGCCCGGCCGGGCGGGCGGTATTGACGAAGCTAATTCGCGAGATTAACGACTTCCGTCGGCCCAGCGTTTGCCCATAAGGAGGAACTAAATCCCCGCAGAGGGTCTACTCGACGAGACGACCTTAACAAACAAAATCTTTGTTTGCAAGTAGAATCTTCGGAATGAGTCGTAAGGCTACATCTCGGGTCGAAGTCGGCGGGTGGCCCCGGTCCCGGTGAGATCTCCACTCCACCCTGAGGGTGCCCCCGGTCCCTAGCTTTTGGGGACCGGGGATGGAAGCGCAGCCGGTTTGCCGAAGATTACCGTCCGTTGGCGCAC